>Ga0075464_10000037_pt1 | contig 44187 bp, 37 predicted proteins | sample DEB19_08_DNA_5_FD_75068 | JGI IMG/M metagenome (GOLD analysis project Ga0075464, IMG submission 75068) | Aqueous microbial communities from the Delaware River and Bay under freshwater to marine salinity gradient to study organic matter... | ecosystem: Environmental > Aquatic > Marine > Coastal ...
AACTTAAAAAAGCAAACGCGAAGGCACATTCGGATAGAAAGAGTCATATTAATAATTTCAAAGATTTCATATACAGTATTAAGTCTTTTAACTAATTATAAATTTTACTTTTAGTTATACCTATTTCAAAGTAATGCCTGAAACAAAATCACTTAAAAAATATTCAATAAAAAAAGGAGTCTAACTAGACTCCTTTTTTTATTGGCTTTATTATAAGTGATTTTGTTTCAGGCATTACTTTGAAATAAGTATAACTAAAAGTAAAATTTATAATTAGTTAAAAGACTTAATACTGTATATGAAATCTTTGAAATTATTAATATGACTCTTTCTATCCGAATGTGCCTTCGCGTTTGCTTTTTTAAGTTTAATAGAAATAGCTTCTGTATTATCGTTTTCTTTAATAGCGTCTACTAAATCATAAATCTTTTTAGATTTGATAGCAAATGCCACACCTTCCGCTTGTTTTTGTCTAGTACTAATAATTCCTACAAGTTCCGCTCTGTCATTAAAAACAGGTGCTCCAGAGTATCCAGGATTTGCGCTAATTTGAATTTGATAAGAATTGCTATCTCCTTCAAAACCAGACTGAGCACTTAAATAACCCTTCCCATAAACAATATCATTGTCGGTTCTAGGATACCCAAGTGTAAAAATTTCTTCCCCAAGTTCAGTCATTTTTTTACGTATCGTAAAAGGTAACTGTTTAGGTTGCTTAAATTCTTCGTCCGTTATTTGTAAAAGTGCTAAGTCAATACTTGGATCGGTATAAATAATTTTCGCATTCAATTCCTGTCCATCACTATTTACTACAATGGCACTATTCCCTTTTAATACATGTGCGTTTGTAATTACAAAACCTTTGGTATCAATTAAGAATCCAGAACCGCCACTTATAAGCTTTGCATTTTCTGGCAACTTCGTTTTCACTTCATTCAACAAATGACCTTGTGCTTGCTGATTTTTTTTGATAGCTTCCAAAGCCTTGCTTAATTGCAAAACCTGTGAGCCATTCAAATTAGGAGCCAAGTACATTATAATAGTAGAAGTTAATAATGCTATAAAACCTCCAACAGACGCTGCAATTGCAGTTACTTTTCTGTATTTACTCCAAAGCTGTATTACTTTAACCTTAGTTGATTGCTCTTCAAACGGAGTCCATTCACCAGCATTAAATAATTTAGTAAAAACCTGCTCCGCGTTTTTTGAAAAATTCTTTCTATTTGCAAATTGTCCCATTTGGTGTAAAAACATTTCATGCTCTACTACCATTTGGTCAATCTCGGGCGTTTGCTTACGGATAATTTCAAATTGAGCCATCTCCCCGGCAGACATATCGCCCAACAGGTAACGTTCTATAGCTTCTAATAATTGAATATCGTCCATAATAACCCTTAATTTATTTTTAATCACCAATGTTATACTGCGAAAAGAACAATTTTTTCAAACGCAACAAACATTTATATTTTTGGTTTTTGGCATTGTCCGCATTGGTATATCCAAAGTCCTCGGCCAATTCCTGCATCCCCTTTTTATTCAAATAGTAACCCTCTAATAAACTTTTGCATGGTTCCCCTAAACTGTTCAAGGCTCGGTTCATAATTGCAAAAGCAGCATCTTTCTTTTCTAGTTCTTCTAAATCCGCTTCAACAGAAATGCTTTCTTCCTCGGTGCTTAAAGGACTACTATATTTACCCATTTGCTGTAAACGCTTAAGCCACAAGTTCTTACAAATTGAAAAAATATAGGTCTTGATTTGACAACTAAGGACGAAACTATCATTCTGCACCTTTTCGTATAAGGTAATCATGGCTTCTTGAAAAACATCCCTGGCGTCGTCAAAACTGCCATTATTATTGAGCACGAAATGCTGAATCATCGTAAAATGGCTCTTATAAAGCGATTCTATCGCTTTGGAGTCATTTTTAGCTAACCCTTTTAAAAGGGCTTGTTCGTTGTTTTCAGCTTTCAATAGGTTAATACTTAATTGAGACAAAAGTAACCCAAAATGACTAGTTTTTTATTTTTTTAGAAATTTTTGAAAATAGGGGGTTACCTAGTTTCAATTTCTGTATTAATGGTATAAATTAATCAATAAAAATCTTTCCAAATGAAAAAAGTATTTGCAATTTTCGCTATCGCTGCTTTAGCTGCTTGTGGTGGTGCTTCAACTGAAACTAAAACTGATTCTGCTGCAACAACTGTTGATACAGCTGCTGTCGCTACTGATTCTTCTGCTGTAGTTGCTGATTCAACTGCTGTTGATTCTGCTGCTAAGAAGTAATTAAATAATTGGGCTATTAGTTCCGCCCTTTAAAAGGCCTAGTTTGCCGACTAGTAGTTATCAAACGTTTTCATATGGCAAGCAATCGTTAAAGTCCTCCCGTTTCTACGGGAGGTCTTTTTTTTATGGGGTGTTAGGATTAACCATAATTCCACGAATAACTGTTAGTAAAATGTAAAAAACTTTCTCTTTTATGCCTATTTTAGGCTCTTTTAGCTTATCTTTGGTCCATGATGAAAGCAAATAGCAACTGGTTTTACTTTTTCTTTTATTTCTACTTTAAACAAAGTAGCCGGGTAGTATTTGTAAAAGCTTAAAGAATTAACTAAATATACAATCCCGGCCAACTAAGCCGGGTTTTTTTTTGAATTAGACGAATGGATTTAATGATGCATAAAAAAGTAACGATACAGGGTTATGAAGGAAGTTTCCACCAAGTGGCAGCTAGACAATTCTTTGGTAAAGAGGTCTCGGTTATTACTTGTGATACTTTTAGAGAAGTTGTGAAAATAGGGGCTGACCCAAAACTTTCTGACGGAGCAGTAATGGCGATTGAAAATTCTATAGCTGGAAGCATTTTACCCAATTACAATTTGTTACAAAAAAGCAAGTTGCAAGTTATTGGCGAAGTGTATTTATCAATTAGTCAAAATTTATTGACTTACCCTGGCGTAAAATTAGAAGATATCAAGGAAGTGCATAGTCATCCAATGGCCATTTTGCAATGTCTTGATTATTTAGAAAAGTATAATTGGAAATTGGTTGAATCGGAGGATACGGCATTGAGTGCAAAATTGGTACATCAAAATAAAAGTAAACATGTAGCAGCCATTGCAAGTAAGTTGGCAGCGCAGTTATATGATTTAAATGTGATTACGCCAGACATACATACGTTGAAAAACAATATCACTCGTTTTTTGATTATGGTGCCTAGTACCAACAAAGTGGTGATTGAAAATGCAGACAAAGCGTCTATCTATTTTCAAACCGATCACTCAAAAGGTATTTTGTCAAAAGTGTTGGCAAAGATTGCGCAGGGCGGGGTGAATTTGAGCAAGTTGCAAAGTATGCCAATACCAGGTAGTACTTTCAAATATGGTTTTTATGCGGATTTAGAGTTTGAAAATAATAAACAAATTGAAAAAGTATTAGCCGCTCTACAAGAGATGACTAAGAGCTTTAAAGTTTTTGGATTGTATAAAAAAGGAAAAGTTGTAAAAGGCTAACTATGAATTGGACATTATCACATAGGCTAGAGGGGATTGGGGAATATTATTTCTCCACCAAATTGCGTGAAATTGACGAACTCAATAAAGCGGGTAAGCAAATTATTAATTTGGGTATTGGGAGTCCCGATTTACCACCTCATCCAGACGTGATTAAAGTGTTACAAGAAGAAGCGGCTAAGGACAATGTCCATGCTTATCAATCTTATAAAGGTTCTCCAGTATTGAGAGAAGCCATTGCTGAATGGTATAAAAAGTATTACGCGGTCTCCATAGCGCCCGCAACAGAAATACTTCCATTACTAGGAAGCAAGGAAGGTATCATGCACATTTGCATGACCTACCTAAATCAAGGAGATCAGGTCTTAATACCTAATCCTGGTTATCCTACGTATACAAGTGCAGTTAAGTTGGCAGGGGGCACCCCGCTTTACTATGAGCTAACTGCCGAGAACAATTGGGCACCTGACTTTGAAAATTTAGAAAAATCGGATTTATCAAAAGTGAAGTTAATGTGGGTGAACTATCCGCATATGCCTACCGGCCAAATTCCTACGCAACAATTATTTGAAAAGTTAGTAGCGTTTGGCAAGAAGCATCATATTTTAATTTGTCATGATAATCCTTACAGTTTCATTTTGAATGAGCAACCCATGAGTTTGTTATCGGTGGAAGGCGCAAAGGAAGTTGTGATAGAGTTGAACTCTTTAAGCAAAAGCCAAAATATGGCAGGCTGGAGAGTGGGAATGTTGATTGCTGCAGAAGAAAGGGTCAATGAAATTCTAAGATTTAAATCCAATATGGATAGTGGTATGTTTTTGCCAATGCAATTAGCAGCAGCAAAAGCATTAAGCTTAGAAAAGTCTTGGTATGATTCAGTAAATAAAATTTATACTGAACGTCGTGAAAAAGTTTTTGAACTATTAGACACATTAGGTTGTGCATTTTCAAAACAACAAGTAGGGATGTTTGTTTGGGCTAAAATTCCAGCTACCTATAAAGACGGTTACGCTTTAAGCGATAAAGTTTTATATGAAGCGAATGTGTTTATAACACCCGGTGGTATTTTTGGTTCAGCTGGTAATGAATATATCCGTGTGAGCTTATGCGGTTCCATGGAGAAATTTAGTGAAGCTATTAAAAGAGTTAAAGCATGCGTTTAACAGTAATTGGTATTGGATTAATTGGAGGCTCTTTGGCCTTGACACTAAAGCGTAAAGGTTTAGTGAGCAAAGTCATTGGTGTTGATAATAATCTAGAACATCAGGAGCAAGCATTGAAATTAGGAATCGTAGATGAAATTATGTCTTTGGAAGAAGCTGTAAAATCTGCTGACTTAATTGCTATTGCGACACCTGTAAATATTGCTGAAAAATTATTGCCAACTATTTTAGATTTGATTGACAAACAAGTAGTGTTTGATTTAGGTTCAACTAAAGAGCGCATTGTTAACATTGCAAACGCCCATTCAAAAAGTGGACGTTTTGTTCCAACTCACCCAATGTGGGGTACAGAATTCAGTGGTCCTAGTGCGGCTCAGGAAGACGCATTCAAGGAAAAAGCTGCTGTTATTTGTAATAAGGAACAAGTTGATGAAGATGCACTTAAATTAGTAGAGCAAGTATATCAAACATTAGGTATGCATATTTTAAACATGGATGCTGTAAAGCATGATATCCATGTGGCTTATGTGAGCCATATATCACATATTACTTCTTTCGCATTGGCGAACACCGTGTTAGAGAAGGAAAAAGAGTCGAATGCAATTTTTGAATTAGCGAGTGGTGGTTTTGAAAGCACAGTGCGATTGGCTAAGTCCAATGCTGCAATGTGGGTTCCTATCTTCATGCAAAACAAAGAAAATGTATTAGACGTATTAAATGAGCATATTAGTCAGTTGCGCAAATTTAAATCTTGTCTTGAAAAAGAGAACTTTGAATACTTGTCGGATCTGATTGAGAATGCAAATGGAATTAAAAGAATTTTAAAATAAAATTCTAATTAAAAGAAAAGTAAAAAACTAAAAATGAAGAAAACAGAAGAGATGGAAAATACAAATGAATTGATAGAAGCAGTTAAGTCTAAAAAGACATTTGCGGAAATTGGAATTAATGATCAATTAGTTAAGGCAGTTACAGAATTAGGATACACACACGCTACAGAGATTCAAGAGCGTTCTATTCCAGTTTTAATAAGTGGAACAAAGGATTTTATTGGTTTAGCACAAACAGGTACAGGTAAAACTGCTGCTTTTGGTTTGCCTTTATTACAGTTAATGAAAACTGCAGACAAACATCCTCAAGCATTAGTAGTATGTCCTACACGTGAATTGTGTATGCAAATTGTAAACGAATTGAATTTGTTTAAAAAGCATATGCCAGGTTTACAAGTATTAGCAGTTTACGGTGGTACTTCAATAGGCTTACAAATTAGAGACTTAAAAAGAGGCATTCAAATTATTGTTGCCACTCCAGGTCGTTTAATTGACTTGATAGAAAGAAAAGCAATCAACTTAGAGCAAATTGAATATGTAGTATTGGACGAGGCAGACGAAATGTTGAACATGGGATTCCAAGAAGACATTGAATTTATCTTAAAAAATACCCCTAATAGAGAAAGTATTTGGTTGTTTAGTGCGACAATGCCTACTGAAATTAGAAAAGTAAGTAAGCGTTACATGAAAGAGCCAGTGGAAGTAACTATTGGCAAGGTGAATGCAACTAACAAAAGTATTGATCACCAATATTATGTTACCTCTGCACAATATCGTTATGAGACTTTAAAAAGAATCATCGATTTTAACCCAGGAATTTATGGTATCATTTTTACACGTACTAAGGCAGATGCACAAGACGTTTCAGCTCGCTTAACACGTGAAGGATATGATATCGATGCAATTCATGGGGACTTAACGCAACAACAACGCGATAGAGTAATGGGTCAGTTTAGAGACAAGACTTTACAATTATTAATTGCAACTGACGTTGCTGCACGTGGTATTGACGTAAAAGGTATCACACACGTAATCAACTATGAATTACCAGACGACGTTGAAGTGTACACACATAGAAGTGGTCGTACAGGTCGTGCAGGTAGTCAAGGTATTTGTATTTCAATTGTTCATGCAAGAGAGTCTTACAGATTACGTCAAATTGAGAATATTAACAAAAGCACATTCCATAAATTAGATATCCCTAGTGGTAAGGACGTTTGTAGAAAACAATTCTTCCATGTTATGGACAAGTTAATGTCAACAGACGTGAGTCATGGTGATTATGAAACTTATGTACCAATGTTAGCTGAGAAATTTGCAGACATGACTAAAGAGGAGATTTTGAAAAGAGTAGCTGCTTTAGAATTCAATCGATTCTTAAGTTATTATGAGAATGCTGCCGACTTAAATGTGAGAGCTGCTGAAAGATCTAATGGACGTAGAGAACCAATGCAACAACAAGATCGTAATCGTGATAGAGGTCGCAATGAATTTTCTGACCGTGGAGACAGAGGTGGTGATCGCGGTGGAGACAGAGGTGGTGATAGAGCCGGTCGTAGTCAATCAAGAGGTGCCGCAGGAACAACTCGTTTGTTTGTGAACTTAGGTACTAAAGACGGATTTTACAAAGCTAGTTTCTTACAATACATTTTAGACATGAGTGAATTGAAAAAAGAATCTTTAGGTAAAATTGACATGAGAGACATGAATAGCTGGATCGAAATTGAATCAGGTGCTGCTAAAAAAATGATTTCGGCAATTGATGGTAAAAACTATAAAGGTCGTCGTATTCGCATGAATGATGCAGATAGTGGTGGTCCAAAAGGTTTTTCTAACAATAATGAAGGATAATTCTTCGGTAGATTAAAACAAAAAATAAATATCTTAAATACTAAAATTGCTTAAAAAATGGGAACCTTAACTGAACAACAACAAAAAGTAAGCACGTTATTAAAAAAAGCGCCATTAATTATTTCTGGTCCTTGTAGTGCAGAAACAGAAGAACAAGTAATGCAGACTGCTATTAGATTAGCTGCTACTGGAAAAGTAGACATCATGCGTGCTGGTATCTGGAAACCAAGAACAAGACCAGGAAGTTTCGAGGGAATTGGAACGAAAGGTTTGCCTTGGATGCAACAAGCTAAGAAAGAAACTGGTTTGCCAATTGCAGTAGAAGTTGCAACAGCTAAACAAGTGGAAGATGCATTGCATTTTGATGTTGATGTATTATGGGTGGGAGCTCGTACTACAGTAAATCCTTTTAGTGTGCAAGAAATTGCAGACGCATTAAGAGGAGTTAAAGTTCCTGTTTTAATTAAGAATCCGTTGAATCCAGATTTAGAATTATGGGTTGGTGGAATGGAGCGTATTGCGAAAGCGGGTATTGAGGACTTAGGTTTAATACACAGAGGATTTAGTTCTTATGGAAATACAGATTTCCGTAATGCACCAATGTGGCATTTAGCTATAGAAATGAAACGCCGTTTTCCAGGTATCCCAATGATCAATGACCCTTCACATATTTGTGGTCGTCGTGATATTTTGCAAGAAGTAGCACAACAAGCAATTGACTTAGACTTTGACGGTTTAATCATTGAATCACATATTGATCCAGACAATGCATGGAGTGACGCGAAACAACAAATCACACCAGAAGTATTAAAAGAAATGTTGGAGTCAATTCGTTGGAGAAAAGAAGACAGTAATTCAGAAGACTTCCATAGTGCTTTAGAAAAGTTCCGCCAACAAATAAACCAATTAGATGACGAATTGTTACAAGTATTAGCTACTCGTATGAAAGTTGCTCAAAAAATTGGTGAATATAAAAAGAACAATGACATTACTATTTTACAAACTAGTCGTTGGAACGAGATTTTAGAAAGAGCAATTGAAAAAGGTCAGAAAATGGGATTGACTGACGAGTTTGTTACTAAATATATGGACGCAGTTCATATGGAAAGTATCAATCATCAAAATAAAGTAATGAATAGCTAGGACTTATTAATTTAAGTACTATTTAAATTTTGACAGGTATGAAAAATTGGAAAGTAAAATTTTCGAGCGCGACAGTAACATTTGTATTAGATGGCAAATTTGCAGCTATTGACAAGATGGTGGACAAAGCAAATGCCATTTATATTACAGACGAGAATGTATACGCCTTACATGAGCAAAAATTTAAAGGCAAAAAAACTATAGTGATTCCTTCCGGGGAAGAACATAAGCATCAAGCAACTGTTGATTTCATTATTGAAGCGTTATTAAACTTTGGAGCTACACGACAAGCAGTATTGATTGGAGTGGGTGGCGGAGTGGTAACCGACATGGTGGGTTATGTTGCGGGTGTTTACATGCGAGGTGTGGCAGTAGGCTTTGTGCCTACTACCATACTTGCAATGGTTGATGCATCTATTGGAGGTAAGAACGGAATTGATGTTGGGATATATAAGAATATGGTAGGGTTGATAAGACAACCTTTATTTATTTTATATGACTTAACATTTTTACCATCTTTGCCAAAACACCAATGGGAAAACGGTTTTGCAGAAATCATTAAACATGCAGCTATAAAAGATGCAAAAATGATGAAAGAGTTAAGTGAAAACAACTTGGCATTTTATCAAAAAAATACAAAAGCATTAACTGCATTAATTGAAAAAAATGTGCAGATAAAAGTTAAAGTAGTTCAAAAGGATGAGTTTGAGAAGGGCGATAGAAAATTATTAAATTTTGGACATACCCTAGGACATGCTATTGAAAATGAACATGCTTTATTGCATGGTCACGCTATTAGTATTGGAATGGTGTATGCTGCAAAAATTTCACAAGTGCTTCAGGGTTTTACTGGCACAGGCTTATTAGTGGATACACTTAAAAAATATGGATTACCTACTGCAATGCATTTTAATGTAGAAGAGGCAATGGCTGTGATGCAAAAAGACAAGAAAAAAGCAACAGCAGGAATGCAATATGTTTTATTGAATAAAATAGGAAAGGGAGTTTACGATACCATCCCAATGAAAACATTACAAAAATTGATAAACTTGTATTCATAATATGAGAGCGATTGTTTATCCAGGAATATTAAAAGGGGAGCAAATTGCCCCAGCAAGTAAAAGCAGTATGCAAAGAGCATGTGCTGCCGCATTATTGCATAAAGGCGACACTTTGATATTAAACCCTGGGCATTCTAATGACGACTTAGCAGCTATAGACGTGATTCAAAAGCTGGGTGCGCATGTTGAACAAACTGCGACTCAAATTAAAGTAAGTTCAAAAGGTGTTCAACCTGTTGGGCCAGAAATGAATTGTGGCGAAAGTGGCTTAGGAATCAGAATGTTTACACCCATTGCAGCATTAAGTAGTAATGAAATTACCATTAATGGGAATGGAAGTTTACTAAAAAGACCAATGCACTTTTTCGATGAAATATTTCCAGCATTAGGCGTTAAAATAAATTCACAGAAAGGCTTTTTGCCAATTGGAATTCAAGGGCCATTAAAGCCAACTACTATTACAGTAGACGGTTCTTTAAGTTCTCAGTTTTTAACTGGCTTATTAATGGCTTATGCTGCAAGTGATGCACAAGGTTCCGTAATTAATGTATTGGACTTGAAAAGTAAGCCTTATATCGATTTAACATTGGCGGTGTTAAATAGTTTTGGTTGGAAGGTGAAACACAATAACTATGAAAGTTTTGAGTTTTTGGCGCATGCGCCATTAGCAGCTCATATTGAATATACGGTAGAAGGTGATTGGAGTGGAGCAGCATTTTTATTAGTTGCAGGTGCAATAGCGGGTCCTATTAAAGTAAAAGGCCTACAATTAGATTCTACTCAAGCAGATAAAGCAGTTATGCAGGCATTGAAAAATGCAAATGCCCCTATTGAAATGGTAGAAGACGGAATTATAATTGGAGCAAATGACGCAGGGGCTTCCTTGATTGCCTTTGAGTTTGATGCAACTGATTGTCCTGACTTATTCCCTCCACTAGTTGCATTAGCTGCTGTGTGTAAAGGGGTAACAACAATTAAAGGGGTAAGCCGTTTAGCACATAAGGAAAGTGATAGAGGGTTAACATTACAGACAGAATTTGCCAAACTAGGAATTAATATACTTTTGGAAGGAGATTTAATGAAAATACTAGGTGGGGATACTATACAAGCGGCAACTGTGTTTTCGCAACATGATCATAGAATTGCAATGGCTTGTGGAGTGGCCGCTTTAAAGTCTAATGGACCTGTTGTAATTACAGAAGCAGAAGCGATTAATAAGTCCTATACCGATTTTTTTGGTCACTTAGCGAATTTAGGTGCAAAAGTAGAAATTGATTAATTTCATAACTAATAATATAGACGCAAGACATGAATAATTTTGGAACCTTATTTAAAGTACAAATTTTTGGTGAATCACATGGTGCATGTGTTGGTATTGTAATTGATGGATGTCCAGCTGGATTGACATTATTGCAAGCGGATTTTGTTACCGACATGGAGCGCAGAAAAGGAGGAAAGCAAAAAGGGACTACGCCAAGACAGGAAGACGACATGCCTATATTTAAGTCTGGATTATTTAATGAGACAACAACAGGAGCTCCTATAACTATGTTGTTTGAAAATAACAACACGCGAAGTGGAGACTATGAAAAACAAAGAGCGGTTCCAAGACCAGGACATTCGGATTTTACCGCACACCATAAATTTGGTGGATTTGAGGATTACAGAGGAGGAGGGCATTTTAGTGGAAGACTAACTGCGGCATTAGTTGGAGCAGGTGTTATAGCTAAAAAATTATTAAAAGACATACAAGTTGAATCACATATTGTAAGTATTGGAGGAGAAACGGATTTGGAAAAAGGATTGCAAAAAGCGATTGACCAAAAGGACAGTGTAGGTGGCATTGTAGAATGTGTTGTTAAAGGATTACCTATAGGATTGGGAGAACATTTCTTTGATTCTGTAGAATCATTAATTAGCCATGCGGTATTTGCAATACCAGCCATTAGAGGAATTGAATTTGGAACCGGATTTGCTGCCGCTAATATGTTTGGGGTAGACCATAATGACCCAATTTTAGACGCAACTGGTAAAACAAAAACAAACCATGCGGGCGGTGTAGTTGGTGGCTATACTAATGGGAATGACTTGGTTTTTAGAATTGCAGTTAAACCAACGTCTTCGACACCAAAAGATCAAACTACATGGAATTGGGAAACCAATGAGCAAGAAAAATTTTCAGTAAAAGGAAGACATGATTTATGCATAGCATTAAGAGTGCCAGTTGTTTTAGAAGCAGTAACTGCAATTGTATTAGCAGACCTAATGTTACTAGAACAACATATTCCAAGAATTATAAAAAAATAAAAGTATTAAAAATGGAAAGTGAATACATATATCATGTAACTACTCAAAAAGAGTGGGAACAAGCAAAACAAAATAATGAGTATAAACCAGCGGGATATGATCAAGAAGGATTTATACATTGTTCAATAGAAAGACAAGTGCCAGGAGTATTAGATCGTTTTTATAAAGGTCAGACAGGCTTGGTTAAATTAAAGATTGAAAAAGCAAAAGTGCAAAGACCAGTGCTATTTGAATTGGCTGCCGACTTGGATGAATTATTTCCTCATATCTATGGCCCATTGAATATTGATAGTGTAGTAGAGGAAGTGGCTATTAACTAATTTAAGTCATGAAGTATAAGAATATTTTATTTATAGTACTATTATCGCCCTTGTTCTCAATGGCTCAAAATGTATATTCTAATACATTTACTACAATCAATTTTTTAGATAGTAATGCAATAATTAAATATCAAAAAAAAATTGACACTTCAAGAATTACGATTGAAATAAATCGCGTAAGTGGTATTGCGAGTTTTTATAGTGCTTATTTAAATGGAACGCTAACTTCAACAGGAGAGCGTTACAGAAATATAAAATACACAGCTGCCTGCAATTTATTTAAACTGAATACAATAGTTAGAGTTACCAATAAGCAAAACGGAAGTACAATTCTTGTTCGAATCAATGACCGTATGCATCCGAATATGTTGAAAAAAGGTAGAGTTATAGATTTAAGTCAATCTGCTGCTAAGAAATTATTTTTTAAATCAAGCGGTGTTGTAGAGGTTGTTGTAGAAGCTATTGGTTATAGTGAAATTAATCCTGAAAATTAGTCATATTAATTTTTTTTAATCTTAGTTTTGTACTGAACCAACAAAATTAATTTTATGAAAAAAATAGTTGTATCAATTATAATGATTGCAATAGCGACATTTGCAATTGCACAAGACGCTTCCTTAATTAAGAAGTCGTCAATAGCTTTTAAATTTTCTTTCTTAGATTTTAAAAAAACCAATCAAACTGAAGGGTTAACTACAACTACTCCAAGTTTAGGATTGCAGTATATACAAGGAATTTCAAACCATTTTGATTTTATGTCAAATTTGGATTTTGCTTCTTTAAAGTATCCTTATTACACTTCTTTAAATGTGGACAAGGCGACTGAAAATAAATTATATTCAGCCCTCGATATAAACCTAAATTATAAATTCTTAACCGACGATCACAGTGTTGTTCCTTATATCACTGCAGGCATTGGTGTTTCAAGTGATAATTTTAGTTTATACCACGCATATGCTCCAGTAGGGGGAGGTTTACAGATTAAAGCAAATAAAGGTTCATTCATTAATTTGATGACTACTTATAGAGCAGAGGTTTCTGAATTAACTAAAATGCATTTTAGTTATGGTGTTAGTTATTCAATTCCATTAAAAGGAAAAGAGAAAAAAGCGATCATGTTACCTCCAGTTACAGTGCAATCTGACGGAGATAATGATGGCGTTATTGATAGTGAAGACTTATGTCCTAATCAATCAGGAACTGTTAAGTATCGTGGATGTCCTATTCCAGACACTGATAATGATGGTGTTAACGATGATAATGATAAATGTCCAAATATTGTAGGTACTATAAAATATAATGGATGTCCAGTACCTGATACTGATAAAGACGGATTAAGTGATGACGAAGACAAGTGTCCGACAGTTTCTGGATTAAGTCGCTACGGGGGATGTCCAATTCCTGACACCGACCATGATGGTATTAATGATGAAGAAGACAAATGTCCAGCACTTGCAGGTATTGTCGCAAATAACGGGTGTGCCGATGTTCAACCAATATTAGATCAAGCATCTAATGATTTGAAATTCGAAACTGGGAAAGTTTATTTAACTAAAAAAGTATTAGCTGGTTTAGATGTGTTAGTCGCAATGATGAATGAAAATTCAAACGTAGTTATTGATATTAGTGGACATACCGACAATACAGGTGCTGAGCGTATTAATAAAAAATTATCACATGAAAGAGCATCTGTAGTGTATAATTATCTTGTTAAGAAAGGCATTAATAAAGCCCGTTTGACAAAGGACGGATTTGCAGCTACAAGACCTATTGCGGACAATGCTACAAAAGTAGGTAGAGCAAAAAATAGAAGAGTGGATATGTTAGCTAGATATTAACTTTAGTTTTCCTATTTGGGAAAGTTATTATAAAAAAAATGAGTCCTATAATTGGACTCATTTTTTTTATATTTAAAGTGCGCAATATTAATAAATATTTACTTCTCTCTCTAGAACCACTCCAAATTTTTGTGATACAGATTGTATTATTTCTTCTGAAAAATCCAGAATTTCTTGTCCAGTTCCATTGCCATAATTGACTATAACCAAGGCTTGTTTTTCATAACAACCGATATTACCTTTTTTGACCCCTTTCCATCCGCTGTGTTCTATTAACCAGCCTGCAGCTAGTTTATATGTTGTGTCAGAAATAGGGAAGGCCATAATGTTGTCATTCTTTGTTTTTAATGCTTCAAATTGTTCCTTACTTATGGTTGGATTTTTAAAAAAACTACCCGCGTTCCCCAATATTTTTGGATCTGGTAATTTTTGAGTTCTAATTAATACTACTGCATTTGAAACGTCTACTAAACTTGGATTTTGAACTTCTTTTTGGTGTAGTACTTCTCTAATAGCACCATAGTCGGTTCTTAGCTTAGGTTGTTTTTGCAAACAAAAATCAACTTTACTTATTATATATCTGTTTTTTTCGTTTTTAAAAATGCTATTTCTGTAGCCGAATTCACAATCAAGTTTATTTAAGGTGACCCATTTCCCCAATTGGGTATCATAGGCAGTAACATTTTCAATTGTGTCTTTAACTTCAACACCGTATGCTCCAATATTTTGAATAGGAGCCGCACCAACAGTGCCTGGAATTAAACTTAAGTTCTCAACACCACCCCAGCTTTTTTGTACACAATAACTTACAAAATGATGCCAATTTTCTCCTGCACCAACTGATAAATAAACGGACGAAGCAGTTTCATTCGTTTTCTGAATACCTTTAATTTCTATTTTCAAAACCAATGCATCTACTTGTTTTGTAAATAAAACATTACTTCCGCCCCCAAGTACTAAAAATGGCTTATTATTTTTCGTACACCAATCAACTGCGTCCTCAATATCTTGGCTAGACTGGATGGTAGTAAAATAGCTTGCATTTACTTCACAAGCAAAACTATTATAAGCTTTTAGAGATATGTTTTGTTTTAGTAGCATAATTAATTAGGGTCAATGTCAATTATAATTTGAACAGTTTTGTATCTCGGATGTACTTGTATTAATTGAACAAAATGAAGCAGTTGTTTTTTTGCAATTTGTAATTGATCTCTTTTGCTGGAAATTTTAACACATAGTTCCCAAATATATTTATTTCTAATTCTATTAATAAGTGGTTGAGCAGGGCCAAGCACTGTCTTTTGTATAGTGGGGTCTAAAGATTTTAAAAAATGATTAGCAGCTTCCTCTGCAATATGATTATCCTTATGTTTAAAAAGTATGCTCATAAGTCTACTAAATGGGGGGTAGGCAAAGTGTTTTCTATTTTGAATTTCAAACTCATAGAACTTCAAATAGTCGTGTTGTTGTACCATTTGAATAATAGGATGTTGAATTTGGCTAACTTGGATCATAACTTTCCCTTGATCATTTTTACGACCTGCACGACCACTTACTTGTTCCATCATTTGAAATGCTCTTTCGTTCACGCGGTATTGATTAAAATTCAATAAACTATCTGCATCTACAATACCCACTAAGTCAACATGCTCAAAATCCAATCCCTTTACAACCATTTGGGTACCTACTAGGACATCAATTTGTCTTTGTTCGAATTTCTGTATGAGTTGATCGTGTTCATTTTTTCCTTTCACGTTATCTAAGTCCATTCTAGCTACTACAATATGAGGGAGTGCTTTACTCAATTTTTCTTCAATCTGTTCTGTCCCAAAGCTTTTCTGCTTGAAGTCTTGCTTACCACATGCTTCGCAGGTTGTTACAATAGGGTATACTGCACCACAATAGTGACAAGAAAGCATATTCTTAGCCTTATGGTAAGTAAGTGTAACATCGCAGTGATGACAATGAGGAATCCAGCCACAGGTCTGACATAGCATATAGGGGGCATAGCCTCTTCTATTCTGAAATAGGATTACTTGTTTCTTGTTTTCTATTGTTTTTTGTATGGCAGCTAACAACGGGGGTGTTAATATGGCTGCACTGTCAATTTGTTTTTTTGTGTCTATTAGTTCAATAGTAGGCAAAGCTGCATTACTAAATCTTTCAGTTAGATGGGTGTATCCATATTTCTGCTGCATTGCATTGTAATAGGACTCTACACTTGGAGTGGCAGAACCTAATACACATTTCGCTTTTATGATATTGGCATAATATATAGCCGTATCTCTAGCTTGGTAACGAGGAGCGGGGTCTTGTTGTTTGTAAGAAGCGTCATGCTCCTCGTCTATTATGATAAGTGATAAGTTTTTATAAGGAAGAAATAATGCAGACCTTGCGCCTAGTACAATCTTTATTTCCCCAGATTTTACTTTATTCCATATTTCAACACGCTCATTCGGATTAAACTTTGAATGATAAATTGCAATACTGTCACCAAAATACATTTTTAAACGACGTATCATTTGAGCAGTTAATGCAATTTCCGGTAACATATAAAGGGCCTGCTTGCCTTGTTGCATTACCGCCTCAATAAGTGCAACGTATATTTGAGTTTTACCACTTCCTGTAATACCATGTAATAAACTAACTTGAAACGTTTCTAGTTGTGATTGGATAGCATCGAATGCAATTTTTTGTGGGTCACTTAATTGGTGTAATAATGCATTGCCCTCTTCTTGGTTACTAGCCAGGCGGTCTACTTTTATTTTCTCCGCTATTAAAATTCCTTTATCAATTAGTGCTTTTAATTGTGCATGACTTGCGTCTGCTTTTTCTAAAAGTATTTTTTGCTTTACAATTCCTTCTGTTTTTTGAAAGTGTAAAAACGAAATCAGTAAAGCTAACTGCTTGGGTGCTCTTGACCATTCATTTAATAGCTTCTCTAATTTTTCCTCTGCCTTATAATCTGTATGGAGCTTAATAATAATTTCCTCCTTGAAAGTATACTTATCTTTCATGGTTTCTTGCACAAAACAAATCCCTTTTTGGATTAATTTATTAATTACAGGGTATACAGACTTTTTGTCTAGTAATTTCTGAATTTCAATAAGGGTTAATTGTTTTTTTATCTCTAAAGCTTCTGCAATAATATATTCTGAGTCAGATAAAGGATGACTGTCTCGAGTATATTCTTCATTTATGATAAATATACTTTCGCTTGATATTTTTAAATGACTTGGAATAGCTGCTTGCATTACTTCCCCCTCGGTGCACATATAATAATTGGCCATCCATTCCCATAATTCCATTTGATGTGGAAATACGATAGGGGCGTCGTCTAAAATGGCTAAAATTGGTTTAGGTTTAAAACCTGCAGGAGACTGGTTACTAAGTTTTTTCACAATTCCAGCATATCGTTTACTAGCGCCCAACATAACTTCTACACGCATACCAATCATGATTTCCGAATGCATTGATTCGGGGATCATCCAAGTGTAATTTTTTGGAAGTGCTAGTGGTATGATAATTTCGGCGTACATGAATTGTTTACAAAAATACACTATGATTTTGGATACGATCGATATCTTCTTAAGCCATCGTCCATCATTTTATACACATCATTTTTAAGTTTCTCTAAATCATTAATAGTATAGTCCTCAATGGCTACTGTAGGCAAGTATACCACTCTATTAAGTCCAGGTGTCAAAGACATTACACTATCATAATGCATCCTGTCAACTGCGTCTATCATAATAATAGGTTGAATGGGGATACGCATTTCTATTGCCAATTTAAAAGCTCCATTAAAGAAAGGTTTAAGCGGTTCTTGGGTTGTCATGCTAAACGTACCTTCTGGAAAAATAAAGATGGAAATACGTTTATGTAAAGCAGCTTTTAAATTACGTAAACTTTGGGCTCTTTTAGCAGGGCTACTTCTGTCTACCATAATGACTGCGGCTCTATAGATCCAACCAAAAATAGGTATTTTAGAAGACTCGAATTTCCCCAATGCACGAATGGGTTGATGTTGTAATTGAACAATTGGAGGAATGTCCATATATGAATTATGATTCGAGACAAAAATATGCGGCTGATTAAAGTGATGATATGACTCGAAAATCTCTTGGTGTCTAATACCAATAAACACATACCAAATTTTGCTCCAATATCTGCAAATGTTATAAATGCGAGTGCCCATTTTGTTTTTGCCCATTAATAATACAAATAGCAATGCGATTACGGATAGTATAGTCAATAATGCAAATGTCAATAAGGCATAAATGCAATATAGGTATTGAATTACTTTTAATAAGGCGGTTAGGAACTTAGGCTTTGTTTTCATGCAAGGCACTAATATACAAAAAAAACCTCCCAGAATTTATTCCGGGAGGTCGATTGCTTGCTTAAAAATCAAATAAACCTATGCTATAAAAGAAATTATGCTTTCATTGGGTTTCTGCCATATTTTTCATCGTGTTGTGTCGCATCTAATCCTAATTCTTCTTCTTCCTCAGATACTCTCAATGGAAGTAATAAAGCAATGAATTTGAAGATCAAGAAAGAAACGGTAAAACTATATACTACAACTATTACCATGGCTTTTAACTGAGTCAAGAAAAAAGCAGGGTTGCCATAAAACAATCCGTCATTACCTGCAGGATTTACTCCTTTTGATGCAAATACACCAGTTAACAACATACCAACCATACCACCAATACCATGACAAGGGAAAACGTCTAATGTATCATCCACTCTAGATAATTTAAATGCATGACTTAATACGTTAGAAATTACAGCGCCAACTACACCAATAAATATACTTTGAGGTATTCCTACAAATCCTGCAGCAGGAGTGATAGCAACTAGTCCAACTACTGCTCCAATACAGAAGCCAAGTACAGAAGGTTTTTTGCCTCTCATTACATCAAAGAACATCCAAGCTAAACCTGCAGCTGCTGCAGCAGTATTAGTGGTAGCAAAAGCGTTTACAGCTAAAGAATTTGCACCTAATGCAGACCCTGCATTAAATCCAAACCAACCAAACCATAATAAACCAGTACCAATTAATACATATGGAATATTAGCTGGAGGGATTTCTTGATGCTCTAATTTAGATCTTCTAGATTTTAATACAATTGCTCCTGCTAATGCAGCACAACCAGCACTAATATGTACCACTGTTCCACCTGCAAAGTCAAGTGCGCCCATCTTCAACAAGAATCCATTTGGATGCCATGACCAGTGTGCTAGTGGTGCATAAACCAATGTTATAAATAGAACTATGAATAAAATATAAGAAGTGAATTTAATTCTTTCTGCAACTGCTCCTACAACTAGTCCTGGAGTAATAATTGCAAACATTAATTGAAATAATGCAAACAATAATAAAGGAATAGTTAATGGAGTCCCACCTTGTAAAATAGGGGCGCCATTAGCAACTCCTTTGAAAAATAAATGCGTCATTGGGTTTCCAATAATACCATTAATGGATTCACCAAAACTTAAGCTATAACCATAGGTAATCCAAATTACAGTAACTATTCCAGCAGATACTATACTTTTTATCATGGTGGAAATGATATTTTTTCTATGCACCATTCCGCCATAAAAGAAAGCCAATCCTGGAGTCATAATAAATACCAATGCAGTTGACACTAAGATCCAAGCAATATCTGCTGCGTTATAAGTACTAGCGTCACCTTGGAAGCTAGGAAGTTGATTAACAAACAATCCTAGAATTGCGACTAATAGTAATAGAAGGAAAGGGGTGAACTTTTGTAAATTTTCATTTTTCATAGTTATACTGTTTATATTAAGAATAAATACATATATTATATACTTTGTAAAAGTAATGATTATTGTCATATGTGTAGTTATTATAATTATATATTAATAATTATAATATTAATAATTATTCCACAAAATTCTTTTAAATTTTTCCATTTATATTGATTTTTAATAAGTTATGAATTTATTCTAATAGAAATGATGTGCATAAAAAAAGGCACGATTAGTGCCTTTTTTTTAAATAGTAATATTTTTTGAACATTTTTTGAAACATTATTAAAATTTATAATAACATTTTAAATCTCTCTTTATAACATCTTACAAATTTTGTACTAGTAAACTTGCATCTTTTGATTCTAAAAGGGAACTGCCGGTTAAGAAAATATCTACTTTTCGAGCACATTCTCTTCCTTCACTAATAGCCCATACAACCAAAGATTGTCCACGGCGCATGTCGCCTGCTGTAAATATCTTAGGGTTACTAGTTTGAAATGCAGTCTCGGTTGCTTTAACATTTCCTCTTTCGTCAAGTTCTATGCCCATTTCGTCTAACATGCCTGTAGTCTGAGGGTGCATGAATCCCATTGCTAAAAAGGCTAATTCACATGGAATCTCTCTTAAGCTGCCTTCTTTTTCAGTAAACTTAGCTGGCCTTCCGTCTGCCGCAGAAGTCCATTCTAAATCCACTATTTGTAATGCTTTTAAATTGCCCTTTTCGTCCCCAATAAATGCTTTGGTTGCAACTTCCCAAATACGATCGGCGCCTTCTTCATGAGAAGTAGTTGTTTTTAGTAACATAGGATAGGTAGGCCATGGCATGTAAGCAGCTCTTTTTTCAGGAGGCTTTGGTAACAATTCAAATTGAGTTACCAATTTTGCACCTTGTCTATTGGACGTACCTACACAATCACTTCCAGTGTCGCCACCGCCTATTACAACTACGTTTTTGCCTTTTGCAATTATCTCTTGTTCTTCTACTGGAATATTGCTAACACGCTTATTTTGTTGTTTTAAAAATTCCATAGCATAGTGAACTCCATTTAAGTCTCTACCTGGTATTGGTAAATCTCTAGGGATAGTAGATCCGCCAGCTAAAACTACCGCGTCATTGTCACGCATTATGTCGTTCACTCTAACATTAACCCCAACGTTGGCATTGCAAATAAATTGAACTCCTTCCTGTTCAAGTAAAGCAATTCTTCTTTCTACCACAGTTTTCTCTAATTTGAAATCAGGAATTCCAAAGCGTAAAAGTCCACCCGGTTTTGCATCTCTTTCATACACTGTTACTTCATGACCTGCATAGTTTAATTGAGCCGCCGTTGCAAGTCCTGCTGGACCTGATCCAATTACAGCAATTTTCTTTCCAGTTCTCATAATAGGTTTACGTGGAACCACAAAACCTTTTTCAAATGCAATTTCAATAATATTTTTTTCTATTTCTTCAATAGTGACTGCGGGTTGATTAATACCTAGTACACAAGCACTCTCACAAGGTGCAGGACAAATTCGTCCCGTAAACTCTGGGAAGTTATTGGTAGATATTAAAATTTCATACGCTTCTTTCCATTCCTTATGATAAACTGCGTCATTAAATTCAGGAATGATATTACCTAAAGGACAACCACTATGGCAAAAAGGCACGCCACAATTCATACATCTTGCAGATTGTTCATTTAATTTTTCTTCTGGTAATAAAGCTACAAACTCTTTATAGTTCTGCTTTCTTTCGGCTACTGGCAATTTGCTTGGTAGCTCTCTTGCATATTCTTTAAATCCAGTTGGTTTTCCCATAATTGCTAAATTAAACCTGTGATTATTTTTTTACTGCAATACTTGTTTTGCGTTGTTGTAAAACTTTCTTGTAGTCGCGTGGAAATACTTTAATAAAATTCTTTAATTGATTTTCAAAATCAGCTAAAATGAATTTGGCTACAGCACTGCCTGTCTTGTCAAAATGTTGTTGAATTAAATTTTGTAAACCAGCTATGTCGTCTTCTCCTATAGGATCTAAGTCGACCATTTCCTTGTTACATAATTCATCGAAATTATTTTTAACATTGTAAACATATGCAATGCCGCCACTCATGCCGGCTGCAAAGTTTCTTCCAGTAGGGCCAAGAATTACTGCAGTGCCACCTGTCATGTATTCACAACCATGGTCGCCAATTCCTTCAACAACAACAGCAGCTCCAGAATTTCTAACCGCGAATCGCTCTCCAGCTTTTCCTCTTATAAATGCAATACCACTTGTTGCACCATATAATGCTACGTTTCCAATGATAATATTATCTTCCGCTACAAATGTGGAGGTATGGTCTGGGTATACAATTAATTGCGCACCACTTAATCCCTTTCCAAAATAGTCATTCGCATCACCTTCTAATTCTAAGGTTACTCCTTTGGTATTAAATGCACCAAAACTTTGTCCAGCGGTTCCTAAAAATTTATAATGCAATGTGTCTTCAGGAAGTCCTTCGCCTTTGTATTTTTTTGTAATCTCATTTGACACAATAGTGCCGGCAGTTCTATCTGTATTTTTAATAACAAAGTTGGCTACCACTTTTTGTAAATTATCAATGGCTGGTTTTGCAGCTTCTAATAATTTCCAATCTAATACACTATCTAAGCCATGGTCCTGTGTTTCTGTTTGATAAAGTCCAACGCCAATTTCGGCAGGTTCTTTATAAAGAATTGCACTCAAGTCTAAATTCTTATATTTCCAATGATTAATGTTTTGACGCATGGTTAGTGCATCAACTTGACCAATCATTTCGTTTACAGTTCTATATCCTAATTCTGCCATGATCTCTCTTAATTCTTCTGTCATGAATTTGAAGAAAGTAACTACATGGTCTGGGTTTCCAGTGAAACGTTTACGTAATTCAGGGTCCTGAGTTGCCACACCAACAGGGCAAGTATTCATATGACATTTGCGCATCATAATACAGCCTTCAACAATTAATGCAGCTGTTGCCACACCCCATTCCTCAGCACCTAATAAAGCGGCCATAGCAATATCACGACCTGTTTTCATTTGTCCGTCTGCTTGAACAACAACACGGCTTCTTAATTTATTTTTTACTAAGGTTTGATGAGTTTCGGCTAATCCTAATTCCCAAGGCAAACCTGTGTGTTTAATTGAACTTAATGGAGAAGCACCTGTACCTCCGTCAAAGCCAGCAATTAAAACAACATCTGCTTTTGCTTTGGTAACACCAGCTGCAATTGTTCCAACGCCTGCTTTAGATACCAACTTAACATTGATACGCGCAGCGCGGTTTGCATTTTTCAAATCAAAGATTAATTGAGATAAATCTTCAATAGAATAAATATCGTGATGTGGAGGAGGGGAGATTAATCCAACACCCGGAGTTGAATGCCTTGTTCTACCAATCCAGTCATCTACTTTGTCGCCAGGTAATTGACCACCTTCTCCAGGTTTAGCTCCCTGTGCCATTTTTATTTGAATCTCGTCTGCTTCGGTTAAATATTGGCTCGTTACTCCAAAGCGGGCACTTGCTACTTGTTTAATAGCACTTCGCATAGAATCACCATTTTCCATTTTTTCAAAACGGATTGGATCTTCACCACCTTCACCTGTATTACTTTTACCGCCTAAACGGTTCATGGCAATGGCAAGGGTAGTATGTGCTTCCCAAGATATAGATCCAAATGACATTGCACCTGTTGCGAATCGCTTATAAATACTAGCAGCAGGTTCTACTTCGTCTATTGAGATAGAAGGTCTATTCGGTTTGAAATCCAATAAGCTTCTTAATGTGCAAGCTTTGTCGGTTTGTTCGTTTACTAATTTTGAATACTTCTTAAAAGTGGAATAATCTGCAGTAGAAGTAGCTAGTTGTAACGCATGAATTGTTTGTGGGTTAAACAAATGGGCTTCACCTCTACGTTTCCATTGATAAATTCCACCTACAGTTAAACGATCCACTGGAGAAGATTTTTTAGCAAATGCAATTTCATGTTTTGCTAAAATTTCTCTTGCAATTTCGTCTAAACCCATTCCTTCTATTCTTGAAGTAGCCCCTGTAAAGTGACGATTTACTACTTCTTTATTCAAGCCAATAATTTCAAATATTTGTGCACCTTGATAAGATTGTAAAGTTGAAATTCCCATTTTAGAGAATACTTTATATAATCCTTCATTAACTGCCTTGATATAATTTTTCTTAAGCTTTTCTGAATCATATTCTGTTTTAATATGTTCAGTCAATTTCATGTCGCGAATACTAGATAATGCTAAGTAAGGATTTATTGCAGTTGCTCCAAATCCAATTAAACATGCGTAATGATGCACTTCCCATACATCTCCAGCTTCCACTATAATACCTACTTTCCCTCTTAATCCTTTACGAATTAAATGATGGTGTACGGTAGAACATGCTAGTAGAGAAGGGATAGCGGCATGTTCAGAGTCGATAGAGCGATCGGTTAATACAATTACTTCAAAACCATCTTCTACCGCATCTACAGCATATCGACATAAACGATCTAATCCTTTTTTCAATGAACCAGCTTTTCCGTCTGCTCTAAAATAACATTGTAATGTTTTTGCTTGGAACACGCCTGTGTCAATACTTCTAATTTTTTCTAATTCATGGTTGCTTAAAATAGGATGATTTAATGCAACACAATGACTCGCCATTGGGTCTTCTGTTAATAAACTTCCTTGACTTCCTACAAATGTTACTAAAGACATTACCATTCTTTCTCTAATAGGATCGATAGGAGGGTTCGTAACTTGCGCAAACAGTTGTTTAAAATAGCTAGTGATATGTTGTGGTTGGTCACTCAATACCGCTAAAGGCGTATCGGTACCCATAGATCCAATTGGCTCTTTACCATCCAACGCCATTGGCGTAATTATTAATTCTAGATCTTCTTTACTATATCCAAATGCTTTTTGATATTTGAAAATTTGATCGTGCTCTAAATGTGTAAATTGAATTCTTGGTTCAGGTAATTCGTCAAGACGAATTTTATATTTGTTCAACCAGTCAGCATAAGGTTGCTTACTGCAGATAGTTTGCTTTAATTCTTCATCGCTAATAATGCGCCCAGCTTCCATGTCAACAACAAACATTTTTCCTGGTTGTAGTCTTCCTTTTTCAATTATAGTAGACTGATCGATAGGAAGTGCTCCGGTTTCAGAAGCCATTATAACACGGTCGTCACTAGTAACACAGTATCTTGAAGGTCTTAATCCATTTCTGTCTAAAGTTGCTCCAATCATTTTACCATTCGTAAATGAAATAGAAGCAGGACCATCCCAAGGTTCCATTATTGCAGCATGATATTCGTAAAATGCTTTTTTAATTGGATCCATTAAGTCATTACCATCCCATGCTTCTGGAATTAACATCATCATTACATGTGGTAATGAACGTCCAGATAAAGTTAACAATTCAATTACATTGTCTAAACAAGCAGAGTCAGATTGTCCACCTGTTACGATTGGTAAAATCATATCTAGTTCTTCCTTACTAAAATAAGGGGACAAGAAACTTGATTCATTTGAACGTAACCAGTTTAAGTTCCCTTGTAAAGTATTTATCTCGCCATTGTGTGCGATATATCTGAAAGGCTGAGCCAATTTCCAGGAAGGGAATGTATTGGTTGCAAAACGAGAATGCACTAATCCAAATGCAGACACCACTCTTTTATTACTCAAGTCAGGAAAATATTCACGCACCTGATGGCTTGTTAATTGCCCTTTATAAACAATTACATTTTGAGACAAGGACGACATATAAAAATCTATGGCCCCTTTCTTAATGGTATTGTTAATAGTATGAGAAGCGTAATTTTTTAATATAAATAGTTTTCGCTCAAAATCTTCTGCGTTACTAACATGGTCGGGTCTTTTTACAAAAACTTGCTCCATATCTGGTTCTACAGATAATGCAGTTGGTCCTATGCTATCTCTTAAAACAGGAACTTGTCTGTATCCAATAATTTCTATTCCAAGTTTTTCTGCAGCACTGCTAAATATTTCCTTGCATTCTGCCTTCACTCCTTTTTCAGTAGGGAAAAAGATAAAACCAACACCATATTCAGAATGATCTGGTAAATGAATGCTTTGTTTTAGTAATTCATCAAAGAAAAATTGGTGTGGAATTTGAATCATAACACCTGCACCATCTCCAGTATTGGCTTCACTGCCGCTTGCGCCACGGTGTTCCATATTTTCCAAAATGGTTAATGCATCACCTACATTTTGGTGAGATTTAATTCCCTTGATACTGGCAACAAATCCAATACCACAAGCGTCGTGTTCATAAGAAGGATCATATAATCCCAATTGCTTCGTTTCTGTCATGCTCTTTCTATTAGTTAACGGATTATTTAAGGCAGGCGATCTATCGGAAATTACGAAGAAAATGTAATTTTTAGAGGATATTCTTCAATAAATTTACTAACCATTTGATTTTATCTAAATATTTTATGTATTCCTTAGACAATATCAAATAACGAACGTTCGCATTCGGGCTCTTGTTGAATAAAATCAAATAATATCAATACGTAATGCGTCGTGAAATTTCGGTTTTTCAAAAGGAGTATCTTTGGGAAATATTCCAAATAGGGAGCTTCCAGACCCACTCATGCTAACATAAATTGCACCTTGTTCGTAACAATAGTTTTTCAATTCACTCAGTAATGGGTGTGCTTCAAATACAGGAGCTTCAAAATCATTTATTAATGCTGCTTTCCATGTATCAATTGGTTGCGCTACAATGGTAGCTATCGATTTTTGTTTAGCGTGTGGCTTTAATTGTCCAAATGCCCAAGCGGTAGAAATATGTATACCAGGGTGTAGAAGTATAATTTGATAATTACTTAAATCACAGTCAAATGGAGATAGTATTTCACCTCTACCTGTTCCATGACAGGCGTTTTCGTATACAAAAAAGGGGCAGTCGCTTCCTAATTGTGCAGCATAATTCACCAACTCTTCCTTGTTTAATAAAAGGCCAAATTGCTCATTTAGCATTTTCAAAACAGCAGTGCCGTCGCTAGAACCTCCGCCCAGACCAGCTCCCATTGGAATATTTTTATGCAAATGCATTTGAATAGGAGGGAGTGTTGGAAAATCTTTTCTTAATAAATAATATGCTTTAATGCATAAATTATGTTCTGTGCTTCCAGGAACGGGAATGCCTGTATGTGTAAAAGTTACCAATGCTGCATTATGATGTGCTGGTAATATTTCAACAACATCGTTTAATGCAATTGGATAAAAAACAGTTTCCAACTCATGGTATCCGTCTGCTCTTTTTTCAAGAATAGAAAGACCAAGATTTATTTTGCAATTGGGAAACTGAATCATCCTTTAAGATTTCTTTGGCGCATTTCGCTTTGTAATTTCATCTCGAATATCAATAGCGCGTATATAGTCTTCTTGTTCCAACACTTCTGTTAAAAGGCTGTTTAACTCAGCCAATGAAAGGCTTTCAAGATTATTTACTTTTTGAGGCATTGTAGAAGTAGCAACGGGCGCATCCTTTTCAACTTGTTCATTTTCTAATCCTGCTTGTGCTAAAATATTTTCATTAACAAAAATTGGACAACCAAAACGAACTGCTAATGCAAGAGCGTCACTTGTTCTACTATCAATTTCAATGGTATCATTTGCAGTGAAGCAAACTAATTTTGAAAAAAAGATGCCTTCCTGTAAATCGCAGATATATACTTCTTGTAAAGCAATATCAAAAGAAGTCATAAAGTTTTTCATTAAGTCGTGCGTCAAAGGTCTAGAAGGATGCATGTTCTCTAATGCAACAGCAATAGCTTGTGCTTCAAAACCTCCAATAACAATTGGAAGTCTTCTAGAGCCACCTATCTCACCAAGTATTACTGCATAAGAGTTGGAGGCAGTGATACTATGTGATAAAGCAACTATTTCTAATTCGATTTTTTGCATAAGTCAGATTGCAACTCAAAGTTAAATTAAAATATTATGCGCCGGCCTTAGATTTCAAAATTGCTTCATTTAAAGCAGGAACAATTTCAAAAGCATCACCTATAACTCCATAGTCTGCAGCCTTAAAAAAGGGAGCTTCTGGGTCTTTATTAATGACAACTATAGTTTTACTTCTATTCACCCCAGCTAAATGCTGAATGGCTCCAGAAATACCTACTGCTATATATAAGTTAGGTGCAATTTGTAAACCTGTTTGTCCAACATGCTCATGGTGTGGTCTCCAGTCAGAATCTGAAACGGGTCTGCTACAAGCAGTAGCCGCACCTAAGGTTTTAGCTAATGTTTCTATCATACCCCAGTTTTCAGGTCCTTTTAAACCACGACCAGCACTCACAACAATAGTAGCTTCCGTTAATGGAATCTCTCCTTTAATTAATTCTGTAGCAGTTATTTTGATAGAAGGGCTAGGTATAGCAACGTCAATTGCTTCAACTGTGGCATTGCCGTCTTGTGTAAACACACCAAAACTATTTTGATTTAAAGCAATTACTTTAATGGGAGTTTCTATTTGAATTGAAGCAAAAGCTTTTCCAGAGAAAACAGTTTTGGTAACAACAAATCCTGCATCTGTTTTTGGTAATGCACTTGCGCCAGTTACAATACCTGCACCTAATTTAACTGCAACTGCTGGAGCAATTGCTTTTCCATTAATACTATGGGCAAAAATGACAACGGTAGCACCTGCTTTTTGTGCAGCTGCTGCAATTACCTGTGTATATACTTTAGCGTCAAAATGTTGAACGGCTTCGTTCGCAATTTGGTGCACTTTTGTGATGCCATATTTACCTAAACCAGCTAAGTCGTCATTCACAGATCCAAGTACTAAAGCTTCTGCAGCACAACCTAATTGTTTTGCTAATGCGCTTCCATAAGACAACACTTCAAATGCTGATTTCTTAATTTGTTTTTCTGCTTGATCTATATATACTAATACCATAAAATTATTTTTAATAAGAATTGTAATAGGAGAATTAAATGACTTTGGCTTCTTCTTTCAATAAGCGAACTAGCTCATCCATACTATTGGCGTCCACTAATTTTACCCCAGATTTTGCTGGAGGAAGTTCAAAGTTTTTTATTGTTGTAGTGGCTGCAACGGTTGTTGGCTCTACAATTTTTAAAGGTTTTGTTCTTGCTGCCATAATTCCACGCATATTTGGAATTCTTTGTTCTGCCATTCCTTTTTGACAACTTATTACTGCAGGTAAACTTAATTCACAAGTTTCTTCACCCCCTTCAATTTCTCTTTTTAAAGTGGCAGTATTACCTGACAATTCGAAATGATTTGCAGAAGAAACAAATGGCATATCTAATAATGCAGATAACATGGATCCAATACATGCACTATTGTAATCGATGGTTTCTTTTCCTGTGAAAATTAAATCATAGGCACCTTCTTTAGCAATGTTCGCAATTTGAGCCGCAATGACAAATGAATCATTACTATTAATATTCACTCTAATAGCTTCGTCGCCGCCTAATGCCAATGCTTTACGAATAATAGGCTCACTATCTGCTTCACCAACAGTAACTAAATGTATAATAGTAGTAGGGTCTTGCTCTTTTAATTCAATGGCTCTAACCAAAGAATACCATTCGTCGTAAGGGTTAATGATCCATTGCACTCCGTTTTCGTCAAACTTTGTATTACCTTCGGTGAAAGCAATTTTAGCAGTGGTGTCCGGTGTTTTACTGATACAAACTAGAACCTTCATTATTGCAAATTTTGTGTTTAAAGAATATTAGTTGTTTATGCAACTAATGCAAATATAAGATAGTTTTTAACTACCTGAGCGGTAAAAATAAGTCAAGATGCAACGAATAGAAAGAATTATTGAATTTTTAAATCAACAACCTAAGGATAACTTTTTAAGACACGCGCTAGCATTGGAGTATATGAAGCTAGAAGACTACACAAAAGCACGTGATTTATTCCTAAATATACTAACAGACAGCCCAGATTATATTGGTTCTTATTATCATTTAGCAAAATGCCTGGTGTTATTGCAGGACATTGCCCCAGCTATTGAATGGTATGAAAAGGGTATGGCCGCTTCCAAATTGGCTAAGGATGACCATGCTTATAGGGAACTTCAAGCAGCTTATGAGGACTTAGTGTACTAAGGGGAAGGCAATTGAAGTTAAAGGGGTAAACGGTCATTCAGTTTTTTGTCAATTAATTGAAAGAAGTGCTCCGGTTGATAAGTTCTCCAGTTTTCAATTTCCATTAATTCAATGTACCTATTCAACTTTTTTAATAAAAAGTCATGCTGTGCAGCCTTATTGAAATTCACTAAAACAGCCCATCCATTTTCGTCCGACAATTCTTCGTAGAGTTCCTCGTAATAATCTTTGTCTCCGTTATGAAAGTTGAATACATTTTCTGCAATAAGGATGAATTTGTAAATGCCTTCGTCCATTAATTTTTCTAGTACCTCTCTTTTAAATTCCATGATATCATTGTCAATGGCGTCATTCCATTCTCCTATCATTTCAATAATTGCAAATCCAGCGTCATAGTCGGCAAATAAAATTTTAATATATAAATTTTTACTTCCCATATTATCCCACTGAGGGTGGATATAATAATTATAAACTGTCTGAGAGAATTCAAATTCGCTGTATATATTGCCATAAAAAATAGACCTAGGGTCCTCTTCTGCAGTATATAAATGTCTCCAATGGTAATAAGGTTCAATTTCGTGCATCCCCTAATTATTTAGCTTTCTTATGATATTCAATGAGCCCCTCCATTGGTGATTTTACTATCTTGCCAATTTCTAATTCATTAGCAGCACCTAATTGCTTTATAACATCTCTAAAACCATAAGCCACGCTTCCAACAAAATGAATAGGGTGTAACCAAGACTCATTTAATTTATTCAAATGTGTAAAGAAGAAGTCATTTAAACTGTCTTCAATAATATTTTCAATCATATAATGCCCTCTATGTGCGGCAAGAAATTTTGCAAAAGATGCAAGGAATCTATTTGGGAATGGTTCTTTGTAAACCTTGTCTAATATTTGAGAACGATCCATTCCGTATTCCTTTTCAAAAGCAAACATTAAGTCCTCGTCAAAGGTTTTATATAAATAGTATTGTAATACTTTTTTTCCTAGATAGGCACCACTTCCTTCGTCTCCTAATACGTATCCAAGACCTGGACTATTTTTAACAATTTTAGTGCCGTTATAAAAGCCAGTATTAGATCCCGTTCCTAAAATACAGGCTACTCCTTTTTGATTTTGACAAGTAGCTCTTGCAGCGCCTACTAAGTCAGTTTGAATGTCTAAAATTGCATTTTTAAAAACCGCCTTAAGTGCTTTTTTTAATGACTGAACATTGCTAGGATTACTTAAGCCAGTGCCGTAAAAGTAGATGGCTTCAATTTTACTAGTATCACACTTTTTTTCGAATGCGTTTTGAATCAAGCTAGTTATGTCCTCCGTAGTCAAAAAATAAGGACTTATACCAATAGTAGAAATAGACTTTTTTTTATCTTTTTCAATCAGGGTCCATTGACATTTAGTAGATCCGCTGTCGGCAATGATGTAATGCTTTTTCATAGGTAAGGAGCTTGGATGTGAAAATAACATTTTTTAAGCTTTAATTCATGTAATTTTGCATCGAATAAAAACAGTATGCAAGAAAATAATAAGTCGAATTGGTTTTTGCCCTTGTCCTATGCCATAGTTATGATTATAGGTATTGCTTTGGGTGTTTTTTTAAAAGGAAATTTATCGGCGAGCAGTTTTGGATTAAAGCCACAAAATCCAATGGAAGAGATTATGGAAATTGTGCGATCTAAATATGTAGACTCAGTGGCCTCTGATAGTCTTGAAAACAAATTGGCTAATTTTTATTTAGGAGGATTAGATCCTCATTCTGTTTATATCCCACCTGCTGAATTAACAGAAGTGAATGAACAATTAACATCTAATTATAAAGGAATAGGGATTGAGTTTCAACAATTCAGAGATAGTGTTTTTGTGGCCTATGTTATAAAAGACGGTCCAGCTGCAAAAGCGGGATTAATGACGGGTGATATTTTATTAAAAGCAGACGATTCAATTCAGCTATCTGGAAAACATTGGGAGTCGGATGCCATACGCCAAAAAATTAAAGGTCCAATTGGTACGAGTGTGAAATTGACTTTATTAAGAGGCCAACAAATTATTAATACGAAAGTAGAAAGAGATAACGTTCCAGTTTCTTCTGTAGACGCTTCTTATATGATACGCGATAGTTTGGGCTATATTAGAATTAATAAATTTGCGGACAGGACCTATGAAGCTTTTATGCAAGCCTTGGATCCGCTAGTGCAAAAAGGGATGAAGTCCTTGGTAATTGATTTGCGTGGAAATGGAGGAGGCATACTGTCGGAAGCAGTAGCTATTGCAGACGAGTTAATAGGAGGGAATAAGCTAATCGTATATACACAAGGATTACATTCTCCTAGAATGGAATATAATACCAGAAGAGAAGGTTTATTTGAACAAGGTGATTTGACAATTTTAATGGATGAGTCTTCAGCTTCGGCAAGTGAGGTTTTAGCGGGTGCATTACAAGACTGGGATCGTGCAACAATTGTGGGAAGAACTAGTTTTGGAAAAGGACTAGTACAGCAGCAGTTTAGATTGTCTAATGGAGGTGCGCTTAGATTAACTACTGCAAAATATTATACTCCATTAGGTAGAAATATACAAAGGTCCTATGCGAATGGGAAATCGGCATATGAACATGCTTTTTTTAATAGAGTAACTGCCGACGCAAAAGGAATTCCTGATTCTGTTGCAAAGGGGAAATCATATAAAACAGCGAAAGGTCATATTGTATATGGTGGAGGCGGAATATTTCCCGACAAATGGGTAAATGGACATGATCAATTTTTAGATAGTAATTTTCAAATTTTATGGGAGCAGAACTTAACAAATGATTTTGCATTCCAATGGTATTTGAAACATCAGATAGATTTTAAAAATTACAAATCAAATAAAGACTTCTTAGCTGCGTATGATAAGATTGACTTATGGGCTCCTATGTTGACATTTGCTACACCTGCTCAAAAAATTATTTTAAATAAACTGTCAGCAGATAAGCTGTATATAAGAAATCAAGTATTAGCAATGTTGTCTAGAATCAAATGGTACAAAGAAGGCTATTTTGAAACCATGAATGCATTAGATACTAATTTTAATGCCATGCTTCCTGAAAGCAAATAAAAATTATGCAAGAACACTGTTATCATTGTGGTGCCGACTGTGACGAAAAAATTAAGCTAGACGATAAGTTTTTTTGTTGTGATGGTTGTAAACTTGTGTTTCAGTTATTGGATGAAAATGGGATGTGTCAATATTATGATTTGACCAATATGCCTGGAATGTCCGCTAAGGGTAAATATGCTACCGAAAAATTCAACTATTTAGACAGTGAGGCCATACAGGAACAGTTAATACAATTCAAGTCGGGGGATCAAGCCCATGTTGTATTTTATTTGCCCCAAATACATTGTGTGAGCTGTGTTTGGTTACTAGAAAATTTGAGTAAAATAAACCCTGGTATTATTCATTCTCAAACTCAATTTGAAAAAAAGGAAATCAAAATTATTTATAAGCCTTCTGTTATTACTTTAAAAGAGCTGGTTCAATTATTGGCATTTGTAGGCTATGAGCCAATGATACATTTGGGAGGGAACGACTGGATGAAAAAAAAGAAAGTAAACAGAAAGCAATTAATTAAAATAGGGATTGCTGGTTTTTGTTTTAGTAATATTATGATGCTTAGTTTTCCAGACTATTTATCGGCAAACATTGAAGAGCTAGGAACTTTGAGACCTTTCTTTATTTATTTAAATTTATTCCTATCGCTTCCAGTATTATTATATAGTGCAAAAGATTTTTTCATTTCCGCCTATACAGGTTTAAGGCAAAGATGGTTAAATATTGATGCGCCAATTGCATTGGCTATTTTGGTGACATTTGGAAGAAGTGTTTATGAAATTCTAACACAAACTGGCGCTGGCTATTTAGACAGTATGAGTGGGATTGTATTTTTTATGTTAATTGGAAGGTGGTTTCAGGATAAGTCTTATGATTCCTTTTCTTTTGACAGGGACTATACTTCCTTCTTTCCATTAGGTGTTACGGCAATGGAAGCGGGTAAAGAAATTAATAAACCATTGTCTCAAATAGAAAAAGGGGAAATACTTTTAATCCGTTCCGATGAAATGATACCCGCAGATGCCATCGTATTGACTGATGGTGCATTAGTGGACTATAGTTTTGTTACGGGTGAAAATGCACCTATAGAAGTGCCAAAGGGGGCAACCATTTTTGCTGGAGGTATTCAAAAAGGACGCGCTATTCAATTGGAAGTGGTGAAGTCGGTTGGGCAGAGTTATATTACTGAACTTTGGAATAGTCCAATTCTAAAAACAGATAAGAATACTGAAAAGTCATTTGTTCACCCTTGGAGTCAATATTTCACTATTGTATTATTGGGTATTGCTATTTCTAGTGGTTTGTATTGGTGGGTGGTAGATGCGCATAAAATATTGCCCGCTGTTACTTCGGTATTAATTGTGGCATGCCCTTGCTCCCTTTTGTTAACTGTCACATTCACTTATGGCAATGTGTTAAGACATTTGGGAAAGTCTAAAATGTATTGCAAGAATGCTTCCGTTTTAGAAGCGATAGAAAAAATTGATACAATTGTCTTTGATAAAACAGGAACTTTAACCAATCATGAGGATACACATTTAGCCTATTATGGCGATGAATTAACTATGGAGGATTGTATTCTTATTAAATCAGTTACTAGAGAATCTTTGCATCCTTTGAGTCAGTTAATCACGCAATATTTCAATTCGGTTACCAACATAAGCATAGTAGACGACATTCAAAATTTTGTAGGTAAGGGAACGGAGGCACATGTTGGAAATAAGAAAATTCTAATTGGCTCCAGCGCTTTTCTAAAAATGAAGGGTGTTTCTATTACTAGTGAAATAGTAGGGTCTTCTGTTTGTGTAGCAATAGACGGTACATTTAAAGGGGTTTTTAAAGTAAACCATACTTATAGGGTAGGTGTTGCCGAAATGGCAAAGCAGCTAAAATTAAAAGGCTATAAACTATATCTATTAAGTGGAGACCATCCTACTGAGCAATTGAATTTGCATCATTTATTGGGTTCAGATGTAACTATGTTATTTGAACAAAGTCCAGACGACAAATTGAAATATATTCAGGAATTGCAAAAGCAAGGTCATAAAGTAATGATGGTTGGTGACGGCCTTAATGATGCAGGGGCGCTACAAAAGTCTGATGTAGGAATTGCAGTAACAGACCAAACCCATTTATTTACACCAGCAAGTGACGCCATTTTGGAGGGTTCAATGATCCAACAACTTCATCATTTAATAGATTATGCAAAAAAAGGAAAATTAGTCATTGTCTTAATATTTATACTCTCTTTATTATATAATGTGGTAGGCATGTATTTTGCCACAAGGGCCCAATTGTCTCCAATGGTGGCTGCCATATTAATGCCAGTAAGCTCTATAAGTATAGTTTCGCTGTCTGCATTACTCACTTTTTTATGCTCTTCTTCCTTGAAAATCAAAAGCTGATATAAATCATATCTTCTATGACTTAGGTCAGTTTTAGCGCTTTATGAGGCTCTTATATTTGCCCCAAATATATTCCTATGAGTGTCATTGTGCTTTTAATTGCCGTGAGTGTGCTGGTTGCGGGAGGCTTTTTAGTAGCCTTTCTGTGGTCGGTAAAGTCAGGTCAAATGGATGACGATTATACTCCATCTATCAGAATGCTTTTTGACGATGAAATAAAGGATGTAAAAAAAAGTCCTACAAAAAATAATAACTAAACATTTTAATAACCATTTAATTTATACTTATGCAAGTAGAAAGTTTTCAGTATGATAATAAGACGGTAAGGAATTTTGCCATCGCCACGATCATTTGGGGAGTAGTAGGAATGACCGTAGGATTATGGATAGCCTTACAGTTAGTTTTTCCCACTGTACTTAACTTACAACCCTATTTCAACTTTGGTCGTTTAAGGCCATTACACACTAATGCGGTAATTTTTGCATTTGTGGGTAACGGTATTTTTATGGGGGTGTATTATTCATTACAGCGGTTATTAAAAACAAGAATGTTTAATGACACATTAAGTAAAATACATTTTTGGGGCTGGCAGTTAATTATTGTAGCTGCAGCTATCACTTTACCATTAGGTATTACTACTTCAAAAGAGTATGCAGAACTAGAGTGGCCTATAGACATTGCCATTACTATTATTTGGGTAATATTTGGTTTTAATATGTTTGCTACCATTATCAAAAGAAGAGAACGTCATTTGTATGTTGCTGTATGGTTCTATATTGCCACATTTGTCACAGTAGCGGTGCTGCATTTAGTGAATTCATTTGAATTGCCTATTTCACTTTTCAAAAGTTATAGCTGGTACGCAGGTGTACAAGACGCATTGGTTCAATGGTGGTATGGTCATAACGCTGTTGCGTTTTTCTTGACCACTCCTTATTTGGGATTGATGTATTACTTTATGCCAAAGGCGGCAAATCGCCCTGTGTTCTCTTATAAACTGTCCATCATTCACTTTTGGGCTTTAATATTTTTATATATCTGGGCTGGTCCGCATCACTTATTATATACTGCACTTCCTAACTGGGCACAGAGCATAGGTATTGTATTTAGTTTCATGTTGATTTTCCCAAGTTGGGGTGGTATGATTAATGGACTTTTAACATTAAGAGGAGCATGGGATAAAGTAAGAGAGGACGTGATATTAAAATTCATGGTAGTAGCTGTTACTGCATATGGTATGTCTACTTTTGAAGGTCCAATGTTATCCTTGAAAAGTATAAATGCAGTAGCCCATTTTACTGACTGGATTATTGCACACGTACATATTGGAGGATTAGGATGGAACGGAATGTTAACTTTTGGAATATTATATTGGTTAATTCCGCGTATTTATAAAACCGAATTGTATTCTAAAAAATTAGCTAATATCCACTTTTGGTTAGCAACATTAGGTATTCTATTTTATGCAATACCAATGTATTGGGCAGCTTTCCAACAAGCTTCCATGTGGAAACAGTTTACCGAAAGTGGTCAGTTAAAATATCAGTTTTTAGAAACGGTTACTTATATGAGACCTTTCTATGCAATGAGATCATTGGGTGGGGTATTGTATTTGTCTGGTGCTATAATTGCCATGGTAAATATTTTCAAAACAATTGGCCAAGGAACCTTGGTAGCTAATGAAGACGCGCAAGCACCTGCTTTAGAAAAAGCATATACTAAACATACTGGCGAGCATTGGCATCGTTGGATAGAGAGAAGGCCTACGCCTTTTTTAATATTGTCTTTAGTAGTGATCTTGATTGGAGGTATTGTAGAAATTGTACCAACATTCTTAGTGAAGTCTAATATACCAACTATAGCTAGTGTGAAGCCTTACACCCCTTTAGAATTACAAGGAAGAGATATTTACGTAAGAGAAGGATGTTATACTTGTCACTCACAAATGATAAGACCATTTAGAAGTGAAACAGAGCGTTATGGCGAATATAGTAAAGCAGGGGAGTTCGTATACGACCATCCATTCCAATGGGGTAGTAAAAGAACGGGACCAGACTTAGCACGTGAAGGTGCTGGCAATTTGAAAAAATCAAATGCATGGCATTTTAACCATATGGATGAGCCAAGTGCAATTTCTACGGGCTCTGTAATGCCATCTTATTCATTCTTAATTGACCATGAATTAGATACAGCAACAACTCCATTAAAAATTAATGCAATGATTACGTTGGGTGTGCCATATGATAAAGGATTTGCACAAATAGCAAATCAAGATTTAATGGTGCAGGCTAAACTATTGACAGCAGATTTGAAGAAAGATGGTATTGAAGTTGGTCCAAATAAAGAGATCGTTGCTTTGATTGCTTATTTGCAAAGACTTGGTACTGATATTAGTAAAAAATAATAAACGAAAAATACAATATATGTTCAGCTTTATTAAAAAATATACAGAGACAATGCAGGATATAAGTTTTTATCCCATTTTCTCATTATTGGTATTTGTTGCTTTTTTCGTAGGTGTATTATGGTATGTGAAAGTAATGGACAAGGAAGAAGTAGATGCCATCAAAAATTTACCATTAGAACAATAATATAAAATCTTAAAACAGAGAGTATGTCAAACTATTTAGAAATATTAATGATTATTGTGGCGTTGGTTTTAGTCATAGTCATTTGGTCTTTATCATCTGTATTAGCAATGATAGCTAAGAAGGTGGTTGAGTTTTCAAAAACAAATAAAAAAGTGATGATGATTTTGTTTGTCGCTATGGGATCCATGTTTGCAAATAAAGCAATGGCTCAAGCGGGTGCTATAATTTCAGATTCAACTGCTGCCAAAGTGCCTACTTTTTATGGGGGTCTTTCTGAAACTACATTTTGGACACTAAGTTCTGTAATTGCACTAGAATTATTAATTGTGCTTTTGCTGGTTATTTTCATTAGAAAATTATGGACTGTATTAAATCCAATTCCTTTAGTAGATAAGAAAGTTTCAGCATCATGGATTATTAAAACATGGAACACATTAGATAAGAAATTCTTCACTAAGGCTGCCCCATTAGAGCAAGAGGCAGATATTTTATTAGACCATGATTATGATGGAATTAAAGAATTAGATAACGCATTGCCTCCATGGTGGAAATATGGTTTCTATATCACAATACTAGTTGCTGTGTTTTATTTATTGAAATTTGAGGTTTGGCATACAGGACAAAATCCAACAGAGGAATATAATACAGAGATGGTAGAAGCAAAAGCGCAAACTGATGCATACTTGGCTTCTGCAAAAGAAAATGTAGATGAGAAGTCGGTAACTATGGCTGACGCTGCAGGAATTACAACAGGTAAATTACTTTTTGCTAAAACCTGTATTGCTTGTCATTTATCAAATGGAGAAGGTAGTGTTGGGCCTAATTTGACGGACGATTACTGGTTACATGGAGGAACAATTAAAGACGTGTTTAAGACTCTAAAATATGGATATCCAGACAAAGGGATGCAGTCATGGCAGAGTACTTACTCACCAGTTCAATTACAACAGCTAGCAAGTTATGTTAAGTCTTTAAAAGGATCTAATCCTCCAAATGCAAAAGCACCACAAGGAGATTTATTTAAAGATAGCACAGCTACCAAATAATATGGAAATGAATAACGATTCAGAAACTATTTCGAATTTTAAAAAGGATTCATTAGATCAGTCCTTTAGAGATTCGGTTGCTACCATAAGCAAAGAGGGTAATAGAAATTACATTAACCCTCAAAAGCCAAAGGGGAAGCTATATAATTTAAGGTCTTATTTTAGTTATGTTTATTTGGTTCTATTTTTTTCATTACCGTTTATTAAATTAGACGGGGAACCATTTTTCTTATTTAATATATTAGAAAGGAAGTTTATATTTTTCGGTGTAATATTTTGGCCTCAGGACTCATTCATTTTTGCCATTGGATTTTTGACTTTTTTAGTATTTGTTATTTTATTTACAGTTGCATTTGGCAGGTTGTTCTGTGGCTGGGCTTGTCCTCAAACCATTTTCATGGAAATGGTATTTAGAAAAATTGAATATTGGATTGAAGGGGATGCCAATAAAAGAAGAAAGTTGAATGAAATGCCATGGAATAGTGAGAAGTTATTAAAAAGGGGGTCAAAGGTTGTTGTATTCTTTATTGTCTCCTTCATAATTGCTAATTTCTTTTTAGCCTATGTTATAGGGATGGACGAATTAGAGGTATTAGTTAAAGAGGGGATTTTCTTACATTTTGGAACCTTTAGTGCCTTGGTTATTTTTACTTGTGTATTCTTTTTTGTTTATATCTGGTTTAGAGAGCAAGCATGTTTGATAGTGTGTCCTTATGGAAGACTACAAGGTGTAATGTTAGACAAGAATTCAATCTTAGTTGCATATGACTATATAAGAGGTGAGCCAAGAGGTAAAGCGACAGACGCGGGAACGGGAGATTGTGTTAACTGTCATGCTTGTGTAAGAGTTTGTCCAACAGGAATTGATATCCGTAATGGAACTCAATTGGAATGTGTAAACTGTACCGCTTGTATAGACGCTTGTAATGAGATCATGGATCATATAGGTAAACCTCAAGGGTTAGTTAGATATGCTTCAGAGAATAATATTGCTAAAAAAGAGAAGACTACTTATACTTGGAGATTAAGATTATATACTATTGTACTTATTTCTTTATTATCATTTTTGACTATACTTTTAATAACAAGGGACGACGTTACGGCTAGAATTTTAAGAACGCCAGGGCAGATGTATCAAAAGTTGGAAAATAACAAACTAGGAAATTTATATAATGTCAAATTGGCTAATAAGACTAGGAAAGTTATCCATGTTGACTTGAAACTAGAAAATATAGAAGGGGAGATAAAGATGATCAATCCAATAGACGTACCAAAAGAGTCCTATTTTCAAACGAGCTTTTTTATAATCTTAAAACCAGCTCAAATACATGCTAGAAAGACCAGGATTAAAATTGGATTGTATGAAGACGGAAAAAGAATTGAAACATTAGCGGTTACATTTTTAGGGCCAGCAATTTAAAATACATTTTATGAAATTTAATTGGGGGTATAAAATTTTATTTGTTTATCTGGCATTTGTTGCCGGTATCATTTTTTTGGCATTCAAGGCCTCGACGCAAAAATTTGATTTAGTTCAGCAGGATTATTATGCGGATGAATTGAAGTATCAGCATGTTATTGATGCCAAAGCGAATGCGAAATTGGAGGGAGGAGACTTGACAACTATTATCAATAATGGACATTTAATAATTCAGTTGCCTGCAACATTTAATGCTGCAATGGTAAAAGGCACAGCTCATTTGTACTATGCAGCAGACGAGACAAAGGATTTAAGTAAAAATTTTACGAGTACTAATGCGCAGATTGATATGGAATTGCTGACAAAAATGAAGGGTAATTATACTTTAAAGTTAACGTTAGAGAAGTCTGGCGTGAGTTATTATTATGAGCAAAAAATAACACTATAACAATGTCTATAGATAATCTTTTAGGAATTGGGTTTTTGATGGGTCTATTAGGAAGTGCTCATTGCATTGGCATGTGTGGTCCTTTGGTAATGTCACTTCCTATTTCAAAAAAGAATACTTTAGAGAAGATAATGTCTACTGGTTTATACCATGTTGGAAAGTTATTAAGTTATGGAACCTTAGGGGTAATTATGGGTTTGTTTGGAAAGCAGTTTTTTGTATATAGTGCACAGCAGCATATTTCTATTATAATTGGTCTAATCATGTTATGCTATGTTGCATGGGTTTTTGTTATAAAATCAAAAAAGTCATTCGCGCCTTTACGTTTTATACAGAAGCCGGTTTTAATTGGGCTTGGGAAATTATTTAGAAGCCAATTTATTGGTTCGTTTTTATTAATTGGTTTTTTGAATGGACTACTTCCATGCGGAATGGTTTATCTGGCATTGACTTCCGCAATGGCTACAGGTGCTGCATTAAATGCAGGATTGTTTATGTTATTTTTTGGATTGGGTACTGTGCCAGCATTATTAATGGTGGCGTTAGGAGGACAGTATATGGGTCATGTTTTTAGAAGAAAGCTACAGAGTTTATTGCCTTTTTTTATTTTCACTATGGGTGTTTTTTTAGTACTAAGAGGAATGAATTTAGGAATTCCTTTTGTTAGTCCTCATATTGAAATTGGATCGGGCGTAGTCTCTTGTCATAATTAATTTTTTATGATCAAAGAAGAAAGCATAAATGAATTAGAGTCATTAATACGCACACTTGAATTTATTCAAGAGGAGCAGGCTTTTATCAAAAATAAAATTGCTGGAATACTTACGAATAATGTTATGGAATCTACCGTTGAATGGGTAGAGGAATTGAATCAACATATTTCAAATAGGGAATCTGCAATTCAGTTACTAAAAAATGATATATTGTCATTAAGCAGACTTTTGAAAATTAAATTACCAAATTCAAGTGATATAGATAGTAAGATCATAGCCACTCTAAAAAAGTACAAGCAACAGATTGTGTATCTTGAAAACGAATTTATGTCCTGGAAGCATGAGGTTAATCAAAAAATCGAATTCCCTAGTCCTAGTTAAATAAGTTAGCTAGCTTCTTCTCTTCTAGTATGGTTATTTTACCTTCTTTTATTTCAATTAATTTTTCATTTTTAAAGTCGCTTAAAGTTCTAATTAAACTTTCTGTAGCAGTTCCTGCAATATTCGCCAAGTCCTCTCTTGAAATAGCCATAGAGAAATTTGCAGTGGATTCAGTATCGTATTTTCTTTTAAGTGTCAGCAAAGCGTCTGCGACTCTTTTTCTAAGACTATGGTAGGCAAGTGCTACTAATTGTTGTTCTTTCTCTGCTATATTATTTGCAAGTAATTTAATTACTTTAATCGCTATCTCTTGATTATGGGTAACTAAGTGCTCAAATTCTTTTCTTGGAATTACTCTAATAGCAGACTCTTCTAATGTTTCTGCAAATTCTTCATAAACATTGTTTTCTATTAAGGGAATATGGCCAAAAAAGTCTCCTGCAGACAGTAAACTAGTAATTAACTCTTTACCACCCTCGCTCGTTTTATATATTTTTATCTTACCAGATTCGATATAATATAATTTGTTTGGATGTTGTCCTTCTGAATAAATAACTTGTTTCTTTTTATAGTCAACTACATCGTGATTTTCTAAAGTTTTGAACATTTCGTCTTTCTCGCCTAAGTCTGCAATTATTTGATACCAGGTTTCTATTCCTTTGCCTAATCTATTTTGTTGAATTCTAATTTTTTCAAATCTTGCTCTAATAGCATTGATTAATTCCGAATCAGAAAAAGGTTTAGTAATATAATCGTCTGCTCCCATTTCCATACCTTTTCTTAAATCTGTTCTTTCGCTTTTGGCACTTAGAAATATAAAAGGAATATGTTGAAGATCTTCGTTCTTACTTATTATTTGAAATACTCCATAGCCATCTAAAACAGGCATCATTATATCGCAAACAATTAGATCAGGGGGATTTGCTATTGCTTTTTCTACTCCTATTTTTCCATTTTCGGCGGTGGTTACTTCATAACTTGCTAATGTTAAAATTTCAGCTGTGTTTTCTCTTAACGCTTCATTGTCTTCAATCAGTAAAATTCTTTCCATATATGTTCCTTTTAGTTTGATAGTAAATCGTCAATGCTTGGCAGCTTTATAGTAAAGCTGCTTCCCTTTTCTAGTTCACTACTATATTTTATAATTCCGTCTAATAATTCAACATATCTTCCTACAATATGAAGTCCTAATCCGGTGCCTTGAATATTAGTTACATTAGTTGCTCTGAAAAATCTTTCAAATAGATGTACTTGATCACTTTTAGGGATACCCATTCCTTGATCTGTAATTTGTATTGTTGTAATACCACCATTTATTTCAGTATCAATTTTTACTACTGAATTCTCTGGAGAGAACTTGATAGCATTTGAAATAAGGTTTACAAGTATATGTTTTAGTAAATGACTATCACTAAACAATATTTTATCTCCAATATGAGTGTAGTTAAACTGCTGGCCTGGTTTTAATAGAATATTCATTTCATAAACTACACTATCAATAAATGCTTTAAGATCAAATTCTTCATTCCTCACCTCAATTTTTCCAGCTTCAATTTTACCAAGAGACAAAAATTCATTTAGAATATCCGTTAATGATTTAACTGAATACTTTATACGTTCTACATGTTTATCTCTTTTAGGCTGATCCTCTGTTTTAGTGTATTTAGATAATAATGAAATAGAAGATAGGATAGTACTTAATGGGGTTCTAAATTCGTGAGAGGCCATTGATACGAATCTAGACTTAAGATCGTTCAGCTCTTTTTCTTTCTCAAGTGACTTTGTTAATTCTTCATTTGCTTTACGTATGGTAATATCAACTATGAAAGCGATTGTAAATTTTTCGTCATCTGTAGTAAAGTGGCCAAGACTAATTTCAACTGGAAATTCTGATCCATCTTGTCTTAGTGCAGACAGGATCATATTGGCACCCATTGATCGGGACTGAGGATTCTCATTATAATGGTCTCTATGGCTTACATGTTTATGATGATAACGCTGTGGTATTAGCTTTTCTAATACATTACCAGCCATTTTATTTTCATCAAAAGCAAATAGTTTATGAGCAAATGTGTTAGCCATCACTATAATTCCACTCTGATTCACAACAATGATACCAATGGAGGCTGAATTGAAAAATGCGTCAAACCT
>Ga0075464_10000039_pt1 | contig 43503 bp, 41 predicted proteins | sample DEB19_08_DNA_5_FD_75068 | JGI IMG/M metagenome (GOLD analysis project Ga0075464, IMG submission 75068) | Aqueous microbial communities from the Delaware River and Bay under freshwater to marine salinity gradient to study organic matter... | ecosystem: Environmental > Aquatic > Marine > Coastal ...
AAAACAGATAAATCCAAAAAAACTTATATGCCGCGATATACGTTACGACAGGAATTACAAAGTATAATAAATGCCAAAGCGGTTTATGAAAATGAAATATTATTCTATCGACTCTGTAACTGTACCATTGAAGAACAGTAATTATGTAAAAACCAAGAATATATGCAGTTATAAAATTTACTATTAAATCAAACATATCAATACCTTATTTCAAAATCATTAAATTTAATATCTTCTATTTGCTCTATTTCAATGTCTTTAACTTCACTGTACGGCGAGCCTTTTTTTAAAATTTCAATAAATTCTTTTAATCTTTCGTCATTTTCTATTTCAGCAACAGCTTCAACCCTTGTATCGGGCAAATTTCTCACATAACCTTTGAAGCCGGCTTTTTTTGCATTCTCACTTACAAACTTTCTGTACCAAACTCCTTGGACTTTACCGCTTATTATAAATCTGTATACAGCCATTTTAAGCCTTTATGTTATTTTCCTTTAGCCATTTGGATTTTATTGATATATTCAAAATCAATTTTAACTTCTTTTTCCGATTCAATATTTTTAGCAAGTTTTTCCAAAACATCATCAAAATCATCAAAGAGATAATTCGCCATACTACCAGGTATCGGATTTATTTCATTTAAATATACACTACCCTCTTTTACAAAAAAATCGCACCTGATAATCGCATTTTTAAAAGTACTATTATAGATTTTTTTAAAAGTTTTTTTAATTCTCTCAGTAAGGTCTTTATCAACATCACTTAACATAACATTCTTTCTGCTGAAGTCCATATATTTCTTCTCAAAGTCCAAAAAGTCTGATTTTTCGACTTTTTCAATATTGCTAAGCATAAACTCCCCTCCGGCCAGACATCCCGCAAGGTTATATTCTTCTATTCCTTCTATAAAAGGTTCTGCAATAATTAAATCATCAAACTCCCTCGCCACGTCAAAAGCATAGTCAAACTCTTCTTGTGTTTTGACTACACTAACACCGATACTGCTTCCAAGGCGCGCAGGCTTTATAATAATCGGGAAGTCAAAGCTGCTTTTAGGCTCCGTGATTATTTCATAATCTATTACATTTACCCCTATTTCTTTGGCGTATGCTTTAGTTAAAACTTTATTATAGCTTATAACGCTTGCTTCTACATTTGGAGTAATTGACTTTATGTTAAAAAACTCTAAAATTCCCGCAAGTTTTCCGTCTTCACCATCTTTACCGTGAATAAGATTAATAACCGCATCATAATTTAAAAACACATCTTTTTTCAAAAGCCCTTTTGTGTATTTAAATCCTCCTTTTGTAATTTCGATTTTTTGAGAGTTTTTATATTCTCCGCTTGCAAAATATTTGCTTTTCATGTTTTGTTTATCTACAAGATACATATTTCTGTTTTGGTCAATATATATAAATTCTAACGTATGTTTTTTTATTTTGTCTTTAAGTGTAATAGCACTTACTATCGAAATTTCGTGTTCAAAGCTGTTTCCGCCGAAAAGCAAAGCAAATGTCATTTTATATCCTTACTCAGTTTTTTTAATGCTAACTTTATAGTTTCTTCTAAATTATCGCTCTTGATACCGTTTAAGGCTTTAACTATATCGTTTTTGTTAAATCCTAAACTTTCAAGTGCACTGAGTGCTTGATTAAATACAGGGTTTTGTTCTTCAAACACAACCTCAAATTCACCCATTTCCATTAATATTCTTTTAGCACTTTTAGGTCCTATTCCTGGTATCTTTTTAAGAGCGTTTATATCATGATTCGCAATTATATCCATAAATGTCTGTGGGGTATAAGTTGAACATATTGCAAGAGCGACTTTTGGCCCTACTCCGTTAAGCTTTATTAAAGAATCAAACAGTTTTTTTTCATTCTTATCCGCAAAACCGTATAATGTATATTCATTTTCCTTGATAATCTCGGTAATATAAAAAAGTCCCTTATCATTTACCGAAGAAAAAGTAATCATACTGACATTAAGTTCATAAATTACATTATTTACATCCAGCAGAATTTTGCCGCCGTCTTTTTCAAAAATATTACCTCTAAGAGCCGCTATCATCTTTATTTACCTTTATTTTAACTATTTTATATGTGTCTCCGTAATCTTTAAGTTTAAATCCGCACACACCCTCATTACCTTTTGTATCATAAGTTAATTTAACGGGCGGTTCAACCATATCAAATTCAATTCTGTTATAAGCACTCCAAGGTGTGTATGATATTATTTTTGCATTAAATATTGCAGTTTGGTAATTTTGAAGTGTTTCATGAAGTTCTTGTAAATCTTTTTGTAGTAGAACAATTTCATTTTTTAATTCAAGCGTTTTGTCTTTAAAATCATTATACTCTTTTATTTTTTTAATAATAGTCGGGGATGTTTTAATCCCTTTTTTCTTGTTTTCTTTATATGCAGCCATTAATCTTTCAATTGTAGGTTTGTTTTTAAGTAAAACTTCTTTTCTTTTATTGTATTCTTTAGTCTTAATTTCGATATTTCTTTCTATTTCTTCAATCATTTTTTCTAATTTATCCGCATCTGCGTTTAATCCCAAAACTTCCAAAGGAGATATAATAAGTTTATTTTCGCTTCCTTTTAATTTATTGATAATTATATTTTTTAACGCATAAACTTCCACATGAGAGCCCATAATCTCAAACTCTACCTCTTCAGCAACGACTTTTCCACCGATTGCCTGTTTTATTTTTACTTTTTTACCTTTGACAATACCGCTTTCGAGTCTGTTGATTTCGATTTCTTTACCTTCGATATACCCTTTATGTACATTAACAAAAGCCTTGTTTGCATGAATTTTGGCTTTTTGATGAGTTTGTCCTTCGATAGTAAGCTCTTCAGCATTGATTTTTGCTGATTTTCCTACATTTCCCCTTACAATCAACACAGTTGTTTCAACAACCATATTATCGGCTATCGCTTCTTTTAAAGCATCGCTTTCTTTTACGTCAAGTTTTACGTTTGCATCTTTTGCACCGCTGACATTACCGGTTTGAAGGTTTATTTGGGATACTTCCATTTCGTCTTTAATAGTATATGAATCGCCCTCTTTATATATATAACCGTCCTTCATTGCGATATACAATATTTTTTTGTCAGTTTCCTCAACTTTAATTTCTTCAGGGTTAACGCTTATATTAGGAATATTAAAGTCTTGCACCTGTGGTATTTTAATTATTTTACCTCTGCAGTCCCTACCGTTTCTTCCCTGTTGAGGTTTTATAATCTCAATTACGACTTCTCCTGTTTTAACAGGGAAAATGAGTTCGTTTTTTATATTTTCTCTTTTTTTAAGATAATGATAAATAACCTTTCCTTCAATATTCTCAATCGGATCAACCCCTTGGCATAGTTCTATTTCTTCATTATGTTCAAGCTGACCCAACACTCTGATTTTAGCAACTACTTTTTCTATATCCTGATTCATTTTATCATCGAAAAGCTCTATTAACATTGAATTTCTAATTTTTTTCTTATTTAGCTCGTTTTTAAGTTTTTTTTCAAGTCCCGGTTTATAAACTATTAATGATTCCGGTTTCATTATATATACCGCATGTGTTAAAAATCTGTTTACTTTTACTTCACCAACTAATTCGAAATCGTCACTAAAACTGGCTTTTTTTATTTCTATTTCATAAACTTGTTTTATTTCATTTTCCTCATTGATTAAAAAGTCTTCATTATGAACAAGTTCTTTACTTTGATCGTCCAATTCAACAAACTCACTATTACCGAGTTTAATATATGTAGTAAAATCCAAGATTTCAAAATCAAGTGCGGAAATAGGTATATTGTTACTTGTTGAAATTTTAAGCAATGCGTCGTTTACGTTTTCAGTTCTTATTACAACAGGTAAAGTTTCTTTTTTTTGTTTTTTTTCTTCTTTTTTTAGAAAATCAAAGAGTCCCAATCTTATCCTTTTGGTAAAATACGTTTATGTTTAAATCTATAATCGTCAATTTTTTAGGAATTTTCAATTCCAGAATCCTTGGATTCATACGTGATTTGTTAAGTGCTTCCGTTCTCGGCGCCAATATATATTCGGATATTTTTTTCGTTGCATTCAAATTTCCGAACCTTTTTAGACGTATATTCGCCGAAGGCGCTTTTGCACAAAGCTTTCTTCCGAGTTTTGCAAAAGCAAAATATAAACCCCGTTTTACATGGCTCGTTTTTAAAAAGTTATTTATAATTATACTTATTTTCTCACTGTTTGTAACCCTTTTTTCCAATCTGGTCACCAATATATTAGCATCGGGCTTCAGTGAAGAAGCAAAAAAACTGGCTTCCCCTCTTATCGCACTTAATTTCTGGTACCTGGATTTGATATTTATAGTCACATTTCTTGCAAGCCTGCTGCAGTATAAAAAACATTTCGCAACTACGGCTTTTTCAACAGCACTGCTTAATATTTCTCTCATAATAGCACTGCTATTATCTATGAACCTGCCAAAAGAGCAGATTATCTGGTATCTGAGCTTCGGTGTTATAATAGGCGGAATTGCCCAGGTAATCGTTCACCTCATTGCCGCCAGAAAATATAAAGTGCTAAAACTTCTCTACATCGGAGCAAAAAGTAAAAAAGAAGCCGACATATCAACTTTTAAAAAGCATTTCCTACCCTCAATACTCGGAAACTCCACAGCTCAAATCAGCGCATTTATCGATACGTGGCTTGCAACGTTTTTAATCAGCGGAAGTATAAGCTATCTTTATTACGCAAACAGGCTCTTTCAGCTGCCTTTTGCCCTTTTTGCCATTGCGACATCAACCGTACTGTTTCCCAAAATTACGAAAAACCTGAATGACGGCAGGGAAAAAGAGGCATTTGAAAGTATGAAAAAAGTGTTTTGGGTGCTTTTTTACCTCTTGATAACAGCTACCGTAGTAGCAATAATTTCCAGCAAAGAGATAATCAGACTGCTTTTCGAGCACGGTGCGTTTACGGCTAAAGATACCGAATTTACTTCCGTAGTGCTTATAATGTACATGATAGGACTAATTCCTTACGGACTTAATAAACTATTTTCAAGCTACCTTTACGCAACGCACAAACACCTAAAAGCTGCAAAAATTTCGGCAATATCGCTTTTGGTCAATATCGTATTTTCAGTAGCACTGATTTTCCCACTGAAAGTATACGGCCTTGCACTTGCAAGCAGTATCGGAGGTATGGTTTTATTTATTTTAACGCTAAAAGAGTTCGGATTCAGTGAATTTGTAAAATTTTTTGAAAAAAAATATATTTTTTATATGATTTTGGTTATATTAATAAGTATAATTTTGGCAATAGTATTTAAACAGCTGATACTTTTTATAATTTAAAGGAGTCCTATGACAATTTACGATTCTCACCTAAAACAAAAAGTTGATTTTAAACCTATAAAAGAAGGCGAAGCCAGAATCTACGTATGCGGTCCTACGGTGTATGATGACGCACACCTCGGGCATGCGAGAAGTTCTATCAGTTTCGACCTGCTCAGGCGTACACTTGAAAAACTGGGTTATAAGGTTACATTTGTTAAAAACTTCACCGATATTGACGACAAAATCATAAACAAAATGAACCAGACAGGCAAAAGCCTTAAAGAAATTACGGAATATTATATTGACTCATATCTCAGGGATATGGGCGCGCTTAACGTAAAAAGAGCCGATATCGAACCTAAAGCCACCGAATCGCTTGAAGCGATGTTTGATCTGATTCAAAACCTGCTTGACAAAGGCTATGCGTATCAGCTCCCTAACGGAGATATATATTTTGACGTAAGCAAGGATGAAGAATACTGCAAATTATCAAACAAATGCCAGGATGATGAGGTCGTTCACAGAGTTGATACGGAAGGCAAAAGAAACCCGGCCGATTTTGCGCTTTGGAAAGCATGCAAAGGTGAGGATGACGTGTGTTTTGATTCGCCTTTCGGAAAAGGAAGACCGGGCTGGCATATAGAGTGCAGTGCCATGATTAAAAAACATATCGCATACAACGGCGAATATGAAATAGACATCCACGGAGGGGGAGCGGACCTGTTTTTCCCTCATCACGAAAACGAAGAAGCCCAGACTCACTGCGCATACGGGGAACACCTCGCAAAATACTGGATGCACAACGGATTCGTACAGATAAACGGTGAAAAAATGAGTAAATCCCTTGGAAACAGTTTCTTTATTAAAGACGCCCTTAAACATTATCCTGGAGAGGTTTTAAGATTTTACCTTATGAGCACACACTACAGAGCCCCTCTGAATTTCAGCGAAGAGGACCTCATTGCCAGCAAAAAAAGGCTCGATAAACTCTATAGACTCAAAAAAAGAATTTACGGTCTTGCCAAAAAACAAAAAGACAGCGAATTTGAAGCGAAACTTCTTGAAGCCATGAGTGATGACTTAAATATTTCAAAAGCTCTGGCTGTTGTGGATGAATTTGTAAAAGAGGCAAACGAAGCGCTTGATAAAAACCCGAAAGATAAAGTTTTAAAACAAAAAATCCTAAGCAACATAGAATTTATTAATGAGCTTTTAGGTATCGGAGGAAGCGACGCATACGAATATTTCCAGGCCGGAATCGATGAGGAAACCAAAGCCAAAATAAATGAACTGATCGAAAAAAGAACTCAGGCAAAAAAAGAAAAAGATTTCGAAACGGCAGATAAAATAAGAGACGAACTCACATCAATGGGTATTCAGATTCAGGATACTCCAAACGGTACGGTTTGGGAGAAGGTTTAGTTTTTATTTTCTAAAAACTTCTCTTCTTCTATTATTTCCGCATTAATTATTTCTTCAATAGTTACAAATCCGATTAATATCAAAAGCCACCCTATTACACTTACGATAAGACCTATTGCAAAAATATTCAAAACGGCACCCGCTATGAGGAAATTACCTGCAATTTTTAAATACCTGTTATTGTACTCCTCACCCAAAAGATAAAAACTTTTTTTAAAATACACGGCACTTACTATTTGTAAAACATAATAAATAGTAAAATATATCAGTATACTAAACCCTATCGGCACAACGGGATTGTTTGAGAATAAACCAAGTACAAAGCTCGTAATTACGGCTATAAGTTTAAAATAAAAAAGCATGGTGGCTATAAAAGAGAGCAAAGAGGCTATTAAGAAATAATTAAAAACCTTTTCGTTTTTGCTTAGGGCATTTAATGCTATTCCTGTAAATATCAACCCTAAAATCGTAAATAAAACCGATACACTCGGTATAAAGGCAAGACTCAAAAATCCGGCCCCCAAAATCCCCCACACTTTTATATTCAATTTAGTCCTTTTTTTAAATTTAATGTATAATTTTAACAAAAAAGGCTGTTTATGAGTTTTTTTAATATGGTTAAACCTCTTATTTACAAAACCGACCCGGAACTTGCACATGATCTTGTTGATCTTGCTATGCGAACCGCCAGAAGATGCCCTCTTTTTTTCAATCCGTTGGTTAAAGCAAACTTCGTAGATGATGTGATGCTTCATCAAAAGATTTGGGATCTTGAGTTTAAAAACCCGGTAGGTGTTGCCGCAGGATTTGACAAACATGCGACTATGGTGTACGGATGGCCGGCTTTAGGATTTGGATGGGGAGAAATCGGAGCGGTTACTCCCAAGCCTCAGCCGGGAAACGAAAAACCAAGAGCCTGGAGACATATAGAGTACGAAGCCGTACAAAACGCATACGGATTTAATAACGAAGGTGTTGAGGTCATAAAAAAAAGACTTAAAAAGATCTACCCTTTTATACTTCCTATCGGTGCAAACATCGGTAAAAACAAAACAACTCCGGAAGAGAGGGCGGTGGAAGATTATAAAATACTCGTAAACGAACTCAAAGACGTTGTAGACTTTTTCGTAGTTAACGTATCTTCACCCAATACACCGGGACTGAGAGACCTTTTAAACGCGGAATTTATATCAAGCCTCTTTGGCGAGCTTAAAAACCTCACAGACAAACCGATACTCATAAAATTTTCACCCGATATGGAAGATGAGCTTATTATAAACCTTGCAAACTATTCCGTTTTGGCAGGTGCCGACGGTATTATCGTTACAAACACAACGGTAAATTACGACCTCGTAAACAGTGAAATAAAAAGAGGCGGTATTTCCGGGAAACCGCTTGCCCAGAGAAGTTATGAAGTTTTAAGAATTGTAGCGGGTGAAGTATTCGGAAAAGTTCCTATTATAAGTGTCGGCGGAATAGACAGCGCCGAGGAAGCGTACAAAAGAATAAAAGCGGGAGCTTCTCTTCTTCAGGTATATACGGCTATAATCTATAAAGGTCCGGGAATCGTAGGTGAAATAAACAGAGGATTAATCGAGCTTCTCAAAAAAGACGGCTACAGCCATATAAGCGAAGCGATAGGGGTGGAAATCCCTAAAAAATTAGAAAACAAAGCCTAACTCTCCTTCAAAGCCTCTGCAGCCGTAGCCGAAATCGGGTAAAACGTCGGCGGAGGCGTCAGTATTGGATGGGTGCCTATCTGCATGGTATATAAATCCGTGGCGGTTGCGCTTTTTTGTATAGCAAGACTCAAAATATTTATAATCTCCGCACTGTTTAACCCTCCGCTGAGCTGCGCACCTAAAAGATAAAGATCTTTTTTTGAAAATATCAGTTTCAGCGTCACATCAGTGGAGTGTGAAAATTTCGGAGGATGTGTTGAATGGGTTACGGTTTTGGCGACAATTATGTCAAACCCCTGCTCTTTTGCCATTTTTTCGGTAATCCCGACAGCGGCAAACGTTTTAGAATCTATTACCGTCGAATAGATGTTAAGAGCATCTTTGTTGTGTCTTATGATTCTCAGGTTATAAAGGTTCGCAGCCGCAACCCTTGCATCAAAAGCGGCTGTGGATGCGAGCATCAAAGGTGTCGGATTAGATGTAAAAAATTCCTTGTGTTCCACACAGTCCCCTATCGCAAACACGTCTTTTGAAACCCTGAAATAATCATCCGCCTGAATAAATCCTTTCGGATTAAGAGGCAGTACATCCTTAAACATTTCGGTATTTGGTTTATACCCGGTGGCTACGATCGTAAGATCGCTTTTTATTGTTCGGGAATTTACTAAAACCTCCTCTTTTGTTATTTTGGAAACTTTTGAATTTAATAAAATTCTTACTTTTTTTGAGAGCAGTTCTTTTACCGACTCGGAAAAATCGGTATCGAACGAATTAGGAAGCAGTGAATCCATCGCTTCTATTAAAGTTACGTTTTTGGTTTTACTGAGCTCATCCGCTATTTCAAGCCCGATAAAACCTCCGCCAATTATAGTAATATCCGATGCATTTTTGGCTTTTGAAACAAGATCTTTTAAATAATCATAATCTTTTTTTATAAAATATGCGTTTTCAATCCCTTCAATGGGAGGTACGAAAGGTTTAGAACCTGTTGCTATTATCAGTTTTTCGTATTTTAGTATATTCGTATCATTGGCATCAGTGTTATTTTCACCCGTTTCTTTTTCCGCTCTGCTCCCACTTGCACAAGATTCACCTGAGGCTTCACTTAACATAATAACTTTACTATTAACATCAAAAGATCTGACTTCTTTTGTTATAAGCTCTACATTAAATTTTTTGAGTTTCTTTTCAAGATGCATTAAATCATCATCAATTCCATATGTATCGAAAATATAAGGTATTCCGCACGGAATAAGTTTTTTGGGATTTTTTTCGATTACGACAACTTTTTTTGAAGGGTAAAACCTTTTGGCGTTTACAGCAGCCACAAATCCTGAAACACCACCCCCTATTACTACTATATCATACATACTTCTGCCTTAAAAATTTTTATGATATGATAACACAAAAAAAGGCGTTAAATGCTTCATAAGTTTTATAAACAAAAACTCAAAAACAACCTCGAAGTTATCGTTGTGCCTATGAACAAAGGCTCTAACGTAATTACCAGTAATATTTACTATAAAGTCGGAAGCAGAAACGAAATAATGGGCAAAAGCGGAATAGCACACATGCTTGAACATATGAACTTCAAATCCACAAAAAACCTCGCTGAAGGAGAATTTGACAAAATAATAAAAAGCCTCGGAGGAGTAGACAACGCATCCACCGGGTTTGACTATACGCACTATTACATTAAAACTTCAAGTGCGTATCTTGATAAAACGTTTGAACTTTTCAGCGAAGTTATGGAAAACCTGAATCTAAACGACGACGAATTTCAAAGGGAAAGAAAAGTCGTATATGAAGAAAGACTCTGGAGAACGGACAACAACCCTATCGGGTATCTATATTTCAGGCTTTTTAACAATACATACCTTTACCATCCGTACCACTGGACCCCTATAGGGTTTAAGGACGATATTCTTAACTGGAGCATTGAAGATATCAGATCTTTTCACAAAACGTTTTACCAGCCTAAAAACGCGTTTTTACTCGTAGCAGGCGATATCGACCCTGAGGATGTGTTTAATTTGGCCGACAAATATTTCTCTCACATCAAAAACAGCAGAAAAATTCCGAAAGTGCATATGAAAGAGCCTGAACTCGACGGTGACAGGCATGTGGTTATTCAAAGAGACACCGAAGTCGATATTGTAGCCATTGCTTACAGGATTCCCGATTTCAAACATGAAGACCAGTTTGCGCTCAGTGCATACAGCGAGATACTAAGCGGAGGTAAAAGTGGCGTACTGCGTGAGAAACTGATAAACAAAAAAAGATTAGTCAGCGAAGTATACGCGTATAATATGGAACTAATTGATCCCGGTGTGTTTTTGGCTCTTGCAATATGTAACCCGGGAGTAAGTCCGGATCTGGTGGAAAATGAGCTGAAAAAAACACTTCTGAATACCAAAATTACAAAAAAAGCCCTGAACAAAGTCAAAAACCAGACCAAAATGGACTTTTTGACACAGCTTGAAAGCAGCTCGGGAGTTAGCAACGTATATGGGGATTATTTCGCAAAAGGCGACATTACCCCGCTTCTTGAATATGAAGACAAAATAAATGCTTTAACTCCTGAGAAGGTAGAGGATATAAAAAAATATTTCGACAAAAGCGTAACGGTAAAACTAATCAAAAAATAATTCCATATTTTGAATATTTCAACTTTTTTTTTGCTTTTCTCCCATTTTTATTATACAATAATATGAATATTTCTAAAAAGGTTAAACTTTGAATTTCCATGAATTTGAAAATATTTTAAAAAAAATCAAATTAACAAAGCAAGAATTTGCAAACTTTTTAGATATAGATAATACTACGATTTCTAAATGGAAAAATAACAAATATATACCTAAATATGCTGAAATAGCAATAAAATATTTATTGAACTTACAAAAAAACTGTATTGAATTTAAAAATATTAAGGATAAATATGGAAACTAAACATATTTTATTATTTAAAAATTCTCAAAACACTCAAATAAATAATGAAAGTATTGATTTTATTTTAACATCACCTCCTTACCCTATGATTGAAATGTGGGATGAAACTTTTTTTAAATTAAATCAGGAAATAAAAAATCAATTTAATAAAAAAAATTATAGATTAGCATATGAATTAATGCATAATGAACTAAATAAAACATGGAAAGAATGTTATAGAGTACTAAAACCTGGAGGAATAATAGCTATTAATATTGGAGATGCAACCAGAACACTTAATAAAAACTTTCAATTATTTACAAATCATGTAAAAATAATAGAATATATGCAAAATTTAGGCATGCAATCTCTTCCACCTATTATTTGGAGAAAAACCTCTAACAAACCAAATAAATTTATGGGATCAGGAATGTTACCAGTTAATGCTTATGTTACATTAGAACATGAATATATTTTAATTTTTAGAAAAGGTGAAAAAAGAAAATTCAATAAAAATGAGATTATAAGACGAAGAAAAAGTGCATTTTTTTGGGAAGAGAGAAACAAATGGTTTTCTGATATTTGGAAAGATATCGTGGGTGAAAACCAGACAATTGATAAATATTATAAAACAAATAGAGATAGGAATGCAGCTTTTCCTTTAGAATTATCATTAAGACTAATACATATGTTTTCAATATATGAAGATACTGTTTTTGATCCCTTTCTTGGAACAGGTACTACAACAATTGCAAGTGCAGTACTTGGACGTAACTCGATTGGATATGAAATTGACACATCTTTTAAAAATTTAATAAAAGAAAGAATTAATAATATTAAAACAATAACTGAGCAATATATAAACAATAGAATTAATAGTCATAAAAAGTTTATAGAAAATTATATAAAACAAAAAAATAAAGCTTTTAAATATTATAATGAAAATTTAAAAACACCAGTTATGACCTCCCAAGAAAAAGATATCAGTTTTTATCAAATTTCTAATGTGCAAAAAAATGAAAATTTATTTATTTGTAAATATTCTAATTTTACACCTTTTTTAATTTAATTTTATTTATTAAAAATAGCTTCGTCATATTCAATTATTAAATAAGATTTTGTTTTTTTATAAAAAATTATAGATACTGAAATATCTTCATTTTTTACATTAGTTTTTACTTTATATGACTCAGGTTTAATTTGAATTGGAATATCCCCAATAAAGCCATCTATATTTTGTGCCTCTTCTTCTGGTGTAGCTAATTTATATTTTTTATTATTTTTTTGTGCAAGATATTTTAATATAAATTCTTGTATCATTAATCCTTCTGGTGTTTTATTATATATTAAATCTTCTACCCATACTTTAACTAATTCTTTATCAATTTTAATAAAAGCTTCTTTTAAATTTTGTAACATATTCCAAATTTTATCTACAGCTATTTCAATTCTATCTTCGTAATTGTTTTTATAAAACTCTTTCCATTCTCCAATAGAATTAACTTCTTTGATTAATTCACTCATTTGACCTACCACCGCAGGTACAGTTCCTTTTGCATTTTGATTTGCAAGATTTATTATTTGAGTAGTATATTTAGGAAAAGTTGGCTTTTTTATATCTAACAATTCAAAAATATGATCTAATTTTATTTTTTCTTTTTTCATTTCTTTCCTTTTTTAATCAAAAAATAACTTCTTAAAACACTCCTTTGTTTTCGGAAAAAGGGGTGTTTTTTCTTTATATTTCAGATACTCTTCACCGAATTTCATATACGCTTCTTTTTCTTCAAGCGTAATAACCATAACAAATATAAATAACGCTTCAAGAGGAGCGATAAAGAATATAAAACTCGGCAAACCCAAAAAAAGTGCAACTCCAAGAGGCAGAAGCATCAGCCCGAAAAGCATAGGATGACGTGTGCATTCGTATATACCGCTTGTTACGAGTCTGTTTGTCTCAAGTCTCGGGATATCACCCTCTCGCCCTTTTCTTTTAAGCTCTCTGCCTCCGACTGCCGCCGCGTGAAAAGCGAATTTGAGTATAAAATAACCAAGAGGCAAAGTAAACACGTGAAAAAAAGGATTTAATAAAAGGTTTTTAAAATATCTAAGATCAAGGTATAAAGAAAGGGCAATGCCCCCGAATATTAATATAAGCCAGATAATTATCCTGATTACTACCGAAAGAGTTGTTTTCATAGGTATGAATTAAGAAGGGCGCTTCCTACTCTTATCATATTACTGCCCTCTTCTATCGCTATTTCAAAATCGCCGCTCATACCCATTGAGCATATTTTAGCACCGTATGGTTTCAGTTTTTCAAATATATCATATGTTAGTCTGAAACTTTTTCTGATTTCCGTTTCATCATCCACATGCGCACCTATCGTCATTACACCCTGAAGATTGATATTCGGGAGGTTTTCTTTGATTTTCAGATACGTCTCAATTGCAAGTTCAGGCTGAAGGCCGTGTTTTGTAGGCTCTTTTGCCGAATTTATCTCAAGAAGGCACCTTACCGGCTTATCGGTTCTTTTGTTTATTGCCTCGGCCAACTCGTAAGAGTTTATTGACTGTATCATGAAAGGGTTTAATTTTAGAAGTTTATTGATTTTGTTTTTCTGAAGGTTTCCTATAAAATGCCATTCAATCGGCAAATCACTTAGGGCATTTACCTTATCTTCCATATCCTGAACCCTGTTTTCACCAAACGCCCTCTGGCCTTCGGCGTAAAGTCTTCTAAGAGGTTCGGTCTCTTTTGTGTATTTCGTAACAGCCACGATTTGAACAATTAAATGCTCGCTTCTTCTAAGCCTTGCCGCCTCTACTCTTTGAATTAACTGATCTAAATTCATGCTACCCTCCTATGAGTCTGTGTAAGTCGTTGTATATACCTATAAGCATTAAACTACCGAGTATTATCCACCCGCCGATTGTCAGTTTTACCATTATCTCTTCGCTGACTTCCCTTTTAAAAATAGCTTCATAAAGGTTAAACATAATATGCCCGCCGTCAAGTGCCGGGATCGGAAGAAGGTTAAGCACACCGAGGTTTACGCTAAGAAGCGCTGCCAGCAGTAAAAGCGGCTGCCATCCGTAATCGGCGACTTTTGCAGTAATATCGACAATTCCGATCGGACCGCTCAGGGTGTTAAGACCGACTGCTCCGGTTATTAGCTTTTGTACGCCTTTAATTATCAGCATAGAATCGAACACAAACTTATCCCATGCTATTTTTACCGCCTCAACAGGCGAATAATGTACCTTTATAACATCTCCGCTCGGAATGATTCCGACTATTTTTCTTTTGATTTCTTCACCGAATATGTTTTTTTGAAGCTCGATTTTAGGCTTTAAATCAACACTCAGATATCTTTTGTTTCTCTCAACCGTTAGATGCAAGACATCATATTTTTGAATTAAAGGAGATATTTCATCCCACGATTTAATTTCAACACCGTTGATTTTTACAATTTTATCGCCGGGTTTGAGTACTTTTGCCGCGGGTGTATTTGGAATGGTTTTTCCTATTACGGGAGCTAATTTCGTCCAGCCTGTAAAAGCGATAAAAAGATATATTAAAAAGGCAAGCAGGAAATTAAACCCGGGACCGCCTAAAAGTATCAAAATTCTCTGCCAGGGAGTTTTGGAATTGTATGAGTCGGGATCATTATTTTTTAAATTCGGATTCGTATCATCTTGCCCCTTCATCTGCACATATCCGCCAAGAGGTATCGCACTTAGACACCAGTTCGTATCCCCGAACTTTTTACATATCAATTTTTTGCCGAATCCTATTGAGAAAACTTCAACTTTAACACCGACAAGCCTTGCCATAAGAAAATGTCCGAGTTCATGAAAGAAAATCAAAAAAGAGAGTATTATAACAGCACTGATCATCTTTGAGCTTTCACATATACTTTTACGTAGTCATATCCGCTGTAAAGCGTAAGAATTACGGCAACCCATAAAAGACACTCAGCACACGGCCAGTTCATAAGAAGAAACCCGATAGCACCCATCTGAGAAACGGTTTTTACCTTACCCGCAAACGAAGCCTTTACGCTAAGACCTTCCTGAACCATTGCAATTCTTAGAGCCGTTATAAAAAACTCTCTAACCAGTATAAGGTAAATTGCCCACGCATTTGCCCTGTGCAGGTATAATAGCCCCAAAAAGGCACCGAGTGTCAGCATTTTATCCGCAAGCGGGTCTAAAATTTCACCAAGTTTGCTGCTTGCATCAAAATTTCTGGCAATATATCCGTCAAAAAAATCCGTTACACTTGCAATAACAAAAATCAAAGCCGCAAAATAATCAAGCCATGTTTCATGAACACCCGGGAAAAAATCCCTGTTTACCAAAAACAGGTACATCAAAAACGCCATCAAAACCCTGATAAAAGCAAGGATATTAGGTACGTTTTTCAGGCGTTTTTTCCACTTTTCGTATCTGTATAGCTTTATGCCGTCTTCCGTAATTATTGACATTAACCTATTTTCCCTCCGAATGTAGTTCCACCGTCTACTACTATCGTCTGCCCTGTAATCCAGCTTGCTTCATCAGTACATAAAAAGTATGTAATTCCTGCTAAATCTTTAGGTTCACCCATTCTGTTTAGAGGGCTTCTTTTCTCAACTTCCGCTTTTACTTCTTCATAATTCGGAAACGCTTTAAGCGCATCGGTATCAATAGGACCGCCGCTTACCGCATTAACTCTGATACCCCATTCTCCAAGCTCCGCAGCCGCGTATTTAACCATAGTCTCAACCGCCGCTTTACTTGTACCGTGCCCCGCATAGTTTGGAGTATATACGAGGTTACCTGTGGAGCTTAGTGAAATAATACTTCCGCCGCCTACTTTTTGCATTCTTTTAGCTGCTTCCTGAGCTCCCACTACAAATGCGTTTACAGTTGCTGTAAATATATTGCAGATTCCTTTAGGTCTGAGTCTCATAAAAGGACCGAATCCACCAACAACCGCTCTTCCGCTGATAATTGCGTTTGAAACGAAAAAGTCGACTCTGTCAAAATCTTCATCAATCTGTTTGAAAAGATCTTTGTATGTTTCAGGCTCTAAAATATTAAGTTTATACGCTTTTGCCTTAATGCCGTATTTTTCTTCCCACTCTTTTGCAAGGTTGTTTGCAATTTCCTCATTTGAGTTATATGTAAAAGCTATATTGATCCCCTCTTTTGCAAATCTTTCGGCTATTGCTTTACCTATACCTCTTGTCGCCCCGCTTATTACTAATGTTTTACCCTTCATAAAATTCCTTTATAAATATTTTTTAAGTACTTCTTTTATTTTAGCTTTATTCTCATCACTCGGCTCGCAAAGCGGCAGTCTGTATTCAAGTGACGGAATAAGTCCCGCTTCATACATAGCGAATTTGATAGGAATCGGATTACTTTCTACAAATAAAACTTTGTTGATATCGTAAAGTTCCTCATTTATAGCCCTGCTCGTATCAAAATCTCCCTTTAACGCCGTATGGATTAAATCGGCGATTCTTTTTGGAAGAAGGTTTGACGTAACAGAAATACACCCTTTTCCGCCTGTGGCCATTATCGGATAGTTAATGGCATCATCCCCGCTTATTACAGCAATATCGCTGTTTGCACAAAGTGCTACCACGTTTTCGATACTTCCTGTCGCTTCTTTAATCGCTATTATGTTTTCAACGTCATTGAATAGCTTTATAGCAGTTTCAACATTTATATTGCTACATGTTCTTCCCGGTACGTTATATAAAACAACAGGAATTTCGATTGCGTTTGCAAGGGCTTTGTAGTGTTCGTAAAGTCCTCTTTGAGTAGGTTTGTTGTAATACGGTGATACGCTAAGAACCGCATCGGCGCCTTTCGCTTCGGCAAATTTAGCCAAGTCGATACTTTCATGGGTAGAGTTGCTTCCTGCACCTGCAAGAACTTTCGTATTTGTACCTTTACACACCTCTACTGCTATTTCGATACATCTTTTATGCTCGTCATGTGTAAGAGTCGCACTCTCTCCTGTCGTACCCACCGGTACAACCCAGTCTATTTCATTGTCAATCTGTCTTTGAATAAGTTTTGCATACGTTTCTTCGTCAACTTTTCCGTTTTTAAACGGCGTAATAAGAGCGGTCATTGCACCTTGCATAAAACGTCCTTTTTTACGAAATTATAGCATATTATATAAATAGACAATGGAAAAATGAAAATGGAAAAATTTTTATATTTTATCCGTTTTTATTTTGCACTTTCCATTAAAATTGATTATTCATATCTTAACGTCTCAAGCACATCAGTTTTGCTGGCTTTGAGCGCCGGATATATGCTTGAGAGTATTACAATTATAAAAGCACCCAATATTATCAGTCCGAAATCAACAAGACTGAGATCTATCGGCAGCCTGCTAACACCGTAAACATCTTCGGGGAGTTTGATAATATCAAACGTTTTAAGAACCCATATACCAAGTCCTCCGAGCATCGCTCCGATTGTAATTCCCAAAATACCGATAAAAGTACCGAGTTTAAGAAAAATGGATTTTATCTCTTTAGGACTCGCACCAAGACTTAGCATAAGGGCAATCTCTTTTCTTTTACTCATTATCATCATAAGAAGAGAACTGATGATATTAAGTGCAGCCACTATAATTATCAGCATCAGTACTAAAAAAAGAGCTCTTTTTTCCATTCTTAAAGCTGCAAAAAAGTTTCCGTTTTGCTCCCACCACCCTATTACACCTACACCGGGAGGTACCGCTTTTTTTATTTTTTGAATATCTTTAAAAGGATTCGGACTCCATATATGAATTCCGCTGTAGTGGTTTTGGTGAAGAATTCTTTTAAGACCTTCGATGTTCATATAAGCAATCCCCTTGTCATATGCTACAAGTCCGCTGTTAAATACACCTACGATTTTTACTTTTTTAAGTATAGGGGAAATTCCGAATCCCATGGGTGAGAGTTTTGAAAAAATCATAATAACCTTTTCACCTCTTGCTATTCCAAGGTCAGCAAACAGCCTGCTTCCGACGACCACATCAAAAAGCCCAGGTTTTTTTAAATCTTTTACAGCTTTTTTAAAAATATAATTAATTTCCGATTCTTTATTAAAATCAACACCGTAAAGCATTACACCGTTTAGTGAATTTTTCTGTATTACGGCGCTGCTTTCGATATAAGGGGAATATTTAAAATCAGGGAATTTTTTTTGAAGTTTATGTAAGAGTTTCTCATCCACATTTACAAGCGAAGAGTAAACGGTAATGGGATAATTCATAACTTTGAGTTTTTTTTCAAACTCCTTATCCATACCGTTCATAATACCCATAGCGATCATAAGGGTCGCAACACCCGTCATTATCCCAAGAAATGCAAGGATAAAACTAATATAAATAAACGGGTGTTTTTTATCAAACCTTAAATATCTTCTTATTATAAAATTTACAAATTTTTTATTCATTTTTTAGAATTTTGGACTTTTCCCACAGCAGTCTTTGTATTTTTTACCGCTACCGCAAGGGCAAGGGTCGTTTCTTTTTACCTTTTTCTTTTGCTGTTTTGCTTCAAATTCAGCCTTAAGCGCTTCAGTCTGAGCTTCAAGCTGTTTCATAATTTCATCAGCATCCGCCTCTTCAAGTTCTTCAGGAATTTCCGGTATGTTATGTAATATTTCGTCAATATTTTTACCTTTGATAGCGTTTAAAAATTCAGCTACATCAGGGTCGATTTCCGGCTCTTGATACTCTATTTTCAAGTTATGAAGTATTTTCATACTTTCTATTTTAATTCTTTCAATTAATTCTTGGAATAGATTGAAACTCTCTTTTTTATATTCTACAAGCGGATCTTTTTGGTTGTATCCTCTGAGTCCTATACCTGTTTTTAATATATCCATCATATAAAGATGGTCTCTCCAGCTCTCATCAAGCACCTGAAGCATAACCTGTCTTTGAATTCTGTTTTTATCTTCAGGTGACGCTTCTGCAAATTTTTTCTCATATTCTTCTTTTAATCTGTTTACAAGGTATTCTTTAAGAGCTTCGTAATCTTTACCGCTAAGCTCTTCTTTTGTAAATTCAATTCCTGTATATTCTTTAAGGTGTGCAATTAAATTATCAAGATCAAAATCTTCTTCAAGCGTATGAGGGAATATATCAGCTTCACTCAAAATATATTCAACAAATTCTTCTCTAATTTCATTAATTTTTGATTCGATATCGTAATTAGGATCAAGCAGCTGATCACGGAATGCATAAATAACTTTTCTCTGCTCATTTGCAACATCATCGTATTTTAAGATATGTTTTCTTGCTTCAAAATGCATTGTTTCAACTTTTTTCTGAGCATTTTCAATTGCACGGCTTACGATTTTAGAATCGATGTGTTCACCTCTTTCAATGCCGAGTCTGTCCATGATGTTTTTGATTCTGTCACTTCCGAAAATTCTTAAAAGATCATCTTCAAGTGAAAGATAAAACTGACTCTCACCCGGATCACCCTGACGTCCCGAACGACCTCTAAGCTGGTTGTCGATTCTTCTACTTTCGTGTCTTTCCGTACCGATAATGTAAAGTCCGCCAAGTTCCCTTACTTCATCGTCGATTTTAATATCAACACCCCTACCGGCCATGTTTGTAGCAACGGTTACAGCGCCTCTTTTACCCGCTTCGGCAATAATCTGCGCTTCTTTTTCATGATTTTTGGCATTTAGAACAGTATGAGGAATTTTTTCTTTTTTAAGAAGGTGGCTTAAATATTCACTTTTTTCCACGCTCGTAGTACCCACAAGTACAGGCTGTCCTTTTTTGTGAAGCTCTTTTATTTTCTTAACAACCGCTTCAAATTTTTCTTCTTCCGTTTTATATACAAGGTCGTTTTTATCTTTTCTTATTACAGGTTTATTTGTAGGAATTGAAATAACTTCAAGCCCGTAAATTTCGATAAACTCTGTCGCTTCCGTCTGAGCGGTACCCGTCATACCCGCTAATTTTTTATAAAGTCTGAAGTAGTTTTGGTACGTCGTTTCCGCAAAAGTCTGTGATTCTTCTTGAATTTCAACACCCTCTTTTGCTTCAAGCGCCTGGTGTAATCCTTCACTGAATCTTCTACCTTCTGCAATTCTTCCCGTAAACTCGTCAACAATTAAAACCTCACCTTTTCTTACGATATAATCTTTACCTTCCTGGAAAAGATAGTTTGCTTTAAGAGCCTGGTCAAGGTGATGCGCAAGTATTGCGTTTTCAGGAGTATACAGGTTGTCAACTTCAAAAAGTTTTTCAGCTTCTTTAATTCCTTCTTCAGTTAAAAGAACCACTTTGTCTTTTTCATCTACGGTAAAATGTTTATCTTTTACGAGCTGTTTAGCCACTTTATCCGCTCTTACGTAATCTTCAACCCTTTTATTTGCAGGTCCAGAAATAATAAGAGGAGTTCTCGCCTCATCAATTAAAATAGAGTCCACTTCATCGACAATTGCGTAATAATGCCCTCTTTGAACTTTATCATTAATATCAAACACCATATTATCTCTAAGATAATCAAATCCGAATTCCGTATTCGTTCCGTAAGTAATATCTTTTTTATAAGCTTCTTTTCTTTCGTAATCTTCCATACCACCTACAACACATCCTGTACTTAGTCCGAAAAATTCATAAAGTTTTCCCATATCATTGGCATCTCTTTGGGCAAGATAGTCATTTACCGTTACAACATGTACGCCTTTTCCCAAAACTGCATTTAATACAACCGGAAGCGTTGCTACGAGTGTTTTACCCTCACCTGTTTTCATTTCGGCGATTTTACCTTCATGCAGAACCATACCACCCACAAGCTGAACGTCAAAATGTCTCATATTAAGTACACGTTTGCCGGCTTCCCTTACCATTGCAAACACGTCGTTTAAATATTTATTTAATGTTTCCTGCTCATCAGCTCCGTTTTTAACTTCTTCAAGAATCTGGCTTTTTATTTTGTCAAATTCGCTTTTTAACTCTTCATCACTCATTTTTTCATATTTTTCTTCTAAAGCATTTATCTCTTTTACTCTTGCGAAATATTTTTTAAGTTCTCTATCGTTTTTAGTACCAAAAATCTTTCTAAATACTTGTTTTACCATCAAAAAAGCCTTTGCAAAGTTTTTTGTTATAATAACATAAAAATGAATTGAGAATCACGGAGCACTCAAAAAATTAATTTTTTTTTCAAATAATAAGGAGAAACAAAATTGAGAATTGTTTTAATTAATATTTTATTAATTTTGGAGTTATTTGCCATTAATTTTCCAAAATATTTTTCTGCAGACTTTGTACAAAAAATATATTCAGACAATAATACACTTACATATAAAGGAAAAATTTATACCGATTCAAAACATGTTTTTTGGAAATATACATATCCCAACGAAAAAGAAATATGGATAAATGATAAAGTATATGTTTATGAACCGGATCTCTTGCAAGTTACCATTTCAAAAAAACCAGAATTTAATCTTTTTAACGCATTAAATAAAGCTAAAAAAATTAATAGCAAAGAATATGAAGCGGTTGTCGATAATAAAAAAGTTTATTTCGTATTCGACAATACCTTGAAAAAAGTATGGTATACCGATGATGTCGGAAATAAGGTTGTTATAATATTTAATAATCAATCTGATAAAAATATAAAATCTTCTATTTTCAAACCGAACTTTCCAAAAGATATCGATATTATTTATCAGAACTGAGAAGATCTACAAGCTGAGTGTGGATCAATGAATTTGATGCAACTATACATTTATCTTTAAACATATCATATTTCTCACCTCTGTCATTTGATATTTTGCCACCCGCTTCTTTTACAATAAGCATTCCAGCACTTACATCCCAAGGCTTTAAATTGATCTCATAAAACCCTTCATATTTACCTTCCGCCACATAGCAAAGATCCAATGCCGCACTTCCGAGTCTTCTTATATCCTGGCACTTCGGGAGTATTTTATGTAGTCTTCTGATTACCAGATCAAGATCATCGGTATTGTCAGCACTCGAATACGGAAAACCTGTAGCTATCAAAGCCCTTTGGAAATAGTCATTCCTGCTGACTTGAATTTTAACGCCGTTTTTATACGCACCCTCACCTGCTATCGCCGTATAAAATTCATTAAGAATTGGATTATATACGAATGCAAAATTAGGCTTTTTATTTTCATATACACCTATACTAATTGCACAGTGAGGTATCTGATGAGCGAAATTCGTAGTACCGTCAATCGGGTCTATTATAATTGAATTATTAAATTCATCCTTTACGGACTCTTCCGCAATAATCGAATAACCGAAATTTTTAAATTTTTCTTTTAAAAACTCTTCAATTTTTACATCATATTCGGTTACAAGGTCTTTTTTGCCTTTGAGGGTGATTTCCTTAGAGGAGTAAAATCCCTCTTTGAAAATCTCCCCGGCTTTTATAATTATTTCTTTAAACTCTTCAAATTCCTTAATTCTCAATTCTCAATTCTCCATTCTCAATTATATGTTGTATCCCATCTCTCTTGCAACTTTTTTAATATTTTCAAGTCTTTTTTCAATAGGCGGATGTGAACTGAATAGATCTAAAAACCCTACAATACCAAAGGCTTTCATATCACTCGGTAATGCAACCTGGTCTTTCGGAATCTGCCCGAGTTTTGCAAGTGCATAATAAATTCCCTGTGGTCCGTCAAGTCTTACGGCACCGGCATCCGCTTTATATTCCCTATATCTGCTAAACCACATTGCAAGCATTGTCGCAAAAATACTTAAAAGCATTTCAAGTGCAAAACTTATCGCCATATATGCAAAAGGAGATACGTTTCCTTCTTCGTCTTTCGGTGCAATAATCTGTGCAATAAGACGTGAGATGAAAAACACAAATGTATTAAGTACACCCTGAAGCAGAGTCATCGTAATCATATCTCCGTGTTTTATGTGGCTTATTTCGTGAGCAAGCACACCTTCTATTTCATCAAGTTCCATTAAATCAAAAAGACTTGTCGAAACCGCTACAAGTGCATCGTTTCTGTTCCATCCTGTCGCAAAAGCATTAGGAGGTCCGTCAAAAACACCAACTTCAGGCATTCCGATACCCGCTTCTTTTGCGAGTTTTGCCACTGTGTTCACAAGCCATGCTTCGGCCTCATTGCTCGGAGTTTCAATTACTCTAACCCCTGCGCTCATTTTTGCCAACCATTTAGACATAAACAGCGATATCAAAGCACCACTGAATCCAACTATAAATGATAAAATCAAAAGACCGCTAATTGTTCCCTGATCAAGTCTTACGCCGAAAAACGCCTCAATCAAAAATATTGTAAGATATATCGAAGCCATTACGGCTAAGTTCATTAGTATTAACATTACAATTGCCATACTTTATTCTCCTTTACTCAAGTTTTTTTAGTATTATAACTAAAAGTTATAACTTAGTCAATATGTTTAATTATTTAAAATATTTATTGAATTGAAGATTCTTTAAGAATTACCATTTCAGCAATAAATCTCATTAGTGGTACTTCTTTTACAAGAATTCTATCATCTTTAAATGGTGTATATTTCGTTTTATCACCATCCTTACTATGGACTAAAGCATTTCTTGTAGAATAAATTCTCTTAGTTAATAATTTAAAAACATTTTCTTCATTATCATTTTCTAAATCAACTTCATTTCCATTAGAAAATTCTACTTTTGTAGTTTTATAATATTCTAAAATAGTCTCATCATATTCAGATAATTTTGTTTTTAAATCTGATAATGAAACGTATTTAATTAAACAAAGTCTTAATGCTTCGCTTTCACTAAAAGTAATAGTTTCTTTTCTAATTTGCAATGAACGTTTTATAGTATTTATTAACTGTCCTATATCTTTTTTTCTTTTATAAGAAAATCCTGGATCTGTAATTTTAGATTTAATAGTTTCTAATAAATCATCATTAAATACTGCTTCATAAAAATGCTCTAAAATATGATAATAAGAAAGATATTCAATAACTGGATTATCTGTAGATACCGCGAGTAAGTAATGTTGAACTAAATTTTCATTATATATTCGTCTTGGAGGGTCTATTTCATCTACTCTTGAACGACGCATACGAGTTATTCTTCCTCTACGAGTTATTTCTTCTAATAGTCGCTGAGGAACCAATGCAATGTCTAAATTATAACCAATATGAAATAGAAAAGCATAAGCTAATTTTGAAAACTGGAATGGACTCTGTTTTTTGTCAGAAAGAATTTTTAATGTTAAAAATCTCCTTGAAGTTAATCGAATGAACTCAATAAGACTAACTTCATCTTCCTCTTCTAAAAATTTCTCTATTTTTGGGCTATAGAAAAAACTAAACCTAAAGTCACGTAAAGATAAATTTTGCTTAATTTCATTTAATAACCAAACTAAATAAGCATCGGATGCTGGAGAAAGCTCATATAATAAACCATTTTCTTCATTATTTACTTTTATTTCATCATCTCTGATTCTGCGTATTGGAATAGAAGATTCTTCTCTCACTATGATTTCATAGTTGAAATCATTATGTAAAGCTGTTTCATCACTAATTTCTAAGTTTGATAATATTGTAGAAATTTTATCAACTTCTGAAAATTTTGCATTGAGTTCAATTGATGTTTCTCGGCGTGTAATTGTAATAATATATCTATCATCTTTTTCTGTAATAGTACCTCTGACAAACTCAGCTAAAAGTTCAATAATTTCTTGTCTCGACAACACATATCCCATATTATTTCCTTTTATAAATTAATTAAATTTATATAAAGTTTTACCATAATTTGTATAGCAAGTGTAGCATTACCTTTTTATATTACCATCTTTTTATCCCTTTTCACAACCATCAAATAGTAAATAGTAACTATAGGAATCGTTACATTCAGTACCGTAACTATAATCATCAAAATTCCAAGGTTTGAATAATCCTGAGGCATTACAACATGTCCGTTCTCAACAACCTTACGGCTGACTACAAATATCTCATTGAGATACTTTGTAAAGAGTCCTCCTGCGGTAAGTGCCAGGTTCATAAGGCTTGCCATCAGGGCAAACCATGTAGCCCTTTTACCCTCAGGTGCGTATATGGCTATAAGTGTAAGAAGCGGTATCATACTAAGCTGTGCAAACGGTGATTCAAGAGCCGTATCAATTACCGCTACCGTTTTAGGATCTATCCCCATACTCTGAGGAATGTTGTAATATAGCCCAATTATTGGTAAAAACAGAATTGTAGTAATCACAGTCAGCCAGATAAGCGTATAATGAACGGGCTTTTTGGCAATAAAATCACTAAAAAGCCACATTCCGAGAATTGAAAGAATCGCTCCTATTTGCGATAACGTTCCAAAAAACGCCTTGTCAAAATGAAGTATGTCTATCTCCCACCACTGCAGCCCGGGACCCACACTCGGCATTGCACGGTATACGAAAATAATAATTGCGGTTTTAATAATAAAACTTTTGGTTTTCGGATCAATATCGTCTAAAAGAAGGCTCAACATATAAGCAATAACACTGAAACTTACCAAAAATACTATTTCCTGGGAATATTTAAAAATAAAAGCAAGAATTTGGTTATGCCACTGCTGATACTGCCCGTATCCCATTAGTACCACAAAAACGGCAAAAGCGAGCCCTCCACACAGTATCTTACAATTGATAGGAGAAGGCTTTGCGACATCGAGTTTTACTATAGTCACACCGATAACGGATATAACCGGAATAATAAGGGAAATTTTAAAAATTGTCTCATACGAATAAATCTGAGCAAGCCATCCGCTGAGCCCTGCAACCATTACACCGGCGAGGGATATAGCAAGACGCCCAAGAATCTGCACGTAAGCAAGCTCTTCCTGGACAATCTCTTCGGGCTGGTTTCTATCAACCACCTCAGTACTCATCGTATCCGCCACAACATCCTGAAGCACAAACCCGATAACGCTTAGAAGTGCGGAAATAATATACACATTTTCCTTACTCGCAAATTTAGCCCACGGATAATCTCCCGCCAGCCCAATAAGTAAAATCGTCCCGAGAGCAATAAGTGAAGCTCCGATATATACATATACCCTTCTTTGAGACCCGAGTATCGGTACACTGTCCACAAGCTGTCCGAACACCATCTTAATAGTCCACGGAATACTCAGCCACACACCAAGGCTCACAAGTGCGGTAGCCGAAAGCTTTAGCTCCTCTTTTACCCAAAACGTTTCGGCAACTCCACTAATTCCGCTTGCTCCGTATGCAAAATATATCATTAAAAGCGGCAGGTAACGCAGCTTAAAATGCCTGATGGGATTTAAAAGTGAATTTTTAATAGCTTCTTTAACATTTATCATTCTTAATTCTCCATTTTTAAAATTAGTTTAGGTTTTAGGATTGAAGATTTTGAAAATAACATATCTAAATCTTACACACTACATCCTTAATTCTCTCATTTCTACTTGGAACCTGGAACTCATCCTTCTTTATTCACTTCACAACTTAACTACTCACCTACTTTTTTTATTCCTTCATACGCAACATCAATCATTTGATCTATTTCATCATAATTGATAATGAAAGGGGGCATAAAATATATTACATTCCCAAGAGGTCTTAAAAGCACACCGTTTTTCAGACCGTATTCGTAAACTTTAAGTCCTTTTCTCTCCTGCCACGGATAATCAATCATTTCAATAGCCGTAATCATACCGGTCTGGCGTATCTCTTTTACATTCGGTAAATCGTTGAATTTTTGTATTTTATCCCAGATATATTTTGATTTTTGTCTGTTATTTTCAAGAATATTGTCTCTTTCAAATAGGTCTAATACTGCATTCGCAGCAGCAATTCCGAGTGGGTTTGCCGTATATGAATGTGAATGCAAAAAGGCTTTTAGTTCTTCATAATCACAGTAAAAAGCCATATATATTTCATCAGTAGTAAGTACAACGCTTAGAGGCAGATAACCTCCGGTAAGCCCTTTGCTCAGACACATAAAATCAGGTTTAATCCCCGCCTGCTCACACGCAAACATTGTACCAGTTCTACCGAATCCCACGGCAATTTCATCCGCAATCATTAGGATATTGTACTTATTACAAAGCTCCCTTAGCCCTTTAACAAACAAAGGCGAATGCATTTTCATATATCCCGCACACTGTACAAGCGGCTCGATTATAAGAGAAGAAATATTTTTATGATGTTTTTCGAAAACTTTTTCGGCTTCTTTTAGAGCTTTTTCGGCTTCTTTTTCGCTTTGATCGGCAGGAATAGGAATAGTTATGTTTTTAATCAGAATTTCTTTATAGGTATCTTTGTAAAGTCCTACATCTCCGACACTTAACGCTCCTATTGTTTCACCGTGATATGAATTTTTAAGACTTAAAAACAGCTCTCTTACCTCTCCTTTGTTTTTCCAGTAATGAAACGCCATTTTAATGGCGACTTCCACTGCGCTGCTTCCGTTATCGGCATAAAAAACTTTATCAAACCCGGTTAAATTACAAAGCCTCTCACTAAGCCTTACGGCTCCTTCATGAGTAAACCCTGCAAATATGACATGTTCAAGAGTATTTAACTGTTCATTTATTTTTTTATTTATGTATTCGTTTGAGTGTCCTAAATTATTTACCCACCAGCTGCTTATCGCATCAATATATTTGTTTCCTTCAAAATCCTCAAGCCATACGCCCTTAGCTTTTTTAATAGGAATAATAGGTAAAAACTCATGATCTTTCATTTGAGTACAGGGATGCCAGTTAAATTTTAGATCTTTTTGCATAATTTCTTGATTTTTCATCGAAAATCCCTTTTTTAGGACGTTTTTTTTTATTATAATATCAAAAAACGTGTAAGATTTTATACCAAAGGAAAAAAATGATTGAATGGATGCAGACGCATAGAAAATGGCTGGTAATTACTATATGGATAGCGACAATAGCATTTATCGGAGCAGGATTTGTAGGATGGGGTCAGTTTCAGTTCGGAAGAAAAAGCTCAACAGTTGCAAAAATTAAAGATACCGAAGTTAGCATTCAAGATGTACAGGAAGTTTATAATAATCTATTCCAAGAAAAAAACAAACAGTTAGGCGGGACTTTAGATGACGCAACTGCAGAAAAAATGGGGCTTAAAAAACAAGCTTTTGATATGGCGATTCAGCAGGGTATTTTAAGACAGTACGCAAAAGACCTTGGAATGTATGTAACAGACGAAGAAGTTGCTAAACAGGTACTTCAATATTTCAAAGACAAAAAAACATATTTAATGTATTTAAAACAAACAGGACAAAAAGCTAAAGATTTTGAAGCTAAACTCAGAAAACAACTTTTAATTCAAAAACTTCTTACGGCATTGCACATCAAACCGTCAAAAACACTACAGCTGACTTTTGCAAGCGCTTTATATAACAGCGATAATTTAGAAATTAAAATAATTAATAAATCATCAGTAAAAGTTAATCTTAGCGAAGATGAAATAAAAGCATTCTGGGAAAAAAACAAACAAAAATATCAATCACCTACAATGTATAAAATCGCAATCGTAAAAACTCCAATAAAAGGCGTTGCCACTGAAAACGATTTAAAAGCATTCTATAATGAAAATAAAACTAATTACAGAAACGATAAAGGTGAAATTTTAACTTACGAAGAAGCAAAAAATCAGGTAAAAAAAGATTATCTTGCAAAAATATCTAAAAAAGACGCAATTATTGCTTATAAAAAACTCAAAGAAGGTGCTGAGAATTATGAACTGTTAACACTTACTATTAACAATAAAATAATACCGGCCGAAAAAATGCAAAAACTGATTCAAACTGGATATTTAAAACCATTTGTGGATAACAACGAATACATCAGTGCAAAACTTGTAGAAGAAATCAAACCGAAACCTTTACCATATGAAGAAGCAAAAGCACAGGTAACAAAAGATCTTTTAAACATAAAAACATTACAAGCTCTTGAAAACAAAGCGAAAGAAGCATTAAAAGGATTCAACGGAACTAAAACGGGATTCGTTACAAAATACGACGCTAACAAAATTAAAGGTTTGAGTCCCCAAGAAGCAACTGAGTTTCTATTTACTGAATTCAGTTTGGAATTAAATAAAAATTATTTACTTATTCCTGCATTAAATCCTCAAAAAGCCGTTGTTTACAAAGTTTTGGAACAGAAGTTGCTGGATAAAGCTAAATATGAAAAAAACAAAGAGCAAGTTGCTGCAATGGCCGACGCTACTTTAAATGCAGCGCTTCTTGACGATTTAATTAAAGATTTAATGGCAAAATACAACATTGTAAGTTATGTAAAATAAAGGAAGAAAATTGAAGTCAATCTTAGCTATTGATGTAGGTAGTTACAAAACAATCGCAATAATTGCTAATGCGGATGAAGAACTATCTATCAGCGGGGTGGGAATAGCAAAAAGTAAAGGTATTAAAAAAGGTGCTATAACGAATATAGACGAAGCAGCCAAATCAATTAAGCATGCGGTAAGTGATGCTAAAAGAATAGCAGGAATTGATATCAATAAGGCGATTGTTTCTATCTCTTCAACTTATACACAAAGCATTAAAAGCAATGGAATTGTTAACATTCCGGGTAATGAAGTAACTCTAAAAGAAATCAACAGAGCCATCCAAACCGCTCTTTATAATGCTACAATTCCAAACGATTATGTTGTCCTTCAAGCTATTCCTTATGACTTTAAAGTAGATGAACTGAGTGAAATCGAAGACCCTCAGGGAATGAGCGGAAGTAGACTTGAAGTTTCTTTACATATTATAATCGCTCAAAAAGCCGGCATGGAAAACCTTAAAAAAACATTCAAACAAGCTGGAATTGAAATAGTAAATATTGTAAATGCCGGATATGCAAGTGCTCTTGCAGTTCTAAACGAAGATGAAAAAGATTTGGGAGTAGCAGTTATAGACATAGGTGCGACTACTTCCGATCTTGCGATATATTTAAATAAAGCACTTAGATATACCGACTTTTTAGCTGTCGGAAGCCATCATATAACAAGTGACCTCTCAATGGCACTGCACACTACTCCGAGTGAAGCAGAATATATTAAAACACATTTTGAAGAGCTAATTAAAACAGATGAGGATTTAATTGAAATTTCAGTTATCGGAAATGAAAACGAAAAACAAAAAGCGTCTTTAACAACAATTACACAAGTTATAAGTGCAAGGGTTGAAGAGACGTTTTTACTTCTGAACAAAGAAATCGAAAGAAGCGGTTTAAAACCGAAACTTGGAGCCGGAATTGTTTTAACAGGAGGATTCACGAACTTCTATAACGTAAAAGAAATCGCATCTCAATTTTTTGACGGACATCCTGTTAGAGTCGGAAGACCTAAAGTAATCAACGGGCTTGTTGAAAATTTACAGGCACCTGAATATGCGACAGTAATAGGCTTACTTTTATACGGTAACGGCGAAAACAACAAATATGAAAAAGACTCTAATCAACAGTTCAAATCTGAACATGTATTTGATATTCATTTTGAAGAAGAATCTCAAAACGAATCTAAACAAATAGATGAAAAGGAGGAACTTGCAAATATCGCATCACAAAAACCTCAGGGTGTTAATCCATTCAAAAAATTCATCACTTGGTTAAATAATCTATTTTAAGGGGAGAACATGAACGAATTATTCAAAATAAACGAATCAATAGACGGACCGGTAATAAAAGTAATCGGTGTCGGAGGCGGCGGTAATAATATGATAAACTATATCGCAACTCAAGGAATTAAAGGAGTTGAGTTAATAGCCGCAAACACTGACATACAAGCGCTTAAAACAAGTAAAGCTCATAAAAAAATACAACTCGGTTCACGTCTTACAAACGGACTTGGTGCGGGAATGAAACCGGAAATCGGTATGAAAGCTGCAGAAGAAACATATGAAGAGCTAAAAGAAGCGCTTCAAGGAGCAGACCTTGTATTTATTTCTGCAGGTATGGGCGGTGGAACCGGAACTGGTGCAGCACCTGTAATTGCAAGAGCTGCTAAAGAAGTAGGTGCTCTTACAATCGGAGTTGTTACTAAACCTTTTCCTTTTGAGGGACCTAAAAGAAAAAAACTTGCAGAAGCAGGTACAACGGAACTTAAACAAGAAGCAAACTCAATCGTAGTAATTCCAAATGAAAAACTTCTTACAATTATTGACAGAAAAGTCGGAAGAAGAGAAGCGTTTGCACTTGTTGATGATGTTTTATACCAAGCTGTAGGCGGTATTTCAAACATGGTTATCAGCTACGGTGAAAACGATATCAACGTTGACTTTAACGACCTTAGAACTGTTATGTCTCATCAAGGGCTTGCTCTTATGGGTATGGGACAAGATCAAGGTGAAAACGCCGCATTTAACGCCATTAAAAAAGCAATCGAATCACCATTGCTTGATAATCTTTCAATCGACGGTGCTATGGGTGTACTTGTTCACTTTACATTACATGACGATTATCCTCTTGCGGAAATTGATGAAGGTATGAATATCGTATATGAAAAAGCTGATGAAGACGCTGATATTATATTCGGTACAACTACAGACAACAGCTTAGCACCTGATGAAATTAAAGTAACTATTGTCGCTACAGGTTTTGAAAAAGGTAAAACCGAAAAAAAACCGGTTAATGATATAAAAGAAGAAATTATGCAATCATTTACTAAAAAAGTTGTAGGCGGAATTGAACTTGACAGTGACGCTCTTGATATTCCGGCATATTTAAGAAGAATGAAGGATTAATTCCTTCTAAAAGATTAAATAAAACGCAGATACAATATAATCTGCTACAAAGATTAAAATAGAAGAAATCACAACTGCTTTCGTTGTGCTAACACCTACACCTTTAGCACCTCCCCTTGTGTTATATCCAATATATGTACCAACCGCACTTATTAAATAGCCGAATACTATACCTTTAACAATACCTTCAGTAAAATCACCCAACTCGCCAAACTGTTTTATGTTTTCGATATAAGTATATCCGTTTACGTCCAATGTATAAACAGAAATCAAATATGCACCGATATTTGCAACCGCATCAAAAAAAAGTATTAAAAGAGGAAGGGAAATTATAGTTCCTATAATTCTTGGTACAATCAAGTACTGTTTTGAATCGACAGCCATAACATCAAGCGCGTCTATCTGCTCTGTAACCCTCATACTGCCAAGTTCGGCTGCATAAGCGCTAATTCCCCTACTCACAACCATCAAAGCCGCAAAAACAGGTCCTAATTCCTTACATATTGATATAAATATCGTATAACCCATAAAATCTTCTACCCCAAATTTATGAAACCCGTTATATAACTGTACAGCTTCTACAAGACCTGTAAAAAATGAAGTTAAAAATATAACCCCCAAACTTCCGAATCCCATAAAATTTATCTGTTCAAATATCTGTCTGATTCTAAATGGAGGTTTAAGAAAAAGTGGTAATAGTTTTAACTGAAATATAGTGAATTTACCCAAACCCTCTATAAAATCAATTGCACTTTTACCGATAATATAAAAGAAGTCACTTATCAAAACAAACCTTTTTTGCTAAAATTATAACAAACTTAAATAAAGGATGAAAATGGCTGAAGAAAAAGAGAATCAAGAAGTTCAAGAAGAGAAAAAAGAAGGCGGCAGTAAACTCTTATTAATTGTGATTATCGTATTATTACTTATTTTGCTTATCGTAGGTGGATTGGTTGCTTACTTTTTATTAAGCGGGGGAGATGAAGAACAGGCAAATCAGCCTCAAGAACCTCAAAAAATTGAGAAAAAGAAAAAAGTTGAAAACATGACTGAGATAGGTCCTATTTATCCGTTAGACCAATTTATTGTAAATCTTGTTTCAAATAATTCAAGCAGATATTTAAAATGTAAAATTGACCTTGAGCTTGATTCGCCTGAATTACAACAAGAAGTTGATAAAAAACTTCCGGCTATTAGGGATTTAATCATTAGAATTCTTTCAAGTAAAACAGTTGAAGAAATTCAAACTGCAAAAGGTAAAGAAAAACTAAAAGAAGAAATAAAAAGAAAAATAAATGAATTGCTTACAACCGGAGAAATAAGACATGTTTATTTCACGGAGTTTGTAATACAATAATGATAGGCATTGATATTGTTTCAATTTCGAGAATAGACGAAATGATCAATAAATTCGGTGAAAAAGCCTTAAAAAGATTTTTAAACGAATCAGAAATCTTATTAACTAAATCTTCTCAAAATGCAGCCGGTTTTTGGGCTGCAAAAGAAGCTTTTTCAAAAGCGTTAGGTACGGGGATAGGTAGTGAATGCTCTTTTTTAGATATAGAAATATCAAAAGATCAAAAAGGAAAACCTTTTTTTACTACAAAAACACTTAATAAATTCAACATCAAACAAGCCGATTTATCAATCTCTCACGACGGAGGCTTTGCAATTGCCGCAGTTATACTGTTAAAATAATTTACATTTTTGTTTTTTCTTTGTATAATTTCATTCCGAGTCCCCGTAGCTCAGCTGGATAGAGCACCACCCTGCGGAGGTGGGGGTCGTGCGTTCGAATCGCGCCGGGGACGCCACATATTCTTAATCCCTCTTATTATAATCTTACATATGCTATAATTATTAAAAAAGGCTTACAATGAAACTAAAAATTGCTTTAATAGTAAGTGCAGGTATGTTATTTATTGGTTGTTCATCAAAAGAAGCTCCAAAACCCCAATCTGCTCCTCAAGTTAGTGGAGAATGTATTATACAAAATACCGAGGCTCCAAAATGGGTATGTACCGGAGGTGATATTAAAGATTATATAACAGCCGTAGGAAGTGCAAAACCAACTCCTTTAGGATTTAGCTTTCAAAGAAGTGAAGCAATTGCAATAGCAAGAGATGAAATAGCAAAACAATTACAAATAAAAGTAAAAAACATGTTTAAAAATTACATGGCTACAACAGGTGCAAATACCGATTCAGTTGAAAAAGCTACTGAATATGTATCCAAACAGTTAACAAAACAGACTTTGATAGGCTCAAAACAGCTTAATATGTGGATTGCACCTGATAAAACACTGTACGTATTAGTCGGAGTTCCGTTAAATGCCCAAAAAGCAAAAGAAGTGATTAAATCTTCTTTGAAAAATGAAGAAGCGTTATGGCAAAAATTTCAAGCAGAAAAAGCACAAAAAGAATTAGATGAAGCTATAGATAAAGAGTTTAGCTATTAAATTTACTCTTTTATCCATTTTTTTAAAATTTTTTCTCTAATTCCGCTTTTATCCATTTTTTCAATTTCTTTATTTATTTTTTGCAACAGTTCTTTTGCTTTAGGATATTTTTTCGAGATAAAAAGTCTGAATTTGGAAGTTTTTAACTTATCATAAGGAACATATGAGATATCTTCCGGAATCTTACATTTACCAATCATCTGATATCCTAAAATTGCCTCTTTAGAAGCAACCATAATATCACACCTATTTGCGGATATTTTTTTCAAAACAGCACATTGACTTGTTGCTTCTTGATTAATTGTTTTATTTTTATCCAAATTAAACACTGTATAATAAAATGAAGTGTTATAACCGTTTACGTCACATATTCTTAAAGAATTAATATCATTTTTAACTTTATTAAGTATTTCATCTTTGGTAAATCTTTTTTTCGAAAACCATATTACTTGGTGAGTTGTATATATTGGTTTTGTAATATATAATATTTTTGCCCTTTCTTTGGAATAAAGACCTGGGAAAATAGCATATTTTTTTGCTCTGTCATATACTGATACTAAATAAGTACACCTTTTCCATGGAAGAAGATCAAGTTTATATGTAATGTTAAGATCTTTAAACATCACATTATACATATCAACCAAAGCACCTACAACCTTACTTTTATCAACTTTACCATTAACTCTTTTATAAAATACAAAAGGCGGCCATTCAGCTCCGTCATCACATATGTACAATATATCTTTAGCATATAAACTAAACCCAAGAATTATTGCCAATAATATTTTCATTCACACCCCCTTATATTTTAAATCCGATTACTGCAATATCATCGTTTCTCATTTCATCCTTTTGCCATTTTCTCAATTCTTCCAAGAAAAGTTCTTTTTGTAAACTAAAACTGCTGTTATGATATTTTTGTATTAACATCATAAATCTTTTTTTACCAAACGGGAATCCGCTTTCCCCTCCCAACTGATCTAAAAATCCGTCAGTCGTGACATAAAATTTCATATCTTCTTTTATATTAATATCGTATTCGGTGTACTTATAATTAATATCTGTAAACACATCTCCAACTGAGCGTTTATTTCCTCTTATAGTTTTGACCTCTTCATTTTCATCTAAATAAAATATCGGTACATTTGCGCTTGAAAATTTAAATATATTTTTTTCTTTGTTGTAATATATAATAGCTCCGTCAAATCCTGCATTTGAAGTTGAGTCTTTATTGTATTGTTTCAATATTGATTTAATGGAAACATTAAATTTTTCCAATATTTCAGCAGGAGAAATTTCTTTTTCAGAAAGACTTAATTCGTTTATAATATGCATTTGCACAGCTTTTACGAGCATTGTCATTAACGCGCCATGAACACCGTGTCCCGTACAATCGATTAACATTAATAAAAATTCATTTTTTCTCACTTCGTCAAGAAAATATATATCACCGCCGAGTACGTCTTTAGGCTCCCAGATTACGAAATAATCTTTAAAACATTTTGCAAACACCTTTTCAGACGGAAGTATTGATTTTTGTATTAATGAAGCATATCTGATACTTTCTTCCGTCATATTTAGAAGAGCTTTTATTTTACTTGTTTTTTGTTCTACTAAATCTTCCAAATGATTTTTTAATTTTTCTAATTCTTTTTTATCTGTAATATTGTATGAAATCATTATATATTTACACTCATCATCAAACATACATTTTTTAGTCATGTGCGAATAAAGCCAATAATCTTTTCCGTCTTTTGAAACACACTTAACTTCACCGTTCCATATACCGTTTTTGTTAACGTTTTTAATTATTTCGTCTAATTTTATATTTTTAAATATATCCAATTTTTTATTAAGAATTTCGTTTTTTGAATATCCGCAAGTCTCGCAAAAAGCTTTTGTAACATCAATTATTTCACCTTTTTCATTGAACTCGCTGATAATTACGTACTTATCTATTACATTCATAAGCTCAGAAAGCTCTCTATGTAATTTAGAACTAACTGCAATACCTTTATTTGTAAAGTTCGCTATCTCTCCAAACTCATCTTTTGTGTTTATTCTAATAGGTTGAATTTTTAATTTCGGATTTGCTAAGAAATTGAAAAATCTTTCTAAACCTTTTCTTATTTCTTTAAGCGGTTTGTTTATGAATTCATTTAATATAAAAATTAAAATTACTATTGTAAACAGTGCGGCAATTACAAAATATAAAAACAGCATTTTCTCTTTTTGTAATGTAGCGTTATATATTTGATTGAATTTAATATTTACAAGTTTTAATTCGTTTTGTTCCATTTCGTTTAAATGTTGAAGAACAGGTGTCAAATCATAATACACTTTAACGTAACCGATAGGTTCGTTATTGTAAATAAGCTCTTTTTTTATATATTTAAATTTTTTAAATTGCTCCGGTAAATCTTTTGAAGAAAATATTTTTTTACCATGGTCTTTATATGCTGAAAGAAAAACTGATTTGGCAACAGTATCATATATAACCACACCTTTTATTACGTCATCTTCCAATAAAACATCATCAAGTATTTTTTTTGCCGCTTCTTCTTGGTAATTAAACAATGAATAACTAAAAGTGGTTTTTGAAAAGTTGATTATTTTTTTAAGGTTACAAAGAGTTTTTTCTTTAGTTTTTTCTTTTTGTTCTTCAATAAAATTAACAACAAATTGTTTCTGCTGGGAATTGAGTGTTTTTAAAATTTCAGCCTGGTGATTTTTAATAGAAGTCGCTATCCATATCCATATTATACTTTGAAGAATTATAATTATTATTAAAACTTTGAATACTATACTATTTTTAAATTTTACCATTAAAAACCTCAATCATTTTCTTTTATTATAGCATATATTGAGGTAGTGATAAAGTGTAAATAATAAATAAGACCCGGGAGGGCGTTCACGCAGTGACTTTGGGCTCCGCCAAGTCACAGATTGAGGATAGGAGGACCGGTTTAGGGGCAGCATAAGCCGCCACACACCCCGGCCCTACCGTCTCCTCTATAAAATTGGTTGTAGGGCCCCAAAATGTGCGGGTAGCGACACCTCCCAGGTTGAGCGGAATTTTATCAGATTTTTTGAGTAAAATCAAGAAGTTTTGTAGTTTTCAATCAACTTTTATTAATTTAATTTTAGCGTATTTTTAGGGATTTTGCAAGTTTAATACATTCATTAATTGAAGGTGTAGTAGGCATAAATATTTCTGTAGTAAATTTAGAAAGCTCTTTTTTAGTTTTATTACCGATAGCTATGGTCACTATGTTTTCAAAAGTTAGTATTTTTGAAAAACATTTAACTGTAGAAGGAGAAGTAAAAATAACTATCGATGGCTTTTTAAACTGTTCATCAGGCGTATTACAGACCGTTTCATAAATAATTACTTCTTTTAAAGTGTTGTTTATAAATTCTTTTTGAATTTTTGATACTAATTTTTTGGCTCTGAAAAAAAGAAAAGTTTTGTTTTTATATATTTGATTAATCTCTTTTGCAAATTCATCTCCGTAAGCTGACTTCGCAATATATTCAACCTTGCCACCTAATTTTTCTATTTCGTTTGCAGTTGCTTTACCTATAGCTAATGAAGGATAGTTTTTCCATTCGTCTGTAAGATTGTTAACAGCCCGTACGCCGTTTTTTGAAGTAAAAATAAGATAGTCGATATTTTCAAAAGAGAAAGAGGGAGAAAGAAAATTAATTTTGATTACCGGGTAATTCTCAACTCCGTCAATTTTCTGATCAGTTAAAAGATATATAGGTAATTCACTTTTCACTTTTAACTTTTCACTTAAATTATTCCCACTCGATTGTTGCAGGCGGTTTACTTGAAATATCATAAACAACTCTGTTGATTCCGTCAACTTCGTTGATAATTCTTGTGCTTACCCTCTCAAGAAACTCATGAGGCAAATGACTGAATGTCGCCGTCATACCGTCTGTCGAGCTTACGCATCTGATTGCTACGGTATTGTCATATGTTCTGTTATCACCCATAACACCAACACTTCTTACGTTAAGAAGTACCGCAAAAGCCTGCCATACATCATTGTATAGTCCCCATGCTTTTAGTTCCTGAATTAAAATAGCGTCGGCTTCTCTTAATATGTTTAGATCTTCTTCATTAACCTCACCCATAATTCTAATAGCAAGTCCAGGTCCAGGGAACGGATGTCTGTATATAAGCTCACTTGGAAGACCAAGTTCGATTCCAAGTTTTCTAACTTCATCTTTGAAAAGTTCTCTTAAAGGTTCAATAAGTTCGAACTGCATCCAATCAGGAAGTCCGCCAACATTATGATGCGATTTAATTGTTTTAGAAGGGCCTTTTACGCTTACGCTTTCAATTACGTCAGGATACAGTGTTCCCTGTGCCAAGAATTTAGCGTCTTTGTGTTTTTTTGCTTCTTCGTCAAACACTTCGATAAACGTATGCCCGATAATTTTTCTTTTCTCTTCAGGATCCACAACGCCTTTTAGTTTACTTAAGAATTTTTCTCTTGCATCAACTGTAATTAAAGGTACGTGAAGTACGTTTTTAAATGCATGCTCCACCTGCTCTCTTTCATTTTTTCTAAGAAGTCCGGTATCCACAAAAATAGGTACAAGTTTATCACCTATAGCTTCATGTAAAAGCGCTGCTGTAACAGAGCTGTCAACTCCTCCGCTTAATGCACATATTACTTTATTGTCACCAACTTGTTCTCTGATTTTTTTAATCTGTTCTTTTGCGAAGTGCGCCATATCCCATTTGCTTGTTACACCACATACGTTTCTTGCGAAGTTTCTTAAAATTTTCTGACCTTCAACGCTGTGAGTAACTTCAGGATGGAACTGAATTGCGTAAATCTCTTTTTCTTCATTTACGATTGCAGCATAAGGTGCGTTTGAAGTATGAGCAATTCTTTTAAATCCGGGAGCCAATTTCTCAACTCTGTCACCGTGACTCATCCAAACGATTGTAGGATTACTTACATCATCAAACAGTTTATGCGGTTCATCAATAAAAAGCTCGGCTTTCCCGTATTCATGATGGTCAGCCCTTACAACTTCTCCTCCGAAGTCAACAGTAATTAACTGCATTCCGTAACATATACCAAGGATAGGAAGCCCTAATTCATATATTTCTTTATCAACTCTGTATGCGTCTTTTTCATAAACACTCGCAGGTCCTCCACTGAAAATAATACCTTTAGGTTTTTTTTCTTTTGCAGCTTTTAGACCGTCAAAGTAAGGTACTATTTCACTGTATATACCCTCTTCTCTTAGTCTTCTTGCTATCAATTGTGTATATTGACTACCAAAATCAAGTATTAGTATTTCAACTTGCATTTTACTCCTTTAAATTTTTGCTTATTATTTAATTTCTCAAAATCAAATAATAAACAAAAAAAGGGATTAATAAATCCCTAAAAGTTCGAATTGTACATACCAGATTGCAATACTTAGAAAGTATCCAAGTACAACAGTCCATGCATATTTCATATGGCTTCCGAATGTATAAACACCTCTCATTCTACCCATAACACCAACACCTGCGGCACTACCGAAACTAATCATACTACCACCGATACCAGCTGTAAGCGTTACAAGCATCCATTCATCAGCTCCCATAGGAGGATTGGCTTTTAGAATCGCAGCCATTACAGGCACGTTATCTACAATCGCACTGATAAACCCTACACCGATATTTCCATATGTAGGCCCTATTATTTCATAAAGTTTCGTAACATACATCAACCATCCAAGGAAATAAAGCGCTCCTACGGCTGAAAGAATACCAAAGAAGAAAAGCAATGTATCATTTTCTACTTTTGCCATATTGACGAAAATATTGATATGTTCTTTATGTTTTCTTTTATGATAAAACGTATAAAGCTGTAAAATAGCCAAACCAAACATCATACCCCACATTGCTGGGAAATGTAAGAAAATATGTCCGAATACCGCTATTGTAATAGTTAATATACCTAAGTATACAATTGTCATACCACCGGTTTTTATTTCGGTTTTTGGCGTTGTAAGAGCATCAAAATGCGGTTCGCCTTTTGGAACAAAAAGACTAAGCAGCCATGCAGTTAATAACCACCCTATAATTGATGCCGGAAACAGTGCCAAGAAATCAACAAATTCACCCTTACCGGCCGTCCAAGCCATAAGTGTCGTAATATCCCCGAACGGTGACCAAGCACCCCCGGCATTAGCCGCTACAACTATATTAATAGCTCCCGGAACTAAGAAATTCGTATTGTGCTTATCAATTGTGTATAAAACAGTTGATAATATAAGAGCTGTAGTTAAGTTGTCAGCCACTGGAGAAATCCAGAATGCCAATGTACCAGTAATCCAGAAAAGTTTTTTATAACTGTATCCTCTTGAGATCAGTCTGTATTTTAGAGCATCAAAAACACCTCTTTCTATCAAACTCTCAATATATGTCATTGCCACAAATAAGAAAAAGAATATTTCGGCAATTTCCAAAATAAGCTTTTGCATTTCATGATGCAGAGGCGTAGGATCAAGCCCGTTTACCGCAAAATAAATACCGATAAGCATAAAAGAAAAAGTACCGATAAACAGCGCCGGCTTGGCTTTGTTTATTTCAAACTTCTCCTCAGTCGCAATAAAATAATAACCTACAACAAATACCAATAATACTAAATACCCAACCCAAGTATGTGTAAAATCATGAATTAATGTTTCATGCATGTTCATCCTTTCTATAATGTGCACCAAGTGACATTTTTCTATTTAGTGCCGCTTTTACTATTTCACGTGCTGTTAAAAATCTAAGTTTAGCGAGTCTACCAAGTTTTGGAATAGTGTTTTCAATAAACTCAAGTGCCTCTTGTAAGCCACTTTCTTTTCGTATTATACCAACATTTTTCCACATTTGCTCCCTTAAAAGATTCTTATAATATTTATCTTTTTCTTTAAACAATTCCTCATTATTTATATCAAATTCGATATGTTTTGTTTTAAATTTCTCTTTTATAATATTTTCTGCGGCTTTTCTTGCAAACACAAAACATTCAAGCAAAGAATTACTCGCAAGTCTGTTCGCTCCATGCACTCCTGTATTTGCTACTTCACCCACGGCATATAAATTTTTAAAATTATCGACTTTTGAATTGCAATCGACTGCTATACCACCCATAAAGTAATGAAATGCAGGTGAAATTGGGATTTTTTCATATGGAACGTTTATATCATAGTCTCTAAGTTTATTGTAAATTGTCGGAAACCTGTTTTTAAAAAACTCTTCATCAAACATACTTACATCCAAAAATACTTTATGTCCTTTTTGCTGATGTTTAAATATTGCTCGGCTTACAATATCACGTCCTGCAAGCTCTCCTCTTTCATCATATTCGAATACAAACCTTTCACCGTTTTCATCAACTATGTGAGCGCCTTCTCCTCTTAGCGCTTCTGTAAGAAGCATTTTTTGAGATGTTTTCATTTCAATAAATACAGTCGGATGAAACTGCGTCATCTCCATATCTCTTACTTTTATACCTTTTTCAATCGCAATACCCTGAATATCACCTGATATCGTTCTTGCATTCGTATCGAATTTATAAAGTGCACCTATTCCCCCACTTGCCAATATTACGTGATCAGCATAAATGTTGAATTTTTCATTTTTTCTAAATACAGAAACACCGTATGCGGTATTATTTTTTAAAAGTACGTCAAATACAATCGTTTCATCAAGTAAATAACTTCTGTCTTTTTTTAATAAAAATTTATGAAGTTCCCTCCCGGTAGCGTCACCTCCGGCATGATAAACCCTACTGACACTGTGAGCGGCTTCTTTGGTGATCTCTGGATCGAATTTGAAACCGTAATTCATTATTTCTTCTTTAAGTTTTAAAGAAAGTTTACTTAAAATTTCCACCATTTCTTTTTTATTATGAAAAACACCCGCTTTTAACGTATCTTCAATGTGTACAGGAACGTCTGCTTCGTCAAGAGCCATTGTAACACCGCCCTGAGCATAGAAACTGTTGGCATCCCAAACCTGATTTTTAGTAATTATTAGCGTTTTATATCCATTGTCATTTAAAAATTTGGCACACCATATACCGGCTATTCCGCTACCTATTATTATTGCATCGAATTTCATATGACTCCTATTTTATATTCAGTGTAGAATTTATTTCTATTATTTTTAAATCACTCTGATTAACTTCTTTATTTTGTTCTTTTCCCGGCCACACCGGATCAGCTTTATATCCGCATCCGATAAGAAAAAACGTTATAATAACAATATGAAAAAAGCGAAACATATAATTAACCATATATTAAGTCCTTATTCGGATAAACTTGATCAACAGCGTTGTTTAAAAAAAATTATATCATTACTCCCCCCAAAATACAACAAATATATTACATCCTATCAGTTAAAAGGTGAAATTTTATTCATAAACGTATCCCATCAAGCTGTTAAACAGGAACTGTACTATAATAAAAACCTGATTTTTTCCATAATAAAAACAATGCACAATGCCGGAATGTGTAAAGATATAAATCCGAAAAAAGTAGTTACGAATTACAAATATTCACCAAAACCCAAACCGCCTACTGTTTATAAATTTTATATTAAACCTGCGGGAAATTTTGAAATAAAAGCAAAGAAAAAAGAGATAAATGAGAAATTTGAAGAAATAAGAAAACTACTCAAAAGAGATTGAATTTTCTTCAAGTAGTTTTTTTGCTTTATTCAAAAGAGCGGTATTTATTTTGAAAATAAAACTCCCTTTCATTTCACTATTTAGGGTATAGCAATATTCTATATCTATTCCGTTGTCGCTAAAAAGACTCACTACCCTGCTTAATGCTCCTATTTCATCATCAATTTCGACTTTTAACACATCAGTAAGAGTCAGTGAAAACCCGTTTTTTTCAATTGCTTCACAAGC
>Ga0075464_10000040_pt1 | contig 43465 bp, 60 predicted proteins | sample DEB19_08_DNA_5_FD_75068 | JGI IMG/M metagenome (GOLD analysis project Ga0075464, IMG submission 75068) | Aqueous microbial communities from the Delaware River and Bay under freshwater to marine salinity gradient to study organic matter... | ecosystem: Environmental > Aquatic > Marine > Coastal ...
GGTAATTCGGACCCCGTTTTCTGTGTACACAGCGGTGCTGGACGTTACTGAATGGCTGAGAATTACGACGACGTGCTCGCCCAGTTGCGCGACGCTGGCCTTCTGGTCGACAGCCTGCAGGTTGGCACCACACGCATGGTCCGCTGCAAAGTGGAGAGTGGCGGCCGAGAGAAGCGCGGCTGGTACATGCTGCACGAACTTCAGACCTCGAGCGGTGAACTGCTCATCGTCGGCAGCTACGGCGTGTGGCATGGCAACGACAACAGCGCATCGAAGATCGAGCTGCGGAAGCGCGACAAGGAATTCTCCCAGGAGCAACGCGCCGCGCTGAAGGCGCGCATCGCCGAAGATCGCAAGAAGGCTGACGCGGCCCGCGCCCGCGAAGCCGAAACAGCGGCCCGCCGCGCCGCCACCATGTGGGCCCGCCTGGACAACGACGGCGACTCCGAATACCTGCGCCACAAGAAGGTCGGGGCGCACGGCTTGCGCTTCACGCCTACCGGATCCGCGGTGTTGCCGCTGCTCGACACGGCCGGCAAGCTGCACGGCCTGCAGTTCCTGCGCACCGCCGCCCAGGCGAAACTGGCCAAGCGGCACGCCAAGGAATTCTGGCCCTACGGTGTTGCGAAGAAGGGCCACTTCCACCTGATCGGTACACCCGACTGGGTCGTGCTGGTAGCGGAAGGTTACGCCACCGGCGCCTCGTTGCATGAAGCCACGGGCTATCCGGTCGCGATCGCCTTCGATGCCGGCAACCTGGGCCCAGTGGCCGCCGCATTGCGCAAGCGCTACAAGCGAGTGCAGATCATGATCTGCGCCGACGACGACAGCTTCACCGACGGCAACCCAGGCGTCACCGCCGCCAGCGCCGCTGCGCTGGCCGTGTCCGGTGCCTGGGCAGCGCCGCGGTTCGCCGATGAAGAAGCGCGCCAAGCGAAAAACGCCATCCAGGGTCACAAGCTCACCGACTACAACGACCTGCACGCGCTGGAAGGCCTGCACGTCGTCCGCACCCAGATCGAAGCCCGCCTCTCGGAATTGCAGTGGAACCGGCCGTCTCAGAAAATCGCGGTCAACACCACCAGCGGGGGCGAGGGGAACGCGGCAATCCGCCCATTCGAATCCTACGATGAGCTGCTGAAGCGGTTCGCGCTGGTGTACGGGCAGGGCGGCACGGTCTTCGATCGGCAGGAGCACTGCCTGGTCACGCTGTCCGACATGCGCGACGCCTGCGTGCGCAAGGACGTCCACCGCTTCTGGATGGAGCATCCGAACCGCGACATCGTGCGAGTGACGGAAGTCGGCTTCGATCCTGGCGGCGATGACCCGCAAGTGACCTGCAACCTGTGGGCAGGCTGGCCAACGCAGCCGAAAGCCGGCAAGTGCGACAAGCTGCTGGACCTGCTGTGGCATATGTGCAGCGGCGAGTCGAATGCCAAGCAGCTATACGAATGGGTGCTGCGCTGGATCGCGTATCCCATCCAGCATCCCGGCGCCAAGATGAAGACCACGCTGGTGCTGCATGGTCCACAGGGCACCGGCAAAAACATGTTCTTCGAAGCGCTGATGAGTATCTATGGCCAGTACGGCCGGATCATCGACCAGTCCGCCATCGAGGACCGCTTCAACGACTGGGCCAGCCGCAAGCTGTTCCTGATCGCAGACGAGGTGATCGCGCGATCCGACCTCTACCACGTCAAGAACAAGCTCAAGGCCTTCATCACCGGCGACCGGATCCGCATCAACCCCAAGAACATGGCGGCGTATGAGGAACATAACCACGTCAATGTGGTGTTCCTGTCGAACGAAGCGATGCCCGTGGTGCTCGAGGAAGACGACCGCCGCCATGCGGTGATCTGGACGCCCGAGAAACTGGGCGTCGAATTCTACCGGGAAGTGATGGCGGAGATCCGGGCCGGTGGCGTAGCAGCGCTGCACGACTTCCTGTTGCACGTGGAGATGGGTGACTTCAACAACGGCACGTTGCCGCCTCAGACCGCGGCGAAGGATGAATTGATCGGACTGGCGCTGGACAGCCCGCTTCGTTTCATCGACCAGCTGGAGTCTGGATTCATCGACGGTTTGTTGCCGCGGCCCGCGCCTGCCAGGGAATGGTACGAAGCTTACAAACTCTGGTGCCATCGCGACGGTGTGAGGGCGGCGCCTCAGCCCAAGTTCCTCAACGCGATCGAACGCAAGCGTGGTGTCAAGTCGCTGTACAAGCGCTACCTGATCAATCAAACCACGCTGGGGCCGCACGCGATCTTGATGCTGGGCAGGACAGATCCAGGCGAAACGAACGAACGGATCTTCCTGGGCGATGAAACCGTCATCTTCCGCGCTGCGCTGAATGACTACCGGGGGAAGGCATGACCGCCGCTGTCGGCCATGTTGTCTATTGGCGGGGAAGTGTCGCCTATCGTGTCGGCCTTGAAACCCACGCCATAGCTGGGTTGTCGGCTATGTCGGCCTATCCACCTACGTACGTGCGCGAGAGAGAATTTCTATCGGCGCACAAATGCGCCTCGCATGCGTATAGGGCATGGCCGACATTGACGACATGGACGACACGCCGCGCTGCGCGGGCTTCTTGCCTGTCGGCTATGGCCTTGCGATTGCTCGACATGGCCGACAGTCGCGCACGCGCACGCGCAAATCCCCTTTTTGCTTCGTTCCGAAGGAAGGGAAAGGGAGGGAAGGCCGATGGTTGAGGCCGCTCGCGTCGTCACCGGCAAGCAGCTGGCGCTGTTGCTGAACTGCAAACCCTCCTACATCACCGAACTCAAGCGGCTGGGGCGCCTGGTGCTATCCGAGGACGGCAAGGGATACCTGGCGGCCGAATCGGTCGCCCTGTACGAATCCACCCGCGACCCCAGCCGTGCCGGCGTCAGCGCCCGCCACGCCGCCAACCGCGCCCGCACCGCGGCGGCGGCCAACACCCCGGCAGACTCAGGGCGGGAATCGCCGGACGTTGGCGAGCCGTTCGATGAGCCGCTGGTCACCGGCGACGCCAAGCGCCGCGCCAAGGCGCTTGCCGACCGCGCGGAGTGGGATGCGAAGGTCGCCGAGCGTGATTACCTGGTCAGCATCGGCAAGTTGCTGGATGCCGGTGAGGTGGACCGCGCCCTGGCCGCAGCCGGCACCACGCTACGTACCGCCCTGGAGCGCATGGTCGACGTGATGGCGCCGCAGGTGGCCGCCCAGGCGGATGAGGTCAAGTGCCGGTCCTTGCTGTGGGATGAGGTGGCGCATGCCCTTGAAGAGATATCCCGGGCGTTCCGGGATACGGCAAAGGCGGACGCCACATGACGTTTCGCAATCTTCTCACCGCGTTCTGTCGCAGGGCATTTAGCGGCCGTGCTTTTCGCACAGGAGGCTTCACCAGCGCAGCCGCCAGCCCGATCAGGGAAGTCGAACGTTGCCTCGGATGTCAGTCATGCATCGTCGCCCTCAACTGCGGCGCTGAGCTATGCGTGTGTGGTGTGTGCGGCTGCTACTGGAGCCGTAGCAAGCCATGATCCCCGCCGCCGCCCCACGCATCGCCACCGTCCTCGCCCGCGCCCTGCAGCCGCGCAAGCCGTTGTCGGTGTCGCAGTGGGCGGATGAGAACCGCTTCCTCTCCAGCAAGGGCAGCGCAGTGCCAGGGCGCTGGGTCACCGACCGCAACCCGCCGCTGCGCGAGCCCATGGACTGCATGTCGGCGCGCAACCCCGTGCGCGACGCCGTGTGCAAGTTCCCCATCCAGTTCGGCAAGACCGAGATCGCCAGCAACATGGTCGGCTACACCATGGACTACGACCCGGGTCCGATCATGGTCTGCCTGCCCGGCGAAGTGTCGATGAACAAATGGGTGGCGCAGAAGCTCAACCCGATGCTCGACGAATCGCCCGCGGTGCAACGCGCCCTGACCAGCGTGGCCAGCCGCGACAGCGCCAACCAGCGCACGTTCAAGGATTTCGCTGGCGGCCAGCTGTACCTGGAACACGCCGGCAGCCCGAAGCGGCTCAAGTCGACCACGGTCAAGAAACTGATCGTCGACGAGATCGACGAATTCCCGGAAGTCCTCAGCACCGGCGACGATCCGGTGAAGATGCTGGAAGGGCGCACGTCGGCATTCCCCAGCAGCTACAAACGCCTGTACATCAGCACCCCGGGTATCGCGGGCATCAGTCGCATCGACAAGATGTGGGAGCGTTCGGACAAGCGCCGCTTCCACGTGCCGTGCCCGGACTGCGGCCACATGCAGCCGCTGGAGTGGAGCGGCCTGCACTGGTCGCCCGATGCCAAGCACGCCTGGTACGCCTGCAGCGAGTGCGGCGTCTGCATCGAGGAACACAACAAGACCGCGATGATCGCCGCCGGCCGCTGGGTTGCGGAAAATCCTGACGCCGCCATCCGCGGCTACACCATCAACTGCCTCTACTACCAGTTCGGCCTTGGCCCGCGCTGGGTCGACCTGGTGCGCGAATGGCTGGAAGCGCAGAACGATCCGGCCAGCCTCAAGACCTTCATCAACGACCGCCTCGCCGAGACCTGGGAAGACCCGGCCATGCGGGCGGTCAAGCACAACATCGTCGCCGACCGCGCCGAGCCCTACCGCCTGCGCACCGCGGTGCGCGAGGTGCTGGCCATCACCGCTGGCGTCGATACCCAGGACAACCGCCTGGCCGTGCACATCGTCGGCTGGGGCCGGGGTATGGCGGCGTGGACGCTCGACTACGTGGAGCTGCCCGGCGACCCGGCAGACGACGGCGTGTGGGTGCAGCTGACCGACCTGCTCAACCGGCCAATCGAGCGCGTCGACGGCGGCGCCATGCGGATCCTGTCCGCCGCCATCGATGCGGGCGGCCACCGCACCGAAGCGGTGAAGCATTACGTGCGCCAGCGCATGATCACCCGGCCCATGGCCATCTTCGGCGCGGTGCCCAACAACGCGCCGCTGCTGTCGAAGGGCAAGCTGGCCGATGTCAACTGGCGCGGCCGCACCGACAAGCGCGGCATCACCATCTACCACGTCGGCACGGTGGCGGCGAAGCACTACCTCTACAGCCGCCTGTCCAGCGATGCAGACAAGCAGGCCGAAGCGCGCCTGGTGCATTTCAGCGAAGACCTCACCGCCGATGCGGGGTTCTTCCCCGGCCTGGTGTCGGAGATCTACAACCCGGTCAAGAACCGCTTCGAAAAGCGCGTCACCCGCAACGAGCCACTGGATACCTGGGTGTACGCCTACGCCGCCACCCACCATCCGGAACTGCGCATGCACCGCTACACCAAGGCGGACTGGGATGCGCTGGAAGCGCGGGTGGCGCAGGCGGAAGCCGTGGTCGTGGATTCCCGTGAAACATCGGCCTCTAAATCAACCGTCATCGGAACGAAGGATTCCCGTGAAACGCCGCCTGCCGCGGCGCCAGTTGCCTCGACTGCCCAGCGCTCTGGCTTTCGGAGAAACTGGTGAGCCGTCACACCACGAAGCGCAAGGTCCTGGTCGAGCAGCTGGTCGACGAATTGTCCATCGGGGCCGCCCTGCGGTTGAAGCGCGATGCCGATGAAATACACGACGTGGTGCGTGCGGTGGTGGAGTACCTGCGCGAGGAATACCCGGCACAGGAGCTCTACATTCCATCGTCTGTGCAATGGCCGGTCGATCAATTGCGCGCGGAACTGGCGTCGGGCAGGTCCGTACGGGCGATCTGCAAACAGTATCGAATACATAGGACCACGCTGTACCGCGTCATCGGTGAATAGGGGTGCGTCACTTTCCCCTAAAAGTGACGCACTGACTTCTCCACGATGTGCTCCATGCGCATCGCCCCCCACTCCCGGACGCCCTGATGGCCTACACCCAGGCCGATCTTGACGCGCTCGACCGCGCCATCGCCAGCAGCACGCTGGAGGTGCAGTACGCCGACCGCCGCGTGAAATACCGGTCGATGGACGAACTGCTGCAGGCGCGCCAACACGTCGCCCAGCAGCTCTCCCTGAGCAACGGCCGGCGCGGCCATAGTCGTTTCGTTTTCGCCACAGGGCGGGGCGACTGATGGCCGCGCCGGTAACGATCCTGGATCGTGTCATTGGCTGGTGGTCGCCGGATGCCGGCCTGCGTCGCCGGCGTTCGAGGGCCATGCTGGCCCGCGCCTATGAAGGCGCCGCCCGTACCGATGGCTGGCGTCCACGCCGCGCCGGGGCCAGCGCCAACACGGACCACGCCGCCGATGCGCGTGAGCTCCGCATCCGCGCTCGCGCCCTGGTCCAGAACGTTCCCTATATCTCGCGCGGCCTGCAGGTGCTGGTCAGCGCCACCATTGGCACTGGCATCGAGCCGCGCTTCGATGGCGCTGATGCCGACAAGCTCAACCCGCTGTGGGCGCAGTGGAGCGCGGTCGCGGATGCGGATGCGATTTTCGATCTCTACGGCCTGCAGGCCGCCGCCTATCGGGCAATGGTCCAGGACGGTGAAGTCCTGATCCGTCGCCGCACGCGCCGGCCTACGGATGGCCTGCCAGTGCCGTTGCAGCTGCAGTTGCTTGAAATCGACTGGCTGGACGGAAGCAAGAACAGCACGGCCAAGGTCGGCAACACCATCATCAACGGCATCGAATACGACGCGCTGGGGAAGCCCGCGGGGTATTGGCTGTACGAACAGCACCCGGGCGAGACCCGCGGCTGGTTCGGCCGTGCCGGCGCCAGCAAGCGTGTGGATGCCTCGGACATCATCCATCTGTTCGCTCCGACCCGACCGGGCCAAGGTCGCGGTATCAGTCGGATGGCCTCGATCATCGCCCGCACGCGGGACCTGATGTTGTACGAGGACGCGGAACTCCAGCGCAAGAACCTGGAGACTCGCCTCGGCATCGTGGTGTCGGGTGATGCGGAAGCGCTGAGCACCGGAATCACTGCCTACGGCTCTGCGGTATCGCCGAGCGATCCAAACAGCGATCGCAAGTATGGCGACCTCGGCGTGTTACCGAGCGGCGGCATCACCGAAGTGATGCCCGGCCTGAACATGACGACGGTTGAGCCAAAGCCCGCCGGCGGTTATGTCGAGTACTGCAAATTCAACCTGCACCTGATCGCCGCCGGCTTCGGGGTTCCCTACGAGTCGTTGACCGGCGACATGGTGGAAGTGAACTTCTCCAGTGCGCGAATCCGCCAGATCGAGTTCCGTCGAGATACCGAGCAGGAACAATGGTTGGTGGTCATTCCGCGCATGTGTGAGCGCATCTGCGGATGGTTCATCGATGCCGCCACCCTGGTCGGCAAAGCCAGCACCAACGGCAAGCGTTCCATCGATCACAGCACCCCGCGATGGGATTACGTGAATCCGACGCAGGACGTTGCCGCCGAAGTTCAGGCCATCGGTTCCGGACTGCTCAGTCCCTCCGAAGCGCTTCGCCGCCGTGGCTACAAGCCCGAGCAGGTCTTCGCGGAGATGGGCAAGGACTACCAAGCCATGCAATCCAGCGGAGCTCTCGACCTGATGCGCCTGCTCATGACCAAAGGCGCAGGCAATGCGCCTCAACCCGATGACGGCACCGCGCCGAAGAAGGACTGACCCATGCCGCAACCCAATACCCAGCCCAGCAATGTCACGCGCCTGATGCCTTCGCAACTGATGGAAGCGCGTCTGTTACCCGAGACCTACAACGCCGAGACCCGCACCATCGAGGTGACCTGGGGGAAAGGCGTCCGCGTCCGCCGTTTCGATTGGTGGGAAGGACGCTACTACGATGAAGAACTCTCGATGGAGGCCGGCGCGGTCGATATGTCGCGCCTGGAATCCGGCAACGCTGCTGTCTTGGCGGATCATGGGACCTGGTCGATCCGCAATCAGATCGGCGTGGTTGATGGCGCGACGATTGTGAGCGGCGAAGGCCACGCCACGCTTCGCCTGAGCGAGCGCGAAGATATTTCCGGCATCGTCCAGGACATTCTCGCCAAGATCATCCGCAACATCAGCGTCGGTTACACCGTCCAGCGCTATCAGATCGATGAAGCCCCTGGCGAAGTCCCGGTCTATCGCGCCGTGGAATGGCGTCCGCACGAGATCGGCTTCGTCACCGTGCCCGCCGACGCATCGGCCACCACCCGTAGTTCACCCGAATCCGCGCCGGGCGCTTCGCCCTGCGTGTTCACCCGCGCCACCTCGGCGCAACCCACCCCGGAGCCCGTCATGCCCCAATCCGCTACTGCAGCTGCTGCTGCCACCCGTGCCGCCGCCGAGGCGGATCCCGTGAACCTGACGCCGGCCGCTGCTACGGCACCGACCGCCGCCGAAATCTCCGCGCAGGAAACGCAGCGTTCGGCAGACATCGTCGACCTCTGCGCACGCCACGGCCATGCCGACCGTGCCGCCGACTACCTGCGAGCCGGCCACAGTGTCGACAAGGTGCGCCAGTTGATCCTGGACGAACAGGTCAACCGCGACACCGCTGCGGGTGGCCACGTCAACCGCGTGCAGGCCGGAGCGGATGAAGCGGACAAGTTCCGCGGCGCCGCTTCCGACGGACTGCTCGCCCGCGCCCTGATCATCAATCCGACCACCAAGAGCCGCTACGCGGTGGACGGCGCCAACCCGACTCGCGGCATGGCCCTGCGCGAACTGGCGCGCATGTGCCTCACCCGCATCGGCGTGCGCACCGAAGGCATGTCCGCGCTGGAGATGGTGGGGCGCGCCTTCACCCAGAGCGGCAGCGATTTCCCGATCCTGCTCGAAAACGCCATGCACAAATCGCTGCAGGCGGGGTACGCGATCGCCGCCGATACCTGGCAGCGCTGGTGCGCCAAGGGCACGGTCAGCGACTTCCGGGCGCATCCTCGCTATCGCGTGGGTAGCCTGGGCAACCTCGATTCGTTGAACGAGCTGGGCGAGTTCAAGAACAAGGCGATCCCCGACGGCGAGAAGGCCAGCATCACTGCCGGCACCAAGGGCAACATCATCAACCTGTCTCGCCAGGCGATCATCAACGATGACCTCGGGGCCTTCATCGGCCTCGCTTCCATGCAGGGTCGGGCCGCGGCACGTACCGTCGAGTCCGACGCCTACGCGCTGCTGGCCAGCAACCCGACCATGGGCGACAGCGTGGCGCTGTTCGATAATGCGCACAACAACCTGGCCGGCGCCAGCGCACCGACCGTGACCACCGTCGATGAGGCCCGCGTCAAGTTGGCCGGCCAGAAGGACATCAGCGGCAACGATTTCCTGGACCTGCGTCCGGCTGTGTTCCTCAGCGGCCTGGTCTATGGCAGCACCGCCCGCGTGATCAACACCGCCCAGTACGACCCGGATACCGCCAACAAGCTGCAGAAGCCGAATATCTGCGCCGGCCTCTTCCGCGACGTGGTGGATACGCCGCGCATCACCGACACCAAGTGGTACCTGTTCGCGGATCCGAACGAGGCGCCGGTGATCGAGGTCGCCTTCCTGGAGGGCGAAGACCAGCCCTTCCTGGACCAGCAGGACGGCTTCACCGTCGACGGTTCGCGCTGGAAGGTCCGCATGGACTACGGCGTCGGTGCCATCGACTTCCGCGGCGCGGTCCGCAACGGCTGATTCCTCCCGCAGCCCGTAGGCGACTACGGGCTGCAACCCCATAGGCTCAAGGAGCACGCGTCATGGCAAAAAATTTCGAATCGGATGGCTCCGTCATCCAGTGGACCAACGGCACCGGCGCGACGGTTGCGTCGGGTCAGGTGGTCAAGGTCGGCGGCGGCACCCTCGGGGTCGCCTTGGTCACGCTGGCCAATGGCGCGACCGGCAGTGTCGCCGTCGAGGGCGTATTCAACAACGTGCCGAAAGTCTCGGCAGCGGTCTTCGCCCAGGGGGAGAAGCTGTTGTTCGATGTCAGCGCCGGCAGCGGCGTGGGGGCGTTCGACGACAGCGCGGCGACTGGCGCCAGCGGTGACGTGATGGGTGGTGCGGTGGCCTGGGCCGCGGGCGCCAACCTCGAGACCGTCTGCACGATCAAGTTGACCCCGGGCAACTCGACCGTCACCGCCTAAGCCTAGGCCACCACCGCACGCATACGCCCGGGTGGCGCGTGCGGTGGTGAGTCCTTTCACCTTGCCTGGAATCTGACGCGCTCATGAGCCGCACCTTCACCACTGCTGGATTGACCCGGGCCGCGTCGCGGCTTGGCGTCGACGTGGCGACGGTGCGGGCCGTGGCCGCGGTGGAAGCGGCGGGCGATGGGTTCCTGCCGGACGGACGCCCGAAGATCCTGTTCGAACGGCACAAGTTTTCCAGCCTGACCAACGGCCGCTTCGATGCCACGCATCCCACGTTGTCCGCCAGCAAGCCTGGTGGTTACAGCGGCGGCGCGGCGGAATACCTGCGGCTCTACCAGGCGGTGCAGCTGGACGGCATCGCCGCGGTGCAGGCGGCGTCGTGGGGCGCCTTCCAGATCATGGGATTCAACTGGAAGGCTTGCGGCGAAAAGTCGGTGATGGGTTTCGTGTTGGCCATGCACCACGGTCCCGATGCACAGCTCGCGCTGTTCTGCGAGTTCGTCATCGGCCAGGGGCTGGACAAGGCATTGCGTGCGAAGGACTGGGCCGCGTTCGCGCGCGGCTAGAACGGCAGCAACTACGCCATCAATAAATACGACACGAAGCTGGCGGCGGCCTATGCCGCTGCACGGTCTTGAGGTCGATGCAACGCCAACAGGGGGCGGAGCCGTGACGGAGCAATTGAATCGCGATCTGGGTCGTTTGGAAGGAAAGGTTGAAAAGCTCGATGACGACGTTGACGACATCAAGCGAATGGTGGCTTCGATGCATCAGACGATCACCGAGGCAAAGGGCGGGTGGAAGACGCTGATCGTCATCGGGACGGTGTCGTCGGCCATCACCACGGCAGTAATCAAGTTCCTGTCCATGTTCAAAACCGGCGGCTGAATCTCCCCGGGCCAACTAAGGAAACCGCAATGCACATTCTCTTCACCCTGATCCTGGTCGCACTGATCGCCCTGGCGTGGATCTTCTACGACAAGTTCACCCGACACGGCGCGGTGCCGCTGGCAGCCGCCTGGCGCAGCTACACCATGTGGCTGAGCGCCGCCGGCATCGCGCTCGGCGGTTATATCGTGGACCTGCTGCGCTATTTCGCCGATGCCTGGGAGCCTTTGCGGTCGCAGTTCGGCGATTTGCTGGGCGCCGATTCGGCGGGCATGGCCCTGCAGACGCTCAGTGCCATCTTCCTGCTGTTCCGCATCAAGGGCCAAGGCCTGCCAGGCTTCAGCCTGCCGAAGATCCCCGACGACTCGGACCAGGCCGGCGCCTGATGTTCGTCCTGGGCCTCGCCATCGGCACTGCGCTGGGCGCGATCCTCGTGATCGGCCTGGCCGCGCTGTGCATGGACCACGGCGGGCCGCGCGGGTGAGCGCCGTCATCGCCTTGTTGGGCGGCGCCCGCGCCACGGTGTTCGCGGCGCTGTTGCTGCTGTGCACGCCGCTGGCGTTCCTGGGCGGCTGCAGCAAGGGCGCGGCGAAGTGGGAAGGCAAATACGACGCCGAAGTCGCCGCCCACGTCGCCACCCGGAAGGAACATGCCGCCGTGCTGGCCGACCTGGCCGCAAAGACCAAGGCCGTCGCCGATGCGGTAGCCGCGGCCAACGCCCTGTACAAGACCGACCGCGCCGCGAATGACGCGACGCATGCAGAGGAACTCGCCCGTGCGCAATCGACTCGTTCTGCTACTGTCCGCGCTCTGCGTGCTGGCACTGTGCAGCTGCAAGACCACTGGACCGGTTATCAACCCTTCGGCGCCCCAGGTGCAGCTTTCGCCGCTGCCGGCGGACAGGATGGCTACGCCGACCTTCGGTTCCAGGGCGCGGCAGAGGATGTTGAAGCCGGAGACGAAGCTGACGCCTGGATCGGCTGGCTCCAGCGAGAACTGATCGCGACGCGCAGCGCCGTGTTCCGTGCGGGCTGCGCGGTGGAGGCTCAACCGTGAGCCTGCTCAAGATCGAAGTCGACGCCGACAAGGTGCTGGATCACCGGTTCACGGAGATCGAGCGGCACAACCTGCCGTTCGCCACCATGCAGGCGGTCAACGCCACCGCGTTCGCCATCCGCCAGACCTGGGCGGAAGCGGCGCCGCGCGTGTTCGATCGTCCTGTTCCGCTCACCACCAAGGCGGCGCAGTACACCAAGGCGACCAAGCAGAAGTTGTTCGCCGTGGTGAAGCTGCGCGACGAAGCCACCAACGGCACGCCGCCGGCGAAGTACCTGCTGCCCGAGGTCGAGGGCGGCACGCGCCGCAAGACCGGCCTGGAAGTGTTGCTGCAGGCGAAAGGCGCGATGCCGGCCGGCATGTTCGCCGTGCCCGGCAAGGGCGCGCAGCTGGACGCCTACGGAAATATCAGGAAGGGCCAGATCAGCGCGGTGCTGTCGCAACTGGGTGCCCGACAGGATCCGCTGCAGAACGAAACCGACACCAGCCGTGATCGCCGGCGCCGGCGTGCGGCGAAGAAGGGCATCCGCGGCGGCGAGTTCTTCGCGCAGAAGACCAAGCGCGGCCGGATGCTGCCCGGCATCTACCAGCGGTTCCAGACCGGCTTCGGTAGCGCGGTACGCTCGCTGATGATCTTCGTGCGCGGCGCGCAGTACAAGCCGCGCTACGACATCTTCCGCCTGGCCCAGCGCTCCTGGGACAAGCTGATGCCATTCCATTTCCAGCGCGAGCTGGACAAGGCCGTGCAGACCTCCAAGTTCAGGGGGAAGGCATGAACCAGGCCGCCTTCCTGCGCGATTTCGACGCGGCTGCCGTCGGCGCCTTCCTGGGCGCCGGCATGGCCGATGACGCGGTCTACACCGCGCCGGGCGGTGGCCCGGGCGTGGCGTGCCGGGTGCTGGTCGACCGCGATGTCGAGGACTTCGGCGACGACGCGGCGCCGGTGTCGCTGCGGCGCACGCGCATCACCTTCCAGCGGGCGGAAGTGGAGCCGGTCGCGATGGCCCAGGTGGTCATCGGCGCCGAAACCTTCACCCTGGCCAAGCGCGTCCGCTTCGACGAAAGCCTCAGCGTGTGGTGGGTGCAGCATGGCTAGCCCGCGCTCCACCTACCTGGCCGCCATCGCAACCTGCCTTGCGCGCATCAAGGTGGTCGACGGTTTCAACACGGACGCAGGCCTGTTCGTCACCCTGGAGCCGCAGCCGAAGGTCGACACCGATGGCGCGTTCGTCGCCGTCGTGTGGGCGCGGCAGGAGCGTGCTTCGTCGGGCATGGAGCGCGTCAAGCGCCTGACCACGGTGTCGATCATCGCCAAGGTGCACGCCGATGGCGACGAGGCGCAGGCGCAGCTGGACGCCATCGTTTCCGACCTGGAGCGTGCGCTCGACATGAAATACGCCGACTTCCCCGTCGGCTACGAGTTCCCGAAATACCAATCCGCCGAACCTCTCAATCCGCCCGCCGGCGCCGGGTGGATCGGTGTCGTCATCACCGCCGCCGGTCACATCCCGATCCGTAACCCGTAACCAGGAGAATCATCATGATCCCCACCCAAGACTACAGCGCGCTCCTGAGCGGTGCCCTGCTGATCCGCGAGTTCCAGAGTCCCGCGCCGTTCCTGCCGGTCGGCAACATCAGTGCGCTCACCCTTTCCCCGCAGGAAAACGTGATCTCGCTGCAGGACTACACCCAGCCCGGTGGCAACAAGCGCAACGAGGTGCGTCGCCTGTCCGGCGTCGATTTCAGCTTCACCTTCACCGACTTCAGTGCGGAAAACTACGCCCGCGGCCTGCGTGCGGACATCGACACCATCGCCGGTGGCGCCGCGACGGCAGAGAGTGTCGTGGCCTACAAGGGTGGCTATACGCCGCTGGCCAAGATTGCCACGGCCATCACCAGCGTGGAACCGGTGGGCGGCGGTACGCCGTACACCGCGGTGACCGACTACGAGCTGCGCGACGGTCAGTTGTACATCCCGACGGGTTCCACCATCCCGGCGCCGGTCGCGGGTGCGGCCAACTGCGACATCGACTACAGCTACGCGGCGCAGAAGAAGGTGCAGGCGCTGGTCAACGCCAACATGCAGTACGAGGCGATGTTCGTCGGCCTGAACGAGGCGCGCAGCGGCAAGGCAGTGCGCGTGGTCCTGCACAAGGTGAGCGGCAGCGTGCTGCAGGATATGGCGCTGATCGGCGACGAGTTCCTCACCGGCCAGGTCAACGGCTCGCTGTTGTCGGACGGCACCAAGACCGGCGAGGGCGTCAGCCAGTACTTCACCGTGGAGGTCGTCGACTGATGTCGGACGATCTGGAAGTTCTGGATCCCCAACCGACGGTTGTGATGTTCCGGGGTGAGCGGCTGGAGATCCGGCCGCTCACCATCGGCAAGCTGCCCGCGTTCTCGCGCCTGGTGAGGCCCGTTGTGGTCGACTTCTTCAGCGGGCTGCACCCGGAGTGGTTGACCAGCGACGACGCGATGCTCGCCGATGTAATGGAGCTGCACGGCGAGGCGATCGTCGCTGCACTGGCGATCGCGGCCGACAAGCCAGCGGCATTCATCGCCGAGCATTCCGATGCGAGCGAGCTGCTTGCCTTGGCGCGAACCGTGGTGGAACAAAACACACCTTTTTTTACCAGGGTGATCCGGGCAGTACGGGCCGCCCAGGATCACGCGCAAAGCCTCCCGCGCAATGGGATTGGTTCGATGCAATCCAGCGACTTGTCGGAGCCGGCTATTCATTGACCGAAGTCAAGAACATGACCCTTGCTCAGCTGCGGGCATTCACTGCTGCCTCGCAGCGTGCACATAAGCAACGCATGGCCGAAGAGCTGATCAATGCCCGCGCGGCGCAGTACGACAAGAACTCCTTCTCCAAATACCTCAAGAGCCTGATCGACTGACATGGCACAGCCCGCAGCCAATCTCCGCGTCCGTATCTCGGCGGATCTAAACGACATTAAATCCGGCTTGGGTTTGCTGCGTGGAGAGTTGGCGAAGGTCAAGGCAGAGGCGGCGAAGTCGGCGCCAGATTCCAGCGCCTGGTCCACTGGCATCGGCAAGATCCGCACGCAGCTGGGAAACCTGTTGGGTGCGTATGTCGGTGTACAGACGCTGACAGCGGGCGTGCACGGCTTGGCCGATGCTCTGGAGCGTGCAGACCGGATCGGTGAACTTGCGCTGCAGAGCGGAATGTCCACGGAGTCCCTCTCGCGCCTGGCGTATGCAGCGCAATTCTCCGGCGTGACCATCGAGTCGTTGAACGGCGCCGTCGTCAAGCTCAGCAAGGGCATGGTCGCCAGCGAGAAGGTGATCAACGGCGTCGGAGTGTCCACGCGCGATGCCGCGGGAAACTTCCGGTCGACCGAGGAGGTCATCCTCGACCTTGCCGATGTCTTCGCAAGCCTTCCGGACAGCCCAGAGCGTGCCGCGCTGGCCGTCAAGTTGTTTGGCAGGTCGGGGGCTGAACTGATCCCGCTGCTGGTCGAAGGCAAACAGAAGCTGCAGGAATATGGCGACCAGGCCGCCGCCACCGGCAATGTCATCAGTGGTGAGGCTGCTGCTTCAGCAGGTGAGTTCAACGACAATCTGGATCGCCTGAAGGGCGCGCTTGCCGGTGTTGCCAACGAGACCATCCGCAATGTGGTGCCGGCAGTTTCCGGCTATGCAGAGGAAGCAGCCAAGGCCGGCCAGACCAGCAACTTCGCAGCGCAGGGTGGGCAGTTCCTGGCGCGCGTACTGAAGGTGGTTGCCGCCGGCGCCATCATCGTCAAGAACGTGGTCGAGGGGCTGGTCAATGTCCTCGCTTTCTGCAACACGGCGGTCACCACCATTGCCGGCACCATCGTCGGGACGTTCGCCCGCTCGCTTGGCGTGGTCGCCCGCGCAGGCAAGGGGCTGCTGTCCGGCGAAAACCCGTTCCTCGTGTTTGCGAAGTTCACCAAGGACGCCGGCGCAACCGTCAAGGCGAACCTTGAAGGCTTGATCTCCGGCAAGAACAGTATCGCCAACGGCTTCAAAGCCATGACGTCCGGCGTATCGGAGGCCGCCAGCGACATCGCCAACGTGGGCAAGCTGTTCGACGACGCGGCAGCCAATGCGACGTCGGCAACGAAAGGAATCGATTCTGCTGCGCAGCAAGCAACCCCCGCGTCGCAGGCGTTGCTCGAAACCATCCGGAAATTGCTGGGTGAGGGTTCGGGTGGGGACAAGGGCAAGAAGTCAGGCACCAGCGCGAAGATCGAGCATATTGCCGCCAGCACTGCCTTGCTGCAGGACAGCGTCAAGCGCGCACAGGAGCAGCTTGACCAGCAGCTGGAAGACCAGCAGATCAGCATCGCCGACTACTACGCCAAGCGCGTGGAGCTGCAACAACGCTTGATCGACCTGCAAATCGAGCAGGCACAGTCCGAGCTCGAAGTCACCAAGGGCCTAGACCAGCGTCGGCGCCTGGAAGAGCAGATCATCATCCTGCAGCGTGATCGTGGCGAAGTCGCGGTCAATGCCGCACGCGAGCAGAAGAAGGCCGAGGAAGAGCTCAACAAGACCAAGCTCGAGGGGTTCCGCACCCAGCAGTCCCAGATCAGCGGGACACTCTCGGCAACCGAGGGCTCGATCTCGGCGCAGATGGATGCCGGCACGCTGGGCGCCATCGAGGGCGAGCGCCGACTCAAAGAGATACGGCAGCAATCGTTGGATCAATTGCTCGCCTTGCGGGCCCGCCAGTTCGCATGGCTGGCGGGCATGACGAAGGCCGACCCGCAGTATGCCGCTGCCCAGCAAGGCCTGCTGGAGCTCGACACCAGCATCGCGAACATCCAGGCATCGATGAGTCAGTTCAGCCAGGGCATCGCCGATGCCGGCCTGGGCGCACTGAACACGTTCTGGAACAACCTGCTCGACCGGACACAGTCGACGCTTGACACGGTCAAGCAACTCTTCAGCGATTTCGCAACCAATGTGTTCGGGACGGTCGCCCAGGACTTCAGCAAGAACATCGTGGATACGATCCGCGGCTGGGTATCCAGCTTCGGCAGCGACCTCGCGGGGTCTACCGCCAATGCTGCTACTGAGACCACGGCGGCTACGGCGGCAGCTGCTGCCACGACTGCTGCTGCGGCGACGGCTGGCGCGACTACCACCGCATCGGCGGTCGCTGCGGCCGCCACCACGACAGCGGGGGCAACGACGGCGGCCAGCATCCTGACGGCGGCGGGTGCTGCCGTGGGTGCTGCGTTGATAAGCTCGGCGACCACTGCCGCGGCGATCATGCGCGCCGCAAGTGCGTTGAGCAGTTTCGGTGCTGCCCACGGGGGCGGAACGGCCGGTTCGCTGACCATGACCCGGCACAACATCAATCCGTTGGTGTTCGGGAACGCCCCGCGCTATCACGGCGGCGGCATCGCTGGCCTTCGCCCAGGTGAGCTCCCGATCATCGTGGAAGAAGGCGAGCGCATCCGCACAAAGGAGCAGGAAGCTGCGCTTCAGGAGCAGCTCAAGCGCGGCGGCAACGCCAGCCAAGGCATCGTCACCACCCCCATCGTCGCCATCGGTGACGACGCCATCGCCGATGCGCTGGCCAGCGCTGCCGGTGAGCGGGCCGTGGTCACCATTGTCCGCCGCAACTGGGGCGGACTGAGCCGGGGCACCTGATGGGCGTCCCGGTTCCCTGGACCTTCGCCGCCGCCGGCACCGTCTCCGCACAACTGGCCTGGCTCACCGACGTCCTGCCCGCCGTCACCGGCCCCGAGCAGACCCGTCGCCTGCGCCTGGCCCCGCGCGTCACCATCGCCTTCGACGGCCTGGAATCCGCCCGCAACCGCCGCTGGATGGAAACCCTGCTCAACGCCAACGGGGCAGGGCGCTGGGAAGTGCCCCTGGTCATGGACACAGCCCAGCTCGCCGCACCGCTTGCCGCCGCCAGCAGCAGCGTTCCCTTCGACACCAGTGACCGCCGCTTCACCGCCGGCGGCAAGGCCCTGCTGATCGCCGAGGATCCGCGTCGCTTCGAAGTCGTCGAGATCGACACCGTCGAAGCCGACCACCTCGCCCTGGTCGGCGCCACCACCTTCGCCTGGGCCACCGGCACCCGCGTCGTGCCGTTGCGCACCAGCCACCTGGACGGCATGCCCACGCTGTCGCGCTTCACCGGCGACGATTCGCCGTACCAGGTTTCCTTCCTCCTGGACGAATTGCTGGAAGTGGAACCCGACCCCGGCGCCGCCAGCTACCGCAGCGCGCCGGTGCTGGAGTGGACGCCGGTGTGGACCAGCGACCCGGAAACCACGCCCGAGCGCCAGCTGCTCACCGTCGACGAAGACACCGGCCCCATCGTCACCACCGACCTGGTCGGCATCCCGCTGGGCCGCACGGGCATGTCCTTCGCCCTGGTCGGCCGTCCGGCCATCGCCGCGTTCCTGGGCCTGCTGTATGCCCTGTGCGGCCGCTGGGCGCCGATCTGGGTCCCCAGCTGGGCGCAGGACCTGCGCGTGGTCGCCACCGTGGCCAACGGCGCCACCACCGTCGACGTGGAGCACAGCGGCCTGTCCGCGCGGCCGCTGGCCATCAACCGCCGCGACATCCGCCTCCAGCTGGCGGACGGCACCGTGCTGTATCGGCGCATCACCGCGGCCGTGGAGCAAAGCGCCGACGTCGAACGCCTGACCCTGGACAGCGCCATCGCCACCGGCTTCGCCGCCAGCGCGGTGGCGGTCGTGTCCTTCATGGCCCTGTGCCGGCAGGACACCGACGTCAACAAGCTGATCTGGTGGAACTACGACACCGTGCAATGCGATCTGTCGTTCCGGGCGGTGAAGCATGGCCTTTGACGATTTCGAACAGGGCCAGTGGACCGGCAAGCCGATCCACCTTTTCATTTTCACCCTGCAGGCCAAGGTCTGGCGCTTCGCCACCTGCGATCGCGACTACGTGGTTGGCGCCAACACCTATCTGGCCGCGCCGATCAGCCGCAGCGCGATCGAGCAGACGGCCGAGTCGGCGAAGGATGAGCTGACCATCCGCATGCCGTACCTGCGCGACCCGAATGCGGAGGAATTCCCGCCCACGCAGGACCTGGGCGATGTGTGGTTCCCCTTCGTGCCCAGCGACAAGGTCCATGTCACCTGCCTGGCCACGCACTTCGGCGACACCGATCCGCCGCATGTGGAGTGGATGGGCGAAGTGGTGCAGCCCAAGTTCACCGATGTGGAACTGACGCTGGTCTGCGAGCCCAGCAGCGGCACCGACAAGATCCGCAACCTGGGGGCGAAGTGGCAGCGGGCTTGCTGGAAGACGGTGTATTCCACGGGGATTCGTGGCTGCAACCTCTTGCCCAACGGCATCCCGATCACGGTTCCGGCCGGCTTGACTGCGGTCAGCGGCAATAACCTGACGGCAGCGGAGTTCACCACGCAGGCGCGCAGTTTCGTGGGCGGCAAGGTGCGTTGGTACACCGAGGAAGTAGTCCCCGGGGAAGGACTGGTGCCGCACGTGGCCACCATCACCGCCCACGCCGGCACCACCCTTACCGTGGACGATGCCGATGGGCTGGCGGTGGGTGATGTCGTCACCGCCTATACCTTGCCCTTCGCCCTCACCGCCACGCTGTACGCCGTCAACGGCCTGACCGCCACCGCCGCCGCCTTTGGCGCCGCGCCGCTGTCGCTGGCCGGCGGCACCGCGACCTGGCTGCGTGAGGATGGGCTCATCGAGCGCCGCTCCATCATGCGCCACACCGGCAACGACATCGTGCTGCTCTACGGCGCCGCCGATCTGGCCGCTGGCCTGGCCGTCACCGTGTTGCCCGGCTGCCCGCGCACCTGGGCCGCGTGCGAGGCGCGCGGCAACACGATCAACAACGGCGGCGCGTTCTTCAAGCCGATCAAGAACCCGACGGACGGAGTGAGCATGTCATGGGGCTGATCGACACGCTGCGCCACTGGTACGACGACAAGCGCTGGCGCTTCCGCTACTGGTGGCTGGATACGCGCAGCGGTGAGCGGGCGCATTGGGTGTGTGTGTGCATGGCCGCCCTGGTCTTCATCGTGTTGTTGATCCGCATGGTGCTGGTGGCGCTGGATCCGCCGCCGGTGGCGCAGATGAAGGCGATCTGGCCGATCTGGGTGATCCAGCTGATCATCATGGTCGTGGCCGCGGTGATTTCCTACGCCATGCGCCCGAAGCCCGAGGCGCCCAAGCCGCAGAAGGGCGAGGCACCCACCACCGAGGACGGACAGAGCGCCAAGCACTATTTCGGCACGTGCTGGGTGGAAGACGAATTCATTCTGGCGTGGAAGCAAATGGGCACGATCCCGATCAAGTCGAAGGGTGGCAAGAAGTGATTGTCACCTCACGCCATCTATTCACCATTCCCGGCTACAGCACCCGCAACGGTTTCTGCCGCGGCAAGTCGCGGGAGTGGTTCAAGCGGCACGGTCTGGACTGGCGCTCCTTTGTGCGCCACGGCATCCCTGCCGAGGTGCTTGAAGCCACCGGCGATGGCCTGGCGATGGCGGTTGTGAAGTGGGCGCGCGAGTGCGAAGCGCAGGAGGCGGCGCGTGGGTAAGGGAAGCAAGCCCACCGTCGGCTACTGGTACCTGCCTGCGTTCCATGTGGGCCTGGGCATCGGCCCGATCGATGCCTATCTGGAAGCCCGCGGCGGCGACAAGACGGCGTGGGCCGGGCGGCTGACGGCCAGCGGCACGATCCACATCAACGCACCCAACCTGTGGGGCGGCGAGAAGGACCAGGGCGGCATCGTCGGCGACATGGACGTGATGTTCGGCGAGGCCGGCCAGATGCCGAACCCGTACCTGATCAGCACCTTCGGCGACCAGCAGCCCGCGTGGCGCGGCCTGGCCACACTGGTGTTCAAGGGCGGCAAGTACGGCGCGATGAGCCCGTACCCGCAGCCGATGAGCCACAAGATCGAGAAGATCGTGGAGGGCTGGGATGGGGATGGCTGCTGGTATCCGGAGAAGGCGAGGATCGCGTTCGGTGCGGATACGGGTGCATTGACCGATGTCGTTGCCGTGGGTGCCACCGCGCGGCCATCTGCCGGAGGTGCGGATTGGAGCCGTTCTACATCCCCCGTGGGTTTCATCGCCGGGTATGCCATCGGCGCTGGCGACCGCTTTATCGCATGGGACCTCAGCGCGGCGGGTTACACAGATGACGCTTTGGTGTGGCACGGTTCAGCTGGCTTCCTCGGTGGAAGCGGCGGTGCCCGCATGGGCGTCTACTTTGGCGGTTCTATCCTGATCGCGGGCGGTCTCTCCGGCTATTTCGTGTCGACAGATAAGGCGGTCAGTTTCAGCGTTCGCGCCTATCCTGACTTCCCCAGGCTGACTCTTGTCGCGGGGTCGGCATCGCTGATGGTGGCGATGGGGCCCTATGACGCCACACTCTTCAGCGCCACGTCCGTCGAGGGGCCGTGGTCAGTTGGCGCGATGCACGGCTTGACCGGTAGCCATGCGGCTTTCGATCCGAAAATGAATCGGTTCGTGTTCGTGGGTAGCGATATCGCCACGTCAGTTCCGCGTGCAATCGCCACGGAATCCGGTGCGCTGATCACGGATCTGGTGCTGCCCGCCTTCGCCACCGCATCGACCTGCATTTGCGCCATGTTCTCGCCCGCCGCCAGCGGTCACGGCGTTATCGGTACCAATAGCGGTGAGATCGCGTACAGGCACAGTGATGGGACATGGCTACTGTCCGCCGACGTGCTTGGCGAGCCTGGCATTGGCGTGCAGTGGGTCGGGAATCGCTTCATCATGTGGGGCGCGACTCTGGCCAAGGAAAGCGCGACGGGTCAGTCGTGGACCAGCATTGACTTACAGAACACCGGCGTGAAAGCGATCGCGACGGGTGCCACCATCGACACCCGCAACTACGCCCTTGCCGGCATCAACCCCGCCCACGCCCTCTATTACGCCCGCACCCACAGCGAGATCGGCCGTGAGCCCATCGCCAACATCAACGACACCAGCTCCCGCGCTTCCGCCGACAAGCTCTACGCCGAAGCCTTCGGCATCTGCACCGAATACGACCCCTCCGCCGAGAGTCTGGTCGAGTACGAGCAGCGCATCTGCAACCTGATCGGCGGCAGCATCAACCGCAGCCTGGTCGACGGCCAGTACTACCTGGACCTGGCGCGCGGCGACTATGTGCTGGAGGATCTGCCGATCCTCACCGACGACGACATCCTGAGCTTCGCCGAGCAGCCGTCGATCCTGGACAACGCGATCAACAGCGTCAGCGTGAAGTATTTCGATCCGGTGCGCAAAGAGACCATCGTCACTCCCCCGGTGCAGGCGCTGGCGCTGATCGATGCCTTCGGCACCATCCATCAGGTCAAGGACTACCCGGAAATCCCGACTGCCGCACTGGCGGCGCGCATCGCCGAGCGGGATCTGCGCACCAGCGTCACCCCGACCCGCGCTTTCGACCTTGTTACAAAGCGTAAGCCCTACGATTGGCGGCCAAACACCTATTTCCGCCTGCAGGTGCCCAAGCGCGGTATTGCGGACATGGTGTGCCTCCTGGGGTCGAAGGAAACTGGCACGCTGAAGTCTGGGGCGATCAAGATCACGGCCGTGCAGGACATCTACAGTTTGCCGGACACCTCCTACATCGAGGTGGAGCACGGTGTGGATACCCGGCCGCCGCAGACGCCGGTTGCCATCGTGCTTCAAAGAGTTTTCGAAGCGCCGTATATCGAAGTTGTGGCGAATTTGTCCCGCGCTGATTTGGCCGCGCTGCCTGGGGAAACGGGCTACCTGCTGGCGGTTGCCGCAGATCCGGCTCAGAGCCGCGACTACACGATGCGGGTCGCACCTGATGGCGGCGACTACATTGAGGCCAACAACGGCGACTGGTGCCCCAACGCCACCACGGTGGGAGGCATCGGCCTGGAGCCGGGTCCAGTGGTGGTGGCGTTGGCCAGCAGCGACCGACTGGATCAGGTGGTAGTAGGTAAGCCGGTACTCATCGATGACGAGATCTTCCGGGTCGATGCCATCGATATCGTTGCGCCTTCGGTCACCCTGGGCCGCGGTTGCGCCGATACGGTGCCGGCAATCCATGCGGCGGGCAGTCGCTTGTGGTTCTTCGCTGATCACGCCGCGATCGACACCACCGAATACACCGACGGCGAGACTATCAACGTCAAGTTGCTGACCAACACCGGAAGCCAGCAGTTGGCCGAAGACCTGGCCACGGCCATGCCGCTCACCTTCGACCAGCGACAATTCCGCCCGTATCCACCCGGGTTGGTGCGGATCAATGGCGAAGCGGCTCCGCCGTATTTGTTCGGCGAGATCACTGCGACTTGGGCGCATCGCGATCGCGAGCTGCAGGCCGACCAACTGGTCGATCACGAGATGGCCAGCATCGGCCCGGAAGCGGGCCAGACCACGACCCTCCGCTGGTACCTGGACAATGTGTTGGTGCAAACCCACAGCGCACTCAGCGGCACCAGCCAGGCCTACACACCCTCCGCCGATGGCCAATTGCGCATCGAAATCGAATCCGTGCGCGACAGCTTGGCCAGCGCGCAGAAACACGTCCGCACGTTGACCTACACCACCACCGAAAGCACGCCGCTTGAAACGCTGGCGGGTGACTTGATCACCACGCTGGCGGGCGACCCGATCTTCATGAGGTAACTGACCATGCCCAACATTTCAGAAATGGCAAACCCCGTCGCCTTGACCGGCCTGGAGCTCGTTCCCGGCCTGCAAGGCGACGACGATGTGGGTGTGCCGCTGCTGGCCTTGGGCGATGCCCTGCCGCGCGGCGCCGTCTTGCTGTTGCGCAAGCCCTTCCTGGCCGACACCGCCAGCACCACTGCGGGCGATCCCGGCGCGGGCAATGTGCGCTGGAATCACGCCACGCAGGCCAGCGCGACGGAGATCTACATCGATGACGCCGATGCTGCTGCGGGCGATGTGTCCGGGGTGTGGGCTACTTTGCAGGTTGGCGGCTTCCTGTATCTGCAGGGCGTGGTTGGCGCAGCGCGGGCGAAGTATCAGAAGTGGGAGGTCTCAGCGAAGGTCGATGAAGCCGGTTACGGAAAGTTGACCGTGACGCTGGTTTCCAGCGCGGGCAGTTTCGCCGACGATGAGGCGGTGGAGCTGACGTTGCAGCAGCCTGATCCCTCTGAATCGGCGGCCGTTAAGATCACCGCCTCGATCGCCGGCGGTACGATCACGCCGGATGGTGATACTGACTTGGTGCGCCCATCATCTACGTTGTCTTCAGCACTGACTATTGCGAACCCAGCAACGACCATCATTGACGGTTGGGGCATGGTGATAGAAATTAAAGACGACGGCACGGCGCGGGCTCTGACTTGGGGCAGCAAGTACGCCAATCGTATCGGAGCACTTCCAGCGAATACCGTGGCCGGAAAACAGCACGTAATCGGAGTCTCCTACAACGCCGCCAATGACAAGATGTATTGCGATTTCGCACTGGTGCAAGCATGAGGCCATACGATTTGATGACGCGGGTGGCAAGTGCTGCGAGTGGCGGCGGTGGCGGCGATCCTCACTTCGCAAACGTGATCACGCTATTCCATTTCAACGGCACTAACGGCAGCACTTCATTCCCTGACCAAAAAGGAAATGCTGTCACCGTCGAGGGCGGCGCAGCTATTACGACCGCCTCTGGATTTGATGGCTCCGAAGTATCGTTCGACGATACTGCCGGTGGAATCTACTCAGCGCTTGGCACTGGCGGGCTTCTTGGCGATATCTGGACGATAGAGTGTTTCGTCACACCTGCCGCCTTGGCCTCGACTCGTTATTTTTTGAATCTTCAGGCTACTGACAATGGCAACTACATATATATCCTGATTAATGCCAACGGCTCTATTTCTGGGAATCACCGAGGCGGTTCAATTCCTGCTTCCGCTGCTGGAGCGTTTGCGGTGAACACTCGGACACATTTAGCCGTCTGCGCCGATGGGGCAAAAGTTCGGATTTTCGCTGGAGGCGTTTTGGCAAGTAGTCGCGATCTAAGTGGGAGTGATCCCGCCGGTAGCGTCACACTCCGGCCTGCGCGTATTTTCAATCTCAACTTCGGCGGAAGTCGCTTTAAGGGAAAGATGGACGAGCTGAGGATCACCAAAGGCGTGGCGCGCTATACATCAACCTTCACTCCGCCGACAGCTGCGTTCCCGAATTCGTAAAACTTTACCTCTCCGCTCCCTAAGACAGGGCGACGGACCAGCGCCGGCAAGTGCTGACCCGCCACCGCAACACACGCGATCCGCCGCGTGGCTTTGGCCGAATCAACTGGAGACCTTGCATGTCCACCACCCGCATCCGCTTCGAGGTCCTGCCTGCAGACGACGGCCGCTGGGAGATCACCCGCGAAAGCATCGTCGTCGACTGGTGCGACAAGAAAGACGACGCCATCGCCCAAGCCGTCACCCGCTGCCACATCGCCAAGTCCGCCGGCCAGCGCTGCCAACTCCTGATCAAAGGCAGGGACGGCAAGATCCAGGACGAACGTACCTACGGCGACGACCCGCGGGAAATCCCGGGCTGACGTAAAGACGAAGCGACCGCCGGCGTGCGCCAACACGTCGACGGCCGCCAGTACCACGTGATTGCGCACGTGTCCCAGCCAAGGCTCCGTCACCCTCGCGAGGGCGGGGCGAGCATACCAAAGGACACGCAATGCCAAACCCCATCATTCCCTGGCCCGGCGGCAAGCGCCGGCTGCTGAAACACCTGTATCCGCATTTCCCATCCCATGAGTGCTACGTCGAGGCCTTCGCGGGCGGCGCTGCCGCGCTGCTGCTCAGGCCGACACCGGCGAAGGTGGAAGTGCTCAACGACATCAACGGCGAGCTGGTGCGCCTGTATCGCTGCGTCCGCCACCACCTGGATGAGTTCGTGCGCATGTTCCGCTGGAGCCTGGTGTCGCGCGAGATGTTCGAATGGGCGCAGATGGAGCGGCCCGAGACCCTGACCGACATCCAGCGCGCCGCCCGGTTCTACTACCTGCAGAAGCTGGCCTTCGGCGGCAAGGTCCACGGGCAGAACTTCGGCACCGTGGCCACCGGCAACGGCCCGAAATTCAACCTGCTGCGCATCGAGGAAGAGCTGAGCATGGTCCACCTGCGCCTGGCCAATGTGATCATCGAGCACCTGCCGTGGCACGAATGCATCCAGCGCTACGACCGCCCCGGGACCCTGTTTTACCTGGACCCGCCGTACTGGCAGACCGAAGGCTACGGCGTCGACTTCCCCTTCAGCGAATACGAGCGCATGGCCGAGCTGATGCGATCGATGCAGGGGAAAGCCGTGCTGTCGATCAACGACCACCCCGACATCCGCCGCGTGTTCGACGGCATGGCCATGATCCCGCTGCAGATCCACTACACCGTAGGCCGCGCCGGCCGCGACCAGGCCGCCGGCGAGCTGATCATCAAGAACTGGGACGACAGCCAGGCGCAACTGTTGTGATTGTGATTTCAGGGCCCGCCTTGGGTGTTCCTGTGGTAGTATTTCCACACTAGAGGTGCTAAGGCGGAGTAGGGAGGCATTCCGAAACGAGATACCGCCTCAACCGTTGCGAAATACCCAATTAGCGGCTGGGCAGGCTGCAATTGCGGTGTATCGAAATAGCCCCCGCGGCCACAACGGGATAAGCGTCTGCAGCCACTGCCCAAAGTCGATTATGCAGGCGGAAGGGGGCGGTCTATTTCCAAGGGTCAGCTTCGGCTGGCCCTTTTTATTTCCATCACCGCCCCGCGTCACCAAAGTAATGGAAGGCGATCTTTCCTCCCTGATCACCGCGGGGTGGGTAGCCAGGCACGCCCTTGTCGGCGTACAGCACCACGTCCGGCCCGTAGTGCACCATCCGCAGCCGGCACACCCCGACCGCCCAGTACTCCGTCACTGGCCGGCCCTCGCGGCGGGTCTTGACGATCTTTCGATCAGGCATGGTCCGCCAGTGCTTGAGCCTGGCGTGATAGACGTGGACGGGAATCGGATGCATGGGTGCAGCATCATCCGGACCGCGTTCGCAGGGGGTGAGATTCAGAGTCCAAGGTATTTCGCCCACGCTTCCATCAGCTCGCGGCGCTTGGCCAGCAGCTTGCCGCGCCGGTAAGCGGCTTCGGTCTTGTCCTTGATCTTGTGCGCCAGCGCCATCTCCGAAACCTCGTTGGAGAACTCGGTCTCTTCGCTGGCCCAGTCCTTGAACGAGGACCGGAAGCCATGGGCAGTGGCCTTGCCCTTGAATCCCATGCGATCGATCAGTGCGGTCATCGCGTTTTCCGACAGCGTGCCCTCGTCGCCGTAAGGCAGAGGGAACAACAGGCCCGTCGCCGGCAGTTGCTCCAGCATCGCCAGCGATGCGGCAGTCAGCGGCACAACGTGCAGGCGCTTGCCCTTCATGCGCTCCGGCGGGATGTGCCACTCGTCGCCAGCGATCTCTTCGCGCCGCGCCCCCCGGGTTTCGTTCGGCCGATTGGCGTGGAGGATCAGCCACCGCAACGCGACCGCGGCCACGCCCTCTTCGGCGCGCAGTAGGGTCATGAATGCCGGAACCTCCTTGTAGGGCAGGGCGACCAGGTGTCCCTTCGTGAGCTTGGCCAGTGGCGGCAGGAGGTGCTCCAGGTGGCCTTTCCAGCGTGCCGGGTTGGGTCCGGCGCGGTGGCGCTTGACGGTCTCGGCGTCGAGGATGGTCTCGATGCGGCCGCGTAGCCGGCCCGCGGTCTCGGGGATCTTCGTCCAGATCGGCTTCAGCACGGCGATGACGTCGGGCGTATCGACCCGGTCGACGGGCAGATCGGTGAGTAGCTTGGCATGCGTGGCCAGCGTGTTCTCCCACTGGGCGATGTGCTTGGGGTTGCGCCAGGTGGTGCGGTGCGCATCGATGTAGGCGTCTGTCGCCTTGCCGAAGGTGGGAATGGCTGCACGCGCCGCCTGGGCAGCCCGGCGTCCCTCCATCGGATCGATCCCCTCGAGCAACTGCCGGCGCGCCGCCGCGGCCGCCTCACGTGCGTCGGCGAGGCCAACCGTGTGGAGCGGCCCCAGCCCCATCTCCGGCCGGCGCCCCTTGAAACGGTAGCGGAAGATCCAGGTCTTGGCCCCGCCAGGCGCCACCTGCAGGTACAAGCCACCGCCATCGGAGTAGTATCCGGGGGCCGTCAACGCCATCACGCCACGCGCTGACAACCTGTTCAACGCCCTCGCCATTCACCCGCCCGCCTACCCATCCATTGCGCCGGATTGTATACGACAGTTCAGAACGGCACGGGACGCCGGAGCCTTGCCGCTGCAGGCGTGGCGGATAAATCAGAACGGCATGGGACGTGCGCTCGCGGACGTCCACTCCGCCATATAAAGGCCGAAAGCCCGCAGAAATGCGGGCTTTTTGCTATTTGCCGGAATCGCTACCCATCCTTTTACCCATCCGGGTACCGGTTTCGGCCCGCGGATTGGTCATGACCTGGCGGTTCACCCAGTCGTAGAGTTCGGAGATCGGCCACAGCGATCGACTGCCGATCTTGATGGGGCGCGGGAAGGGGTTGGTTTCGTCATCCAGGTGGCCGTAGATGTAGGTGCGGCTCATGCCGGTGATGATCTGGGCGCGCTTCATGGGCGCCAGCTCTTCGGCGTGCTTTGCGGCATTCGCGGGGACGGTACTGTTTTGGGTCAAGGCATGACCTCCGTGCATTTACGACGCGAGCGGCGACGCTTCTCGGCAAGGGCCGTGGCCAGGACGGATTGCTCGAGCTTTGTGCTGAACTTCAGCGCGAGGATCAGTTCGGCCAGCTCTTTGTCGCCCAGGCCCTTGACGCGGTCGGTGATCTTGCTTGGTTTCTTGGCGGGCTTCATGCGGCCAGTCTTTCCGGCACGGGCACCGGATCCAAGTTGGCCCGCGCGATCGCGGCCAGCGGCGGCGGGGACACGCTGTTCCCGACCATGCGGACGGCATGCGATGCGCTGATCTTGCGGCCATCGGCGGTGCGGTCGATCACATAGTCGGCAGGGAATCCCTGGGCGCGGAACAACTCGACCGGCTTCAGCATGCGCAGTTTGATATCGACGATCACATACGGCGTGCCCTGTACGGACACGGTCACCAGCGCCATGCGGTCGCGGGTCGTCACGGTGTCCAGCGGCTCGCGCAGGTCCAGAGCAGTGCCGTTGCCGTAGTAGTTCACCATGAAGGCGGCTACGCGGAGCGCGCTGGCTTCCTGTTCCGGCGATAGTTCGGCGAGGTCAGCCGACACCAGCCGATGGATGCTTCCCTGCGCGCAGATGGTCGGGGACGGCCTGCGCAGGTCATTCCCCGCGCCGTTGTAGTAGCCGCCGCAGGCTTGCTCAAGGAAGGCACTGACCACGGCGCCATCTGCCTTGGCCGTGAACGTGTAGTGCGGTTCGTTCGCGGGACGTGGTTCCGACTGTCCAGCCCGCCCGCCGACGCCGGCAAGGATTGGTGCGACCACCGCGAAGTGCCCACCCTTCACCTTGGCGCACTGCGTCCGCAGCGGCTCCATCGCCGACCAGGTGCGACCACCGTTGCCGGCGTTGGCGAATTCGGTCAGGAAGAACGGCTCCTTCGCCTGAATGACATGCTTCATCACCCCCTTGGCGATGCGGCGCATCGTGGCCGGGGCCAGTGGACGAGGACGGTCGAAGATGCTCCGGCCCAGGTCGCTGAAGTCGATGCTGTCGGCGGCGGTGACCAGCGGCTGCAGGCCCGGCTTCGCGCAATGCGTGGGTGCCGGCCAGATGATCGGCTCGCCATCGCGGCGAGCAATCAGGAACAGTCGTTCCCGGCTGGTGCCTGCGCCGAAGTCGCTGGCGATCAGCTTGCGCCACTCGACCGCATAGCCGAACGACCGCAGCACCGCGACGAACCGACGCCAAGTCTCGCCGAGGCGCTTCTTGTCGGGCACCAGTTGCTGCATCTGAACCGGGACGCGCTCACCGACTGCCGCCACCGTCCCGTCCATCTTGACCACGCGCCCGGTGTGCTTGCATCGCTTGGCTACCAGCTGGCACCAGGACAGCATCTGCCACACGTTTTCCATGGAGAGGATGCGCGGTGCAAGCCCGACCCGCGAAAGCTGGCCGATCCACTTAACGCCCACCCAAGCAAGCGCCCGTATCTTGTGGCTACGCGGCTGGCCTCCCTTTGCCTGGCTGAAGTGCGTGCAATCCGGGGAGAAATGAAACCAGCCGACAGGGCGGCCAGCGACATCGATGCGCGGGTCAGCGTGCCAGATATCCTCGCGGTGGTGGCTCGTCAGCGGGTGGTTCGCGGCGTGCATGCCGATGGCCCACTCGTCGTGGTTGTAGGCGAGTGCCGGGTCAAGCCCCAACTCCTGCTTCAGCGCCTCGCTCGCACCGCCGCCGCCCGCGAACAGGTCGACCACGATTTCGCCAGGTCGCAGCCGCGAGACTTGCGGAAGCGGAAAATTGAATGCGCCGGAACCGTCAGCCACGATCCACCCCGCCGTCTTTGCAGCTGGGGGTGGCTTCAACTATCAAGGATTCCTTGACAGTTTCCAGCGCATCCGCATAAGCAGACTCGATGATTCGCAAGTCGTCCCCATGTTGCCGGGCGATATAGCGGTCGGCACGCAAGCGACCCATGGCCCATGCAAATTCGGTTCGCGTAGTCGGCCCTTTCATTCAGACCCCTCCGCGCCGCTGGAGAGGGCTGGATCTTTCTTCATCGCTTTGGCGAACACGGCAACACGGAACTCGTCGCACATTTCGGCGAGCGTTTCCGGCGACAGTTCGTGCAATGCGAAGCTGGGCGACTCCTTTACGCCGTCCTGCCGGCGGCTTAACGAGGGCTCGGCGATGGCGAAATTCGGCACCGTAAATGGGCGCAGCTTGGTTTCGATGGTTGCCATCACCGATCCTTCCCGCCCGCCGTGCTGGGGTGGGCTGCACGGGCAATCCATGCGGCGCGTGCAAATGCCTTCATGCCGTCGTAAGCCTTGCCCTGCTCGCCGTCGAACCACGCCTCGTACGCTTTCAGTTCATCGCGCTCCCCGCCGGGGCGTGCGGATAGCAGTTCCGTGGACCCGTTTGCAAGAATGTCGCAGACCGCCTTGCGCTCGGGATCGCGCATGTTCGATTGCACTGCCTGCAATGCATCGCATCGACGCTTGTAAAAGTCCCTTGATTCGCACAGCCTGCGCAGTTCCTTACTGTCTCGCGCGTGCTGCTCGACATAGCCGCCCCCACCCACCACCGGCGCGGGCTGCGCTGCGAGGGCGGAAAGTTCTTCGGCGAATTCTTGCATGGCGGCAACGTCGTGCTCATGCTCGCAAACGATTGCACGTTTTTGCATGCGAACTGACAAAGCCCTTGCCGCATCCCCCATCCCAGGCGCGGCGGTGTTGCCAACTACTAATTTGCTACTAACTTTGGTCGAATTAGTAGTTTCTGGCGCGGCGGGCTGGGTGGCTTGGGTTGCCGTGTAGATCGTTACGCCAGCGAGGGGGTCAACAGGCTCTGGCATCGGCGGATAGATCGGGTCAACCGCTCGGGCCAACTCGGTGACCACCTGCTTGACCATCCCGGCAGGCTCGCCGAAATAGCTGTCGTTGTAGCTCATGCACAACTGCCACTGCGCGAGCTTCCCAACAAGCCCACGCAAGTAGATGGAATCCGTAACAGCATCCCTCGCGCCCGCTGGCGGGTCCTTGGCGCCATACAGAATCTTGCCGATAGCCTGCTCCATATCGACAACTTCGTTCCTGTCGGGGTCTCGGTCTACCGTGACCAGAAGATGGCCGCGCTGATACGTCGTGGCGATGCGTACGGTCTTGGCACTCGGCCCGTTCTGCGCGGTGGGGGTTTGGGTCATTTCGAACTCGCCTTGGCGGATTTCTTCGCCGGCTTCTTGCTGGTGATTTTCTTCGCGGCCTTCTTGTTCGCCTTCTTCGCCGGCTTCGGCTTGGCCGTGGACTTCGCGGGGGCCTTCGGCTTGGCCGCAGCGGCTTGATTTTTGAGCGCGTAGCCCGGTCCGCGTAGCGGCTTGGGCAGCCAGCCAGTGCCGGCGAGCAGCTTGGCGGTGGCGGCGACGTGCTCGGACTTCTTCAGGCCGGCCAGGGTGGCGGCTGCGTCCTTGCCGCAGGCTTCGGTGACGGCTTGCGTGCGCAGGTCGGCGTGGATGCGGCCCAGGAAGTCATCGCAGGCAGGATTCCACGAGCAGGCCATGTCGAACTTGGTCTGCGCCTGGATGGCGTCCATGGCGGAGTTCAGCACGCGCTGGTCGCCGCTGGCGTCGAAGTGGGTGGCGACGATCGCAGACAGCACGGTGTTGCGCCACTCCTGGGTCTGCTTGAGCAGATGCGCGAACCGATCCTTGCCGGGAATGGCTTTCAGCAGCTTGCGGAGCCGCGCCAGTTCGTCGGCATCGCCGCCGTCCAGGTCCTTGGAAGCCGTGCGGTAATCGCGCACCGTGCTTGCGCGCACTTGCACGCCATTGTGTCCGCCCAGCAGCGCATCGATCAGCAGGCACACCGCGAGATCGGCATGGGAACCCAGCACCGATGCGGCGGTATGGCTGCGGTGCACCGACAATTCGTTCAGCACGACGCCGCTGAGTTCGACAGGCTTGGCCTTGGGCTTCGCTTCCGATTTGTAGCCGGATGCCGGCGCTGGCTTGCCGGGTTTCTGCCCGGGCTTGAGGCGGGCGAAGCGGAACGCGATGTCCCCGTCGGCGTCCAGCGCCAGGATGACGCCAGACTGGGCCATGACTTCCGGCTTGTGCTCCTGGAGCATGCGGCTTTTGATGGCGTCGAGCTCGTCCTCGATGCGCTGCAGTTCGTCCTGCACTTCTTCGGAGAAGTCGTCGCCCTCGGCATCTTCCAGTTCGCGCATGCGGGTCTGGAGTTCCTCGGTACGAACACCGTCTTCCGGCTTGGCATAGACCTCCTCACCGGAGGCGTGTTGCGGGTGCAAGCCGTAGTCGTAGATGTCCACGCCGCTATCGGGCAGCACCACGTCTGCGAACGACCAGCCGGCGGCCTCCAGTTCCTTGGCCGTGGCGTGGAGCTTGTCCATGGCCAGGGTGTCCAGCAGCGGCAGATCCAGCACGCTGACCCGATCGGTGAACAGGTCGGTGTTCACGCGGCCGCCGGCGTCCTGGTAAGCCTGCAGGCCCACGAACTGGACCATCCGGTCGTCGGCCGCCTTGGAATCGCGGCCAAGGAATCGGCGCAGCGCGTCCGGCGTGCGTTCCCAATCGCCGCGTGCCGTGGTCCACGCCTGGCGCTGCAGCTCGTGATTGGTGGTGCTGGCCAGCGCCATCAGCTGGTCCAGCGTCATCCCGCCGTCGCGGTAGTCCTGCAGGAACTCGGGGCGCACGCGGGCCAGGCGCAGCCGCTGCTCGACGAAGCGCTGGGTCTTGCCGAAGCGTTCGGCGATTTCCGTCACCGTGCGCCCCTGGTCGCTCAGCTGCTGGAACGCGACGAATTCGTCGGCCGGGTGCATGGCGATGCGGATGATGTTGGCATGCAGGCCGGCTTCGGCGCCGTTGGCTTCGGTCACCAGTCGGCACGGCACCTTGTCGATCAGAGCCGCGTCCAGTCGCCCGGCTTCATGGAGCATCTTCATGGCGCGCAGGCGGCGGCCGCCGTCCTCGACCCAGTAGATGCCATCGTCGGCAGGCGAGACCACCAGGTTACTGAGCAGTCCTTCGGCCTCGATGCTGGCCATGAGATCGGACACGTCGGCGCCGCCGGTCTTGCGCGGGTTGTTGGGTGACAGTTGCAGTGCGGACAGCGGAAGGGTGTTGAGTTGGGTCATGGGCTATGTGCTCCGAAGGAAATGGAAAGACGCCTGCCTTCCAGGCGATGGGAGAATCGCCGCGGGGTCGCGGCCGTGGTGATCCAGGGGAAACGACGATGCAGGGCCTGCAGCAGGCGATGGCTGTTGGCGTGGCGCAGGTGGCCCTGGTAGCTGGCCAGCACGCTGCCGATGCGGCGGAAGTCTTCCGGTGTGCCGTGCAGTTGCTGGCCGCGCACGTGCGCGCGTTCCCAGGCTTGCAGGGTTTCGCGGGCGTGCACCACCACGCGGCGGCGCGCCAGCGTATGCGTGGGATGGATCACGTAGCCGAGGAAGTCGATACCATCGCGCAGCGGGCGCAGCCGAATGTCGGCCTTCAGCGACAGCCGCAGGCGTGTGCGCAGGAACTCCTCGATGCGTGTCTGCCACACGGCGAGCTGGGCGCGGTCGTGGTGGACCAGTACGAAGTCGTCGACGTAGCGCAGATATCGGCCGGCCTTCAGCTCATGCTTGACGAACTGGTCCAGCGCATCGAGGTAGACGTTGGCGAAGAACTGGCTGGACAGGTTACCGATGGGCAGGCCGAAGCCGGCCGGCGCGTTGGCCAGGCGCTTGTGCGCGGGGACCGCGGCCAGTTCCTGCGCCGTGGCCCGCACGTCGACGCCGGCACGTACCGGATCGCGGCGCAGCAGGGCGTGGGTGACATGCAGGGCTTCGGCGGTGGTGCCGTAGCGCTGCAGCCGTTCCTTCAGCTGGGCCCATAACGTGGGGCGGTGGATGCTGTTGAAGAAGTTGGCGATATCCAGCTGCAGGTAATAGCCGCCGCCTTGGCCGCTGTGTACCTGGTGGACGAATGCCTGCAACCTGCGCACCGCGGCGTGGCTGCCCTTGCCCGTGCGGTTGGCGTAGCTGTCATGGATGAAGCGAGGCTCGTAGATGGCTTCCAGTTGCGGGACCAGCCAGTGATGCACGACGCGATCGGCGAAGTCCGGTGCATGGATCTCGCGTGCCTTGGGTCGGGTGGCGATAAAGCAAGTGGAGCGGCGCGGCGACCAGGTGCGCGACTGGATCTGTGCCTGCAGTTGCAGCAGGCCGCCCATCCAGCGGGTGTCGAAGCGCAGCTGGTTGTGGCTGGGCACCTTCTGCCGGCGCGCCCGGCGCCAGGCGTGGTAAAGCGATTGCAGCGGCACTTCCCCCTGAAACTCACCGGCACGACGCACGGCCAACGCGAACCCGTTGTTGTTGCGGTGGTTGTTGTTGACGTTGCCGTTGTTGAAATTGACGTTCCACGCGGACGCCGAAGACCAGGCGGCCGCTTCCTCTCGCTCTTGCGACCCGGCCGCGCATCCGTGTGGGTAGCGTGGCTTCGTCATGGGTTGGCCCCTGTCGAGGCGGCGGGAGTACTCAGTTTCTTGCCACGCTGCACGATGGCGTTGCCGCCTTGTGCATTCTGGGCATTGGGGGTTTCGAACTTTTTGCACCAGCCGCCCGACTGCGCGCCCAGGCCATGGGCTTGACGCGCCAGTTCTTCGAATTGCCGGAAACTCTTGAAGGCATGCAGCAGCTTGGCGATCTGCAAGTGCTGCTTGAGCTCATCAATGGCCCAGCGCAGATCCTCCACCCATCGCTGCTGCTGTGCGCGGTCGCGCCATGCACGGCAAGCCACGCGGTAGACCGTCATCGCCTGGGTGCGAAGGTCGCCCCCGATCTTGTGACGGTGATACACCGAGAAGCCACGCACGGCGTTCTCGATGTCAACGAGAAGCCGTTCAGCGGCTTTGGCGATGGGTGGAAGCTGGAAGCGCGAGGGCATGGTCAGATCAGCAAAGAGTCAAATCACTGACCGGCACGACGCACGGCCAACGCGAACCCGTCGTAGCCGCGGTGGCCGTCGAGGACGAGGCCGTAGCTGAAATTGACGAACCACGCGGACGCCGAAGACCAGGCGGCGGGGGTCTTGCTCCAGTACCAGTCGTTCTTGATGTCGCGGAAGAAGTCGGTGTTGATGGCCGGGGAGTAACGGGTGCGGTCGACCAGCAGCTGCAGCTCGTCGATCGTCGGCATATCCCAGTCGTCGGCGCCGAGCAGCGTGCAGGCTTTGCAGGCGGCCTCGCACTTCTCCTGGGAAACATCGCTGTCTGTGACGCTGGTGGCGGTGAAGGTCAGGCCGTGATCGGGCAACAGGACGGCGACGTGGTCGGTGGCATCGTCGGGCAGGTGTTGGCCCTCGGCGCTGAGCTTGATGAACTTGATGGGTGACATGGTGTTGGTGCTCCTGTGGGGAATCAAAAAGGCCAATTACTGACCGGCACGACGCACGGCCAACGCGAACCCGTTGTAGTTGCGGCGGCCGTCGCCGACGTAGCCGCTGCCGAAATTGACGCCCCACGCGGACGCCGAAGACCAGGCGGCCGGGGTGCTGGTCCAGTGCCAGCGCGGCTTCACACGCGGAAACAAGGCGGTGTCGATGGCGGGTTCGTGGCGCGTGTCATCGATGAGGCCTGCGAGCTCGGCGCGGGTGGGCAGGCGCCAGTCGTCGTGACTCAGCAGGCGCAGGTTCTTGCACCGCTCGATGCAATGTTCCTGGGTGATGCCATCGCTTTCGTCGGCCGGATCGCCGAGGGATTCGACGGACCACATCAGGCCGGTGACCTGGTCAAGGACCGCGACGTGGTCGGTGCGGTCGCTGTCTGCAGGCAGGTGGGTACCGTCTGCGAGGATCTTGATGGGGCCGAATGCATTGGCCGCACGCGAGGCGGTCACTGGGTCGGCAATGCGCTCGATGTTGCTGGCCAACAGCGTGCCGCTGCTGGGTGGGGTGACGATCAGGTTGCCATGGACATTGATGGTGATGGGTTGCATGTATGGTTCTCCAGTGGTCAGGCGGCGGCAGCGGCGGGGATGGGAAGCGGTGCGGCCGGCACGATGCCGATGGCGCCTTGCAACCAGGCGCCCTGCAGGGCGTAGACGTGGAAGGTCTGGTCGCCGCGCTGGCCGGCGAGCAGCGGCGCCAGCGTGGTGGCGACTTCGCCCGGGGGGCCGTAGTTGGCGTAGGTCACTTCGACCGGCAGGTAGAAGCGATCGCCGGGCATGGGCTGCAGGCGCGGATCGCGGGCGGTGGGCGCGGTGGTGATCCATGCCGGTTCGCACAGGGGGAAGTCGGCGATCCGGGCGAGCGTGATACGCGCGGCGGTGTAGTCGTCCAGGTTCTCGCTGTGCGGGCGCACGCGGCTGAGGGCGTCGTAGGCTTCGGCGGCTTGTTGCCGCAGTTTGATCAGCTCGCGGCTGAGCAGGTCGTTGGCGTCACGGGCGACGCGGGCGGATTCCAGGTCGTTGCGCCAGTCGTCGGCACGTTTGCTGTATTCAGCGGCATTGGTCAGGCGGTCATCGTTCTGCTCGATATGGGCGAGGTTGTCGAGGAAGTCGGGGCCGGTGAGGGTGAAGGGTTCGCGCATGGTTGACGTTTCCTTATTCGTCGGCGTCGTCGAAGTCGTCGACGGCAGGGCTGGGGGAATGTTTGCGGAGGTTGCGGGCGGCTTTGCCGCCGCGGAGGCTGCTGGCGACGGTGCGCGGATCGCGGTAGTCGCCATTGAGGGGGCGCGAGCATTCGTGCATTTCCAGGCGCTGGATCTTGCCGCCGGATTTTTCGAAGGCGGCGATGTCGCAAGCGATCTGGCGGCTTTCCAGTTGCTTGGCGGCCAGGTAGGCGCCGCCGTGCGCATTGGCGACGGAGAGCCGCTGCGTGTTGATCGGCCGGGTGACCAGGGTGGCGCTGTGCATGGACTTGGCCTGCCGCGATGGGCCGACAGGTTTGGTGACGCGCGCGCCTTGTGGATCGTCGATGCGGCGACCGGTGCGCTTGTTGACCAGCGCGTCGGGTGTGATGAGGTAGGCGCAGCGGCCATCGATACGCGAGCGGGTGACCTTCTTGTTGCGCTCCAGCGTGGACAGCGTTCCGGACATCAGATTGCTGGTGCAGGTGGGCTCGACCGCCTGGATGATGTCGCGCACCAGGTGCGGCTTCCCTTCGGCTTGCAACCAGAGCAGTACGCGAGTGGAGCGGCCGGTGCGTCGACCGCGGAGTTCGGCGGTCTGCTTCATCCTTCGCTTCCCGGCGTGGTGTCTTGCAGCGCTTCTGCAAGGTTTTCGGCGCGCATTGCCGCCTCGCCGGCTAGTGCGAAATAGGCGGCACCGTCCGTGTAGTCATCATGGTGGTAGGCGCCGCCTGTTGATCGGCTGGCTTTCAGGAGTGCCATGAACAACCAGCCATCGCGCTCGCTGATGGACGTGCCAACGATTGAGTTGAATGCGCCGACGCATGCGGACATCGACCGCTCACCACTTGGCCGGTCGCGTTGTGTTGCACGTTCGCCGATGGCGGCGATCGCGGCGGCCAGAAACTGCTGGGCTTCATCGAGGGTTTGATCGACGCGGCTCACTTCGCACCCGCCTTCGCCAGCTCACTGGCAATGCGCAGGCCTTTTTCGGTGAGGACCGCTTCGGCCTGCATGTCGCCCTGGTATGTGGTGACGTAGGCGCGGTCCAGCATGTTGACGACGCGGCGGGTGACGGTGGTGTCGCCTGCGCCGTAACCGCCGCGGCAGCGCACCAGCTTGTGTGCGGGGTTGGCGTAGGCGGCGCGCACGGCGGCGCGCAGCTTGGGGGTGAGTGATTGGGCGTGCATGGTCAGATCCCGGTGCCGCCGGCCATGGCCAGCGTGAAGAGGGCCAGCGCCGCGACCACCGCCCAGCCGAAGATGTTGGCGCGGGATATGCGCGGGTGGTGGTGGCGGTTGTGGGTGCGCGGCGTGGTGGCGCAGATGCTTTCGCAGACACCCTCGGCGAGGATGCGGTCGGTGTTGGTGCTCATGCGATGTCCCCCATGTTGGTGAGGGCATCGGTGCGGCGCTGCTGTGCCTTCACCAGGCGCATGCCTGCCACGCGCAGTGCATCGAACTCGACTTCAATCCACCCTTGTTCCGCGATCTTGCGGTTGAGGTCTTTGAGAGCGAGCAGCGCTGCGTCGTATTCCTTGTCCGCCTTGATCAACTCCGCCACGGCGGCGCGGGCTTCGCGTAACTGTTCCGACGGCTTCGGCCCGCTGGTCGGATACAGGATTAGGCTGATTCCAGCCGCTTTCATCACCGCCAGCACATCGACCGCGCCAGCCTTGTTGCGCGACGACGCGAAACACCCCTCGCAGTAGCCCATACCCTCGCGATTGAACTGGTCTTCGTCGCACGTCGCGCCGCATGCGTTGCAGAATTCGGCGCTCATGCCTTCACCTGCCAGCGCGGATGGATGTCGTCGTTGCAGGACTGGATGTCGCCTTCGATGAAGGGTTCCGGCTTGCCGCAGGCGGTCAGGATGGAAAGGGCGAACGCCTGCATTTCGCTGCGGGTGCCGACCAGGCTGGGGGCGTTGGCGCCCAGGGTGATGAAGATGCGGTCGTGCAAGCCGACGTGGACGCTGGGCTTGCAGACGCCGCTGGTGCCGTTATGCATCATGGCAGCAGCACCTCGGCGAGGGCGGCGGCCGGCGTGCCGGGTTTCGCGGTGGCCAGGGCAAGGATCACGCCTGCAAGGAAGACCGCAACGACCAGCTTGCCGATGTTGCGGTCGATCCAGAGCAGGTCTTTGTCCAGCTCGCGGCGGAAGGAAGAGCGGGGCGCGGTAGCCATCAGCGCGCCTCCCAGGCCAGTTCGGCACTACGGGCTTCGGTGTGCTTTTCCTGGACCTTCAGCTGGCGCGCACGCCGCTTGTGGTCGCGGTTGTGCTCGCCGCCGGCGCTGGTGCGCAGTTGCTTGGCGTGCTGGTGGTCGGCGCTGCTGGCGGCGCGCATGCAGCGCATGGCGGCCGGCGGCAGGGGGCGGGCGTTGTAGCCCAGGGCGGACTCGTATTGGCTGTCGAACGTACCGTTGGCGTCGAACATTGCGGCCTCTCCGGTGGGAAGAGGGCGGCCCGCAGGTCAGACAGGGAAGGGGGCCATGTCTGGGCCGGCGGGCTGTGCCGCCGGGGAGACCTGGGGTGGTCTAGCCGGGGTGCCCTGCCCGGTCGGGTGACTGGGCGGGGTGAAGCATTAAGCAGACTTAGCGATATGTCAAGCCCTCTTAGCACGAAGGTTGCTACCTTGACCCTTTAGGGGCGTCTATCAGGGAGAAATTACGATGAGATTCTTGCTGGCCGGCCTACTGGCTTTGGCACTGACCGCGTGCGCAACCGTGGAATCGGGGCGTTCTTACGACACGGCAGCCGCAGCAGCGTTCAAGGAAGGGGTCACCACCAAGGCCGAGGTAATTGCCGCGCTGGGGAAACCAACCAACGTGACCCATACCAGCGAAGGCATCACCGTCCTGGTGTATTCGCACATTGTTGCAAAAGGCAACGGGCTCACCGGATCAAGCAATGCCACTGGCAATACTGCGTCCTACGTATTCGGCGCTGATGATGTTTTGAAGCAGGTAGGGTTGCAGACGATAGATTCAACAACCCGCTAATCGCCAGTATTTACGGCTAGTCCCCTGGTGGCGCATCGGGAGCGCCACATCCGTTCTGTACGCAGTCCTCGAGTGTTTTCATGCGGGCGTGCAGCTTTTCTAGCTGTGTGTCGTCTAGTGAAGCCAGCGAGAGAACGTTGGCTTCGTCGAGGTAACGTTGGACCTCTCCCGTCCAGTGATACCAGATTGCGACGCGGTTGATCTCGCGAATCGCCTTTGCTTGCCATCGCAGCTCAAGCGGCGGTGGAAGTGCATTGGCGCCGTAGTACTGGAATTCGCGCCAGGCATCCGTTTCTGCGCTGGTTTTATGAGTGGAAGTCGGCACCGCTTCACTCAGCAGCTGTCGCAGCCGAGTAACTTTGTCACGCCCCATTGAACACCCCTATGGCGGGGATTAAGCCGCCGCTGCTTGGACGAACCGCAGCACTTTCGCCCGTGGCATACCCTCAACCAGCAAGTCATGCGCCAGGAGTGTGACCTCGGCTCGCTTGGCGGGTGGCAGCGCCAACCCCTTATCATCCAAGGCTTCGGCTACCAGCTGAAAAGCGATGATCCATTCATCAAGTGTCACTGCTTGAGACGCATACGCAGCAACACCTTCCCGAATATGGGTGGGGGCAAAGCGATCTTCTTGGCCCCACAACAGTTCCCTGGCATTGATTTCGGCGGCGTCGGCGATCTGGAAGAGTGTGCTGGCTTTCACGTGATCGACAACGACCTTGTCGTTCAGCCAGTTGGCCATGGTTGCTGTGGTCATTTTCGCGCGGCGTGCAAGTTCGGCCGGGTGGATACCCAGCTGATTCATGGCGGCGGTGAGCCGTTGGCCAAGGGTGGTCGTTGCCATAAAGCCAGCTTAACAATCGGGGCGCTTAGGGGGCTTGACGTGAACGCTAAGAGGTCTTAGCGTGTGCATCCCATGAGCGAACCTATTTCCAAAAAGAACCTGCGCGAACGTCTGCGGCTCAACACGGACGCTGATCTGGCTGGGTATTTCCGGATATCCCGGGCTGCCGTGGCCCAGTGGGGGGAGGACGACCCGGTGCCGGAACTGAGGTTGTTCCAGGCGATGAAGCGCGATCCTGCCGCTTTTCCTGAATTTCTTGGCACTTCCGCCGAATCCGCCAGCGAGCCGCTGGCAAGGGTGGGCTGATGCAATCAGGCCACTTTCAGTCCGGCCAGCAATTCCAGGCGCTTCTGGTAGGCCTGCCAGCTGTCGTTGGACAGCGTGGGCTTCGACCCATCGGCGTACAGGTAAATCCGCGACATGTCCGCGCTGGCGTCGTGGCTGATCGCCGCCGCCTTCGCAGCGGTGAGCCCCTTCAATTCCACCGCATGCGGCGTGTAATCCAGCCAATCCCGCGAGCGGATACCCAACGGCTTGTAAAGCCGATTCAACACCACGTGACCATGACCCTCCACGCGCTCGACGCAGTAGGGCAGGTAGATGCGCGAAAAACTCTCGGAGATGCCTGACATGGAAAATCCTTTCGTAACGGTAGTGGTGATTGCCCCCCAGGGCGCCGGAAAATCGCGCCACGCCGCGGCATTGGCGCAACGCTTAGGCTGTACCTCGATTGTGGACGAATGGGATGGCCACGGCGAATTGCCGGCAGGCGCCCTGGTACTGACCAACCTCCCCGCAAGCGAATTGGCGGGTGTGGCCAGCGAGCCGCTGGCAAGGGTGGGCTGAGATGATTTCAGCAGAGCGCCAAGTTATCCGACTGGTGGTGGATCGAAAGGAAGCGATCCGAGCGGCGCTGGAGCGTTGGGATCTTTCCCGGCGATCTGCCGCCAATGGTCCAGGAATGACTGCGCCGATTCTGCCATCGCACGAACCTCTGGCGCCGGATGCGCAGCCAGATCGTCCAGATTCAGGACGATCGCCATGAGCTTGTCCAGGCTGTTCCAGAACGCGGCGTCCTCCCGTTTTTCGCGCATCAGCGCCAAGAGCACCACTTCCGTTGCAAGCGACTTCGCGGATAACTCCTGCGCGAGGGTCAGTTCTTTCATGCCGGTCTCCGGTGGTCGGGTAGGTGCAGTTCTCGGGGGAGAGCAAGCCTATCACCGGCAGACCGGCACCCCTTCGCGCTGGGGCAATGCCCATGCGTAAGCTGAGCCAGCGCGACGTCCTGGCCATGGTGCTCAACACCTGGCACCACGGCAGGCCGAACCCGCACTTCGGGCCATCAGTCCACGGCACGGCATGGTTTCTCTGGCTGGTGGTGCTGGCCGCGCTCGCCCTGGGTGGAGTCGCGTTCGTCCTGCAACTGGTCGGGCAGGGTGAAGAACACTGCGACGACCGTGCCCGGGCCGGTACGACGATCAAATGTGCGCAGGACCTGGAAGCGCAGCCGGCGGCGAGAAGTGAGCATGATTTCCATGGCGGCATGGTGAGTGCGCCCGCGCCGAGAAAATACGTTCGCGGAGGCCGCGCATGAACGTTGACGACGCTGCCTATGCCGTGGTTCACGACTATCCGGGTGGAAGCGAGGCGTTGGCCCCGCGCCTGGGTATGTCCGCTGCCGTCCTGCGAAACAAGGTCAACCCGAACAACACCACGCATCACCTGACCTTGCGCGAGGCGCAGAAGGTGACCGTGCTGACGGGCGACCCTCGCATCCTCCACGCCCAAGCGCTTGAAACCAGCCGCATCGTGCTGGATGCACCGAATGGCGATGACGCCGCGGCCAGCGACATGGCGGTCCTCGAGATCGTCGCCGCAGTGTGGGGCACGCAGGGGGACCTGGGTGCGGCCATCCACCGGGCGTTGGCTGATGGCGTGATGGAGGCGGTCGAATACCAGGCCATCAAGGAGGCAGGCAACAAGGCGCAAGCGAAGATCGCGGCGCTGTTGCGACGACTGGAAAGCATGGTGGAGCGCTGATGCTCATGGCGAGGGGGGCGCCCACGTACCGCAAGCGCAGCGTCATCGCGCATCCCAACGACAAGGCCCGCGCCGGCATGCTGGCTGCGATGGCCGAGTTGTATTCGGACAAGCCTGGCCTGGTAGGTGAAGCCGCGCTGGGCGAGCGCGAGCGGTTACGCATCGAGGATGAGGCCAAGGCGACAGGGCAGGGCGTGCTTCCGTTGGGTAGCCACGCATGATGCGGCCCCCTTCCCCCCGAGGATTTGAAAGGCGCCGCGCTGCGCCAACTGAAGTCGATGCGCGTTGGTCATCGGATCGGTCAGGCCGTTCAGCTTCCGGGCTTGGGTCCTCCCTGGGGGACCCCTACGCGGGTAATTCGGAC
>Ga0075464_10000042_pt1 | contig 43047 bp, 55 predicted proteins | sample DEB19_08_DNA_5_FD_75068 | JGI IMG/M metagenome (GOLD analysis project Ga0075464, IMG submission 75068) | Aqueous microbial communities from the Delaware River and Bay under freshwater to marine salinity gradient to study organic matter... | ecosystem: Environmental > Aquatic > Marine > Coastal ...
ATCAAGGAACTGACTAGGGGCACCATAGAGGCGTTTAAAGGTTGCTAGGGCTTCCGCTTGGCGTTCCTTCTTGCGCTTCTCAGCCTTCAGCCTTTCAGCCTCTAGGCGTTCGGCTTCTCGCTCGGCCACACCAGCAGCTAGGGCAGTAAATGAGGCATCTTGAGGGAGCGCAATGGGCTGATAGTCTTTGATGAATAAACGGCCCAATTCGTTAGCCTGTTCAATAGCTGAAAGCATAGCCGTAACCGCTGCATCTTTTGTCTTTTGTTGTTTGCGTGGTTTGTTAGCTTGCTCTAACGTGTATTCAGCATCCTTAATCAGGCGTTCTATATTGTGCTCCATAAGGTCATCAGGCTTATGCACATAGAACCTAGGATAATGGCCGGGGATTGCTTGGCGTGTATATCCGATATGCTTAGAGGTGGTGACGCTATAGCCTCTATTAGTCACTAATACAACCTCTTGCCCCTGTAGCGTGGTGGCAAACTTAGCAATGCAGAAATGGTGCCCGTATGAGTAAATCGAGGGGCCATTAAAGAAGAATTGGCCATTGCTAGACTTGCCGCGCTCTTGAGTTTGTTGCGCCCATACGTGGCCTAGCTGACGATTAGTAAACACTGTTTTCATTGTAACCTCCCTAAAGGTTGTTTGATGTTGTTAGCGTGAATAGTATTGCTCTAGACTGTCATATTCGCCTAGTGGCAATCCCTCGTTTTCCTTATCAGTCCCCTTAGCGCCACAAAGGGCAAGCGCCAAGGTTATCAATAGGCCAGCGATAAGCACTGTTGAGGCTATCGCATCCCGTGTATTTTTACGCATCATGCTAGCACCTCTCTAGCAGCTTGCATAAAGCCTTGCGCCTCATGCTGGGCTAACACCATGTTATGAGCATTGCAAAGGTGTTGCACTAGCTCATCTGTATAGTGGCGGTGCATCCCATTAGAATGACGGTCAATGATAGTAAAGATATAGTCGCTATCAAACTCCCCATCTCTATCAAAGGATTGCAGGGTGCAAGCTAGGTTGCCATTCTGGGGCACGATATACCAGCGGACTAATAAGGCGCGTTGCATCTCTGTAAGCATTAGATTTACTCCCTAAAGTAAACACTGCGTTATTGCAGCTTCCCCTACATATAGGCTTTAATTATTAATATCAAGTAAAAAGTCACAAATAGAATGATTGCATAGGTGGATTATTTGCACCTTAGCCCTGCATTCAGGGCCAACATGACAGACCCCTTAATATGGCCCCTCAGGATAGCCCCTAGGTTGCTCCCTATGTATCCCCTAGGGCAAGGCATCAAAACGCATAGGTGAGTGACCAGTGGCAGAGCAATGAGGCATCTTATGAGGGAACATGAGGGCTAGACAATCAAGCGGACAGGTAAAGACTGACATAGACAGAAATATATAATGAATACAATAGCTTAGGCCATGACATTGCACCCCTTATGCCATGTTAGGCTAACCTTATCAATGGCTTAGCACCCATTGTGCCGTGGCCTTGTGCCATTTGCCCGTGAATGCCAGCAAAGGCACCCCCACGGGGGGTATCCGTGCGCGGACCAATTTCATCATGACCTTTCACAAGTTTCTGACAAAATATCGGTTAACAGGGAATGGAAGTCTTATGGGCAATGGGAGCAGCTATAGGCACCATGCTCACCCTCTGTTCCCTCCTAGCCACCTTCAGCATCCTCATAAGGACAGCCTTTGCTTGCCCCTGGAGCCTAGCTATGGTGGTCACTTTAGCCATAGCATATGGCCTAGGTGGAATAATGGCCTTAGTGGGACAATTCCACTTATAGAGGCATGGTGGAGGTGCTGAGGAGTCGAACCCCAGGTCAGCTTCTAGGTAACTTACAAGGCACATTTACATGGGCAGGGTAGTATCAGTACCACTCCCACGACCAAAGCCTAGACTAAGCTCTTACCACTTCACCCCCGTACATGCCCTCCGTAGAGAGGCTCATAGGGTGGGGGTAGGCCATCCTACCACCCACCATCCTAAACTCAATACAGGGTCGTATGCTGTCTCAATTCTTGACCTTCTTACGGGTCACCTTAGGGACAGCCTTTAGAGCCTCTTTAGGGAACTCTTGGTAGGGACCAAAGGAGGGACCCTTAGAGGCATTCTCAATTACTGTTAGCTGGGCAGCTTTAGCTATGTTGTTCACAACGAGAGCCTTAGTGCCTTTCCTATAGACTTCCAGGTGGAAGCCTAGGTTGTACCCATCTTCATTCAGGATACGACAGAGCCTAAGGATAGGCGTTCTATCATCTGTAACCTTATAGAGGGGTTCTTTAGTGGAGCCTAGGTTCCTGATATTGTGAACCTCAATGGACTCAGGGCCAGTGATGTATGCTTTGATAGCAATGCTTACTGGCTTAGGTTTATTCTTAGTTATCATGTTATGTATGTTCCTAGGCTAAAGCCTCTTAGCTATTACCCCTTAGAGGGAGGTATTAGGTGGTAGAGCCATAGCCTTCCTCCTTATGTCTCCCCATCATGGGGGAGCCTAGGATGCCCTAGGTGGAGCATGATGGACCTATAAGTAGGAGCCTCTGAAGCTCTATCCTATATCCTATGTTTAACCCAGGGCATTCTATGGTGGTCTAATTGAAAGTTATTCAATCCACATCGGCATTATTTCCACTTCTGAAAAGTGCATGTTTTTCCACTAACGATATTCCAGTTAGGAAATCCATGAGACCTTCTTAGGCTTAGCCTTGAAGGCTTGGAGCTTGTAAGGGTCCTTAGATGTATTCATGAACTTCTTCAATTCTTCTTCCATGGCTTTCTCTTGGTGGGACTTCACAGCCTTATCAACATCTCTAGCCATTTGCTCAGTCCAATAGGCAACAGCAATAGCCAGGGCATCAATCCTATCGTCCTGAGCTAGAGCACCACGTTCTCTCGTGATGCGTGTTAGCTGGTAGAATAGGGAGGACTTGGGATGCTCAAGGTTCTCAGCATCAGCTTTAATGACCTTAGCATCTACAATGAGCCTGTGCTGCATGAGCACGGGTTCGAGGGTATCAATGATACGTAGCTCCTTCTGACCCACTGACTTAACTTCTTCAACAGCGCACTTGTGTACACGGTTGAGAACGGGGAGGAAGAGCTGGGTGAACATACCATCACCGAAGTTAGCTTCAGGGACAATCTGAGTCACCTTATGCTGGGCAGCAAGTCCAGCTAATTTCCCTAGAGTGGCATCATCATAGCCACCTGGTAAACCACCAGCAGCAACAAGGAAGAGCTGACCATGCAGTATCTTGATGATAGCATAACCAGTTTCGTTCTTACCTCTACCGCTAGGGTCGATAGCCATGACGCAGCCTGTGTAGGGAGCCATAGCATTGTCACCTTCTGAGACCCAGGCAGGGCCATAGTAGGCATCACCAGCAAGTCCCAAGGTGGGAAGGTCATTGAGAGCATTGTTCTTACCAGGTCCCCAGACAACTTTGGAGGGTCCCATGTTGGGGTCCAAGTTCATCACAGGGATGTCAGAAAGTCTCAATGGATATTTGTCAGCATCCGAGAGGGATGTATCCAGCATGAACTGGAGTGCGAAGCCAGCCTTACCATATGATAGCTCACGTTCAATGAGGTCATCAAGATCAAAGCGGCGAGGGTCCACAGGCATCCCTGGCTTAGCCTCATCAGTACCTAGGCGGCGCGTGATGAAGGGAGCTAGGTTGGCACCGTAGGAATACAGCTTGGATTCCAGAGGATACTTCGCTGGCCATACCCGAGTCTCATACCCACGCTCACCTAGGAGGCGGTATAAGGTCATCTCAGTCTGAGGCGTACCCAGATAGAGAATGCGGGATGTAGGAAGAGGCTTCAAGATAGCATCGAACTCTTTCACAAGTTCTGACAGCTTATCTCTCTGCATCTGTGTCATCGAGTTACCAGGCACCTCAACGTCATCAGCAACGATAACATCAGCGCGGGAACCCGTAAGCTGGCCTGTAATACCAACTGACTTAACTGAAGGAGATTGGTCAGGCTTTGCAGGGCCAACATCGAAAGCGAGGTTAGAGTCACGTTGGTCTCCCTTAGGACGGAGGAAGTGTAGAATCTCTATGTCGTGGATGAGCCTTTTAACGAAGATAGCAAAAGCATCAGCCCGTTCTTTAGAGGCGCTGACGACCATAATCTTCGTGTCGGGGTTACAATATAGCAACCAGACCACATAGGCTGCTGTGAGCCAAGACTTACCGACCCCACGAAAAGCCTGTATGATGGACCGCTTGGGGCCATGTTGGAGGTAGTGTGCAATGTCATATTGTACCGGAGTAGGGTCAGGTAAGTTTAGGTGTTTCCAGATGAGCCATACAAACTTTCTGAAGTCATCCTTAAGCGGGTCACCTGTAGATACCGTTGTGGTGGAGCTAAGAAGTTTCTCCTTGTAGGTCATGTTATTTCCTTAGTGGGACCACATCAGCTTGGGGTGCATCAGGGTCTTCCTCGAATTGTGGAAGAGCATCAGCTAAGCGGTCTAATGCACTACCCTTCACAGGGATGGCATCAATGTTATTGTCTTTGAGGAACTGACGAGCAACACTCAGCATGGCTGCTGGGCATTCGCTCTTCTTGACTTCCTTCAAGAGGACTTCAGTAAGAGCAGCGTGTAGCTCCTGCATACTTTCAAGTGGGTTGGACATGGCTGGCCTTAGTTGGTGTAGAGGTTGGCCGAGATGGTCGCACCTGAGATGGAGCTGACGACAGCCCGCATGTGTGGCCAAAGAGGAATCGTTGAACCACCGCTAGCTGTAATACCAGCAGCAAGTGGAACCCATGTATCCGTTGACGATAGGCGACCTTGAATGGTTACCGTACCAGTACCACCAGCAATGGTGACACTGAGCTGAGCTGTCTTAACACCACCAGCGAACTTGGAGTTCACATTAATGGATGAACCATTACCATCAACCACTACAGCATTTAGTAAGTTTTTAATCATTATTGTTCCTTAGTGAAATAGTTTTGAAACGGCTGTGAGGAACAAACCTCCAACCGCCCCAGCACCAGCACACCATCCCAAGAGTGAAGCCTTGGCTTTCTCTAGGACAGAAATACGCTGGTTGTGTGAATCCAGCTTTAAGGACGTAGCTGTAACGTGTGTATCGTAGTTTTGGATAAGAATATCCATTTTACCTTCTAACCGACCTACGGCCTGGAAGAGGTTTTGTTCTGAGTCTGGCATTAGATTAAACTTGCTTCATGGTTATGTTCTAATTCTGTATTGGAATATGAACCAGTGGTCTTCATTGGCTGTACCTCCCGAGGGGAAGCGCATAAGTGCCCTGTCACTTGTTGTATTGGGTGTGACCGTACCTGCCACCGTGTTCGCCCGGCTATTTGAAACACCGGATACATCCGTGCCATCAATAAGGTTTGAGGCGATTGGTAACGGAATTTCTACCTGGGTATCAGTGCCACTACCTGAGGTAGGGTCCACATCAATTCGGCCTGATACAGTAACAATATCACCATTGCGTTGGTAGATGCACGGGTATGCTGTACTAGCAGCTACGTTTGTACCATTCACCAGGGTAGGTGTGTACACTCCGCCATCTAGGCTTAGCATAGCTCTAATGTTAGCAGCACTAATCCATGCAGGAACAGCGCCATTTCCAGTATTATTACCAAGCAAGCTATTAGCAGATGCGTTGACAATCTTCGCTAGGGTGACTTGAGCATCACCAATCTTAGCTGTGACCACCTGGCCATCTGCTAGGACAATTTTCAGTGTGGCCCATGTTACCGCTGTGGAACCTAATGTACCACCAGCATTAACCGTACAAATAAATGTATAGTCAGCCCACGTACTTCCTTCTTCCACCGCCACAACAGCAGAGACCAATTCTCCCCATGAGTTCATGTCATCTCTACGAGTGAGGGGCTGGCCCGTGCCATTGAATGTCCACACCCCATTCTCAGCGGGTGCAGATTGATTTTGAAGAAGGATACCATCTCCAGATGTGAGTGACTTGCCATCCAGTGATGATGGGGCACTACTAATATCTACGTTTGATACTGAGGATGCAACCACAGGGTTCTTCCATCGAATACCAGAAGCAGCAGCTTCAGCGGCAGCTTGGGCATTCTCAGCAGCCGTTTGTGCTGCTTCAGCCGCATCAGCAGCATCTTCGGCTAATCCCTGGGCAGCTTCGGCAGCAGCTTGGGCATCTTCAGCACCATCTTCAGCAGCTTCGGCTAATCCCTGGGCAACTTCAGCAGCAGCTTGTGCAGCTTCAGCAGCGATAACAGCAGCCACAGTACCAATAGCTACAGTATCAACGTAGTTCTTAGTGACAGCATCCGATGGGAGCACTGGTTCTCCCAGGTCCTCAATACGCAAGTCACCAGCGGTAGCTTGGCCTGTATCTGCGAAGTCAATAGGAGAGTTCTCATCAATTTCTTGGATGAGGTTTAGGAACTGACTGTTGGAGAGATTGTAGTCAGCAGCCTTTGATGTAGAAGCATCTTGGAATGTAACTTCCAGTGCATCTCTATCAGTCACACGTTTAATGAGACCGGCAGCACCATTAGGAGCAGCTTCATCAAGTTCAATCTGAGAGGAAGTAATGAATGAAAAGTCAACTTCTTCACCATCCACAAAGACTTTAATATCATCTTCCTCTAAGTAAGAGAATGAGATGTTGAAGGGTCCGGTTGTACCGTTCCCTGTAAATGTGTTAAAACTTAGGGGCATTTATTACTTCTCTGGTAGTTCGTTAATGAGCATGTTGGAGATTTGAGCAACGCCCATAATCTTGTTGTAGATGAAAAGGTTCTGGAGGGACCGAGCATCACTCTTGGTGAACTTCTGATCGCTCTGTGTAGCCGCCTGAACAGCATTGCTAGTAGCATTGAATAAGCTCTTACCTAGGTCGTAGGTAGGGTTACCAGTGATGATGTTGGCATCTAGTCCGGTTGTACGGTACGAGAAGGCGGGGTCTCCCCACGCCCAGACAGCAGCAGTATCAGCGGTCATTGGAATGATAGAAGAGTATCCACCATTCTGGAACGAAGCCTTACCAATAGCTGAAGGTGATAGGCGTTCTTTGAGTAGCTTACTGCGGTTTTCATCACCAGCAAGAGCCAAGTGCGTTCTGACCATGTAGGTCATGCCAGCAATAGCCGAAGTGTAGATGAAAGAATTGAATGCCTCAGAATCCTGAGTCTTCAATCCATACAGAGTCTTCTTCGCCCACGAGGTAAGCATAAAGCTACGCAGTTGGAACATCACCTTCTGCCAAGTACCATGTACCCAGCGCGGCGTTTCACCAAAGTCAGCTTCTTGCACAATCCTACGAGCTAAGCGATTACCCGCAATGCGGAATGCTTCAAAGCTCTCAGGGTCAGCCCTGCGCCATGCCTCTTCATCCACCCACTTAACCTTACGGTCAGACAGGAGGGATTTCTGAGTGCGGACGTTAGCCTTAACCTGGGTGAGCACTCGTTGGAGCATCTCATCAGGCAAGCCAATATCCTTCATGCGCTGGGCATTAATCTTACCACCAGCAGCCATGTTGACGAACCGCTGCATGATACCCTTGAGTGTCAATCGTTGGAGCGATTGGTTCACAGCATTCATGAAGTTGAGATCGTTAGCGAGGCGGCGGGTGTATTGTAGGGCTTGGTCGGTCTTCTGCATCCAAGGGAAATCCTGGGCAGCACCGAAGCCAGCTTCATCCATACGATTGGTGACAGGCGTAGTGAGGCGGGTTGAACCCACACCACCAAACATAATCTCCAGTTGGTTGGACAAATCATCTTCAAGGTCACCATTGGCCATACGAGTCATCATGCGCTTCATCTCAGGCACATGGGTCAGGATGGCTTTCCAGCCTAACTGCCCAGCCGCTTCACCCAATTCAGGGATAGAAGCTAAGCCACCATTCGACATGGTACGTGCATAGTTGAAGTCGCGGACTTGCCGCATGAGGGACGAAGCGATTCCACCTGGGTCATCCTCTAGGGAATGCCCATGGAGCCACTTCCAAGTCATCTCAGCGATTTGCTTGTTGCGGTCAAAGGTTGTTTTCTTCTGGCGGACATTACGAGCTTCCTTCTCAGCATTCGTGAGTAGGTTCTGGTAATCAGCCTTGCTTGTGATACCCTGACGAGCCAGAGAAATCTGCCCTGTCATCTGACGCACGTAAGCATGGAAGAGTCTTTCAGAGTCATTGTTCAGGAAGTCCGAGACAGACAGCTCCTTAGATACACCCAACTTGGATGTTCCCACGGTAGCTCTGAAGTTTTCATCGAGGCGGATACGGCGCTTCGCTCTTGGCGAGACACCATCTCCCTTGCCACCAGTGATAGACTCAGCGAAGGAAGTAATATCAGCGTCATCTAAATCCGTTTCGTCTTTCAGGAACTCAATCAGGCTATCTGCCTGGTCCTTCGATAGGATACGGTTTACTGGGACACCACGAGAATACCGAGAGCGAGACACTACCTTCATCAGGTGGTCAGCGATCTTCTCAGCTTCATCTAGCTCCACATCATTGGAGCCTCTCACGATAGCCTGGGCAAGGAACCCTTTTAGGTTCTTATCACCAAACTCATCACGGAGACTGTTGAGCTTGCCTTCTTCCCATACACGAGTAATGTAATATGGGTTCTGGTCAATGTCTTCAAATCCTTTGACAGCAGGATTCTCAATACCCTCACGAGCTTTAGGCATCTTAGCCAGTTCCAGCAGCTCATCGAACTGCCTACGGAACTCATTAGCCATGTTGTTTACATACGGGTTATCCGAGTTACCACCACGTACAACACGGGTGACTTCCTCAAAGAAACCATTGCGGGTTGAGATACTATTGGCATCCAACCAGCCCTTACCCTTTAGGTATCCATTGTTGTAGTTTTCTTCTACCGCACGATAGAATTGATTTAGGCGTGTGCCCATCTCAACATTCTGCCATGCAGTTGCGGTCTCACGGGGGGTTCCTAGCGGGTCGTCAAACAGGATGTTACCCATAGCTCGGAACACTTGGTTCTCGTCATTCTTTAGAGCCGAGGCCATGTCAACACGGAAAGAGCCAAAGGGCGTATTCTCAGTGGGACCAACGGAGTCTAGGAATGCTTCAGCCGTGAGAGGCTCAGATTCCTTTACACCTGGGGATGCAGCAGCCGAAGCTGAGCGAGGACCAATAGACACTGGCATCTCGCCTGTGACTTGTCCTACTTCCATCTCCTTCAGGAGTTTGTTGTTAGCTTCCATGAAAGCAGAGCCTTCAGCCTTACCCAGGAATCCAAATGGAGCACCCATAGCAAAGCCAGCGACAGCAGCGAACAACACATCATCTGACTCAATGGTAGGACGAGTGGTTGACTTGGCTAGTTCCACAGCAGCACTTGAGGCTGACGATAGGAGTCCAGCTCGGACAACCTTGGCGGTACGTGTTAGGCGGTTAGCCAGTACGTAGGGTGCCATCAATCCTTCAGTACCAATGGTCAAGGCCCATGCTTCGGGGTCAGTGAACCCAGCAGCAATTCTGAGGCCCATACCAGTAGCACCCATAGGAGCCAGCTTGGCTTCAAGGGCTTGGTCTCGCATGAACCTACCACGCATGGCCAGTGCTTCATTGTAAGATGTAGCATCACCAAAAGCATTGTGATATTGCTCGGGTAGTCCATCGGTCAGGGTGGCCCACTGTGCCTTATCAAACCCATTGAAGTCAGGGTCCGGCATAAGATCATCTCTATTGGCACCACCAAACAGTAGATGCAACTGCTCTAGTTCAGCAGCAGCTTGAAATCCCTCTAGGAGGGGTGTTTCATCTGCCTTCTGGTCTAGCTCAATCTCAGCCAGCTTAACCGCTGTGTCCGGTAGGACCTCATTCGGTTGGGCAGCACTTAGCAGCCCTTCCTTAGGTACGGCTGTATTCAGCAATTCATCCATGTTTCATCCGTTATTTGTCAAAGGTAGGTGCGGTAATAAAGTCGGGGATTGTAATGTCAGCGAAGGGGTTAACTTCACTACGAATCCTATCCGCCTTATTCCTCTTAGTAATCTTCTTGTTGAGTTCCTTGCGCTCATCTTCTGAGGCGGTTTCTCTATACTTCTTTTCAGCTTCGGCAATAGTCATCTTGCCGCCAGGGGCAATCACGACACCGCCCTCACGGAACACCCAAATATCATTGGAGCTTCTCGCTGGGCTGAACTCAATATCATCCTCGGCATACTCTGGGTGTGCCTTCTTGAATTGTTCAACTTGCCATGTAGCAATCTTGCTCAAGTAATCAGCATCATTAGGGTCCTGAGGGAGATTGGTGGTCTTACGGACCAGGGTGTTATTAACACGTACCCAGTTCTTAGTTACACCTTCTTGTGCTCTCTCAATAGCCACATCCTTGTCCAGGCCAATCTTGCCCAGAGTCTCAGCGTAGCGTTGCATATCAGACATAACAGCACCGAAGTTAGATACACCTTCCCAGTCAGCCCACATAGTTGCAGGGTTGGCTCGAACGGTATCTACAGCATCATTGATAGCTTTAGCACGGCCTGACGATTGGTAGGCATCATAGACCTCTCGGTTATTGAATGCCTCTCGTACAGTTTGCCACGCATCAGGGACAGTCACATTACCAGTCTCAGTGAGAGCTGCAACAGCCTCATAGAACTGCTCAGTAGCACTATCCGCATAGGAGCTGATAGCTACGTTCTTAGCCTTTAGCTTCTGGTATGTTGAGAAGCCATCTTGGAATGTCTGAGGCATCTCTTTGGCATCAGCCATAGTACCTGTAGCTACGCCAGCAGCTAGTAGGTTCTTGAAGGGTTCGTAAGGCTCACCATTGTTAGCAGCCATAGTGACAATATCATTGAACTTCTGTTCGTCATCACGAGCAGGGTCATTCGCAATGGCAGATGCCTTAGCGTTGATAGCCTTCTTCTTCAGTGATGGGTCTTGGATAGCCCATGCTTGTCCTCTATCTAAGAGTTGGATAGCCTGGCCAACTTGTTCACTCTCTTCACGTTCTTTCTTAGCCTTCTCACCTTGAGAGCGTTGGGCATTTAAGTTTGTAGTGATGAGTGATTGCAGAGTGTCCGCAGCCTTAATACCGAATGGTGCATACACCTTGTAGGCATTAGGGATGTCAAGTGTACCAGCAGCGGCATCAGCTTGGAGCTTAGCTTGCTGCTCTAGGGTTTTGTAGTTGTAATCACGCAGATACTCGTTCTGCTTCTTTTCCTTTTCGGTACGTGCGCTCTCAATGAGGGCATTCGCAGCCTTACCTTGAGGACCGGCCTTGTTAGCCAGGGGAGGAATAACTTGTCCCTCAACACCAATACGAGGTTCGTTTACAAGAGCTGTAACGACAGCCTCATTACCATCAGTGGCGTACCGCTGGGCGATCTGTAGGACCAGTCCATCCATCTCCCCAAGGGGGATGTTGAACATCTTGGGACCAGCTTCGTACCACTTACGGATACTCTCAGCGACAGCCTTGGGGCCACCACTCTTCACAGCTTCAGCATCATTCCACATAGTGTCGATGATGTTGGTGAACTTGGTCTCTTGGAACTCTTTAGCCTTCATCCTTTCAACTTGGTCAAGAAGGCTTTGTCGCCCTTGCTCAACAGTAGTCAGATAGGAAGAAGTGAAGTTAGGGTCAGTGACTTCTTCTAAGTCAGCATTGACACCTTCATCTACGAATGCACCAAGGTCTCCCGTGTTGTAATCGAAGTCGGTCTCAATGCGAGTGCTGAGGTCACGGATACGCTCACGCGCAGCGGACACACCAGCTAGCTTATTAAAGTTGTTAACATAGAACTCAGAGTTATTCTCCGCCAGCTTACCAGCCTTCACAGCTTCACGCTGTTCAGCGGGAGACATCTTATAGAAGTCCCTCTGGGCCTGAGCCTCTTGTTGTTCTTGGAATATCTTTAGTTCATCATCCAGGTAACCTCTTAGGGCTGGCTGCACTGTTTCCAATGAGGCAGCTAGGTCTAGGAAAGTGTTAGTCTTGGCTGGCTGTCTAGCAGCAACAGCGGTATCAACCGGAGCAGCCACAGGGCGGATAGCTTCAGGTGATACGTTGAAGTCCGATTGGACTCTCTTCTGTACCATTATTGTACTCTCCCACTTCTGGACGGTGCGGCCTTAGAGCCGTATCTGTCGTAAGCATCCAGAGAGCCAGCACCAATCTGAAGGGCAGTACCCAATAGTGATGGTGTATTAGGAAGAGGCATAGAGTTAATTCTACTTTGACCTTGGGCCACAATGCCCTGAGCTTCCAGGTCTCTTTGTTGCTGGTTATAATCCATATTAGTTTCGAGGCTCTCAAGGTAGCGCGACTCTTCTTTTGAATAATCATTCAGAAGGGCATCTACAGAGAGACCTGATACGCCAGCTTCACCAGCACTCACACGAGCACGGGCTTCAGCTTTCAATCGTTCACGTTGAACCTCTTGTGCCTTCTGTGAGGCAGCATCTCTCTCCTGCTGTCCCTGGATACCCAGTTGAGCAAGGTTGATACGGGTGGATTCATTTACTGAACGAGCTGTAGCAGCGTTTGCTTTAGCTTGTTGGCTAGCCATTTGCGATTGGCCAACGTAACTAGCTACCCCTTGGGCAGCAGTTAGGCCGATGCTAACGGCCATAAGGGTGGTTGGTTCACACACGGCATAGCCTCATAAATTGTATAAATGGTCGTTGTTCGACTCCCCACTTGGGGCGGAGTCCGATGAAGGTGAAACCCATCCATTGCAGCCATCTAATATGCACATGGTTTCTCGCATCAACAAAGTTGGTGAGAACGGTATAGCCTTCTTGTAATTCTTGTAGTGAGTCCTTTGCTTCTCGCAGGAACTTCACTGAGTATTTCTCTAGGGCATCCGTGGCGGTCATCCATGGGATACCCATTTGGGGATGCCCAGGCATAGTGACCACACCCCACATAGCGATATAACCATCTTCATCTTTAGCAACGAAGCACTTATGAGAGGCCCTAACACTATCCATAAGACAGTCTTTAGGGTCCTCTCCAAGTGAAGCCTGTATCTCGGCCATATCCGCCTTGCGTAGGAGTGGAGCCATAAGCTCCGCATCTTGTGTGGTAGCAGGGGAAATAGTTATCATGAGATACGCTTTGCTCTATCGTGGTAGAAACCTTCCCATTCGAGGGAGGTAATGAACATGGGTAGGTGAGAATCCGCAACAATTTCAATCTCTGTCTTGGTGTTCTCAGCCTGGACAGGGAACTTAAATCTCCCAGTCTCAATGGCCACAGCACCTATGATATTGTTCACAGAGCCAAGGACTCGGCCTGAGAAAATGTAGGTGTAAGTATCACGACCCAGCGGAGTAACATTCACTCTGAAGTAACCTGTACGGTCATAGTTCAGAGCACCATTACGAAGCTGAAGCCTACCCTCTAGAACAGCTACCACGGCATTCCCTACGTTCTTCCTAATGAGGAGCGTTGAAGGGACATAGCGTGACGCAAAGTTTCTTCCAAAGTAATACTTGGTAGTTCTATGGTCACCAGATACAGTGATAGTAGTGGCTGAGGCAAACTCAAAGGGAAGCATGTATCCCTCAGGGTTGCCGAGGTTAGTATTACCACCTCTAACCACAAGGGTATGTGTATCCGATGTAGCAGCAGAGAATGGGATTGTGATAGTTGTGACATCCGTTCCTGCATCGTAGGATTCTGAGCATTGAGCTTCAGTAACCCTTCTATCCAGGTACGTGATATAGTCTGAGTCAGTATCAGCAGCACCGGACTCAACAGCAATACGTTCCATGTAGCAGCCATCAGATCTCTGGATAACCAGATAGAGGGTGCTCTCAATGAACTCAGCTGCGAGTAAAGTATCAGTTGATGGGAAGGTCCACTTGGACCATGAAGATTGTAGCTTAGTATTACCTTGCCAGTAGAACTTATAGACATAGACAGAGTTAACATCACCGCTAGTCAGGAGGCAGATTAAGTCCTCGTTGGTAGCAGCGGCCATGCTGAATACACCGGCAGGGATGTAGCGTGGAACGTGGGATGTAATCTCAGAAGCGTCATTGACTTGTAGATCATTGTCAGTGAAGTATTCTAAGACCGAAGCCCAGGGTCCCTTGGGGGCAACAAAGTAAACATTCTTGCCTGAGCCAACAGGCTTACAATCTCTTACAGTCTCAAATTCAGTCGTTGGTGTAATTGATACCGTTCGTGGGGCCAGAATATCTGAGCCAGTCAGAATGAACTGAGTCTGGTCAGAGTTAAGAAGAAGGCTCTCATTGTACGGAATGGCGCTACGAAGGATTGATACCTTAACGTGAGCAGCCGCAACATCAATGGGGTCATCATCTAGCAACTGGGTAGCAGTAGCTTGGAAGAACCTGAAGAAGTCCCCAGCGCCGGACATAATCACATTCTCATTCGACAGGAAACCTAAGCGGTTCTTGAAGAAGAATGTATCTGTGATTTTGTTTCCAATGAAGGAGGGGTTAGGGTTGCTATCTAGGTCACCCGCATTGCGATCAACCCAGGTAGCTCTCTTGAAAGTAAAGTCACCACTAGATTCCCGCACGAGGATGTGGGGCATTGTAGCTGGGTTTAACTTATATACAATACCAGGGGCTACAGCTTCAGCCCATACACCGTTATATGTACCACCTGAGTTATTCGATGTAACGAACTTCACATAGTAGTCATCAACATTGGACTCTACAGAACCAACAATCTTAACATTGAAGTTCTCAATAGCCTTATAGGGCAAGTCAGAGAATGACTGTACGCTATCCTTGATGACGCTCATGGCTGTACCGCCAAGGCCATCCTCAGCAACAATAGAGAAATCTCCAGAGGTCTTGGTGAGGTAGATAACTGAACCTAAGTTCGTGATTGTGTAGCTACCACCAATCGCTGTAACCAAGTCGTTGTACAACTCATTAGCAATATAGGCAGTGTCAATGTTGGCCGTGTGGGAAGCCGAAGAACCATCAGGGGTTTGATATGAGGCTACAGTTGAGCCACCGATCTTGATGGTGTAGGTCTTACCATAGTTCCCTTGCTGGACCCAGATAAGAGCTTCCTTTGGACGGGCCGTAGAAGTGGCCGCATCCATAGCAGCAGTAATCTCTTGGTTCACTACGAAGGTATAATCAGCAACAGTAAGGCATTTAAATTTGGTCTTTGGACTTGAGCAGTTTAGATAACCTTTGCCATCTGGGAAGGCTACCGTCTTAGCTGTGCCATCAATATCATAAACAAACAAATCATCATCCACGATCACTACTTGGTAGCGTTCAGTGGTATCACGATTAATTGTGTGCAGCTTAGCAGATGTGAAGTTACTTGAACTAAACTTAGCTATGTGTTTGGTCGGGGGCCTACGCGAGAGAGCATCAACTGTACTTGAGTAGCAGTTCTCTTGCTCTTCAGCTTGGCTTGCCAAACGGAGATTGTAAGGCTGTTGGCTTACGCCATTAATTAAATTTGGGATTGTATTAGATACCAGCATACGAGCGCCTATCCAGAGTTCTATAAACAGTATAAGAACCTGACAGGACATTACCGTTGCGCTGACGAGCAGCTTCTTTCCTGAAGATGGTACGAGCATTGCGCTCTTCCTCTTCACCATAGCCAGTCAGTTCTTGTGAACCAATGCGGCGTTGTTGGAAGATACGAGCAGCTCTCATGGCGATATACGCCTTGGCAGCTTCAGGTAAATCCGAGAATGGAAGAAGGATAATCAGCTCAGCTTTAATATCATAATCAAAGGAGAGAGTGTGGTTGTCAGCGTCATAGACGAGCAGCCCACGTTGGACCAGGTTCTTGTCTCTATCACTGCCATAGGGCATGAAGGAGATTGTATTGCTAGGGAGGTTAATGCGGTACGGAGCAGTAGGCTCTCGCACCAAGGCATAATCCTTTAGAGTATTGAAGTACCAGCCAGCCATTTGAATGGACCGACTAACTTCAGTGAGAACACTCTTAGCTGTGGCAACATCTTCCAAGCCGGAAGCGTCCAAGCTATTCACTGGGCTTTCGCCAATAGCTCCGAGCATAAGGTTCACTGCTTCTAATTCAGTGGTAGGGGTAACAGAAGTCATTATTAACCTTTGCGTAAAAAATAGGAGAGGCCCCCAGGACGAACCTGAGAGCCTCCCCAAGGAGGAACTTATTGTGTAAGCAGAACTTACGGAGTAGCAGTACGGATTTGCACAGCCGACTCAGGACGCAGTGGTGCGTGACCAACAGCGTACTTGCCGTACATGAGCGTACCCAGGCGGCGATAGTCGTAGTGCATTTCAGTTGCCAAGTCTAACAGCTTGACCGTAGCAGCGGCGCTCGTGTGAGCAACCAAGCAGGTCGTGTTACGGGCATCAACGGCTTGACGAGTAGCAGCACCACCAGCCGTAACACCAGTCGTGATGTTAGTCGTGGGGAGGTTGTTCGTCTTAACCAGGGTGACACCACCAACAGCATAAACCTTACCGCTAGCAACGCTACCGTTACCGCTGTTACCGAACTCAACGTTCAGAACCTTCGAGCTGTTAGCCAGCAAGTAGTATTGGGCGGGTTTCAGGTATGCGAAGCGGCCTTCGCTAGGAACGTTCTTTTCATCCATAGCTTGAGCAGCGTCAAGGATAGCTTGGACCAGTGCATCAGCATCCGTGCCAGAGTTGGCCGAAGTGATGATTGTACCACCGTTATCACCAGTCAGAGTCGCGCTGGCTTGAGCAGCTTGAATCATCGTCTGGAGAACGTGCTTATCCATTTGGTTAGCCAGGGCTTCACCCATCTTCTTGGTATAAATACCACGAACATCAAAGTGAGTCTTAGCTTCGTCAATGTCAGCAATGAAGGCATCTGACAGCAGAATGTCGTTGATGGTTACAACGATTTCGCCGCTGTTGACAGCTTGGCCAAGAATTTCAGCACCAGGCGTATGATACGCAGCGGTGATGTTACCAACCTTCGGGAATTGTGCGCTCTTGCCTGAGGCAATCGTGCGGACCATGTGCTTGTCCATGGTGACAGTCGTTTGTTCAAAGGTCGCTAGAACTTCGCCAGCGAAAACTTTGAGGAATAGTGCATCTTTATCGGTATCACCGTTGATAGCACCAAACCGTGAGGGGGAGGCGTTTGCCATAATTATATTACCTTGTGAAAGTTTTAATAAGAGGATTGAACCTCAATCAGACTCTCACACTTCACGCACAGGATTATCTCCCGCAGGAGGTCAAGGGTTGTGTGTGGTTGTTTTGATTAGTAGGTTGCTTCACCGTCTAGGAAGACAGTGTGAAGGGGAGGACAGTTAGCGTGTGTCCTCAACACGTTTGGAGTATTAGGCTCCGGCGACTGTAATCGTGAAGTCGTCTGAGACAGCTTGGCCGAACTCATCGGTTGCCGTGACCAGCACAGTGATAACACCAACGTTAGCCAGCAACGGAGTACCTGAGAAGGTGCGGGTTGAAGGCGTGAAGGTGAGCCATGCAGGAAGGGCAGCGCCGCTGGAGAGTGTAGCCGAGTAGGTGAGCGAGTCACCATCCGAAGCAACGTCACCATCAGCGAACGAGTTGGAAGCGAATTGGTAGCTGAACAGTACATCCTGTGTAGCATTCTGGTTGACCAGAGCGTTAGCAACAGTGGGAGCAGCGTTCAAGTCTGCGCTAGCCTTCAGGAAAGCGAAGAGGCGCTTAGCCAAATCTTCGGCTGGCATATTGAAGTACACTGCACCAACACGAAGGGCGAAAGCGCCGTTATTCATGCGGGTCATTCTCAGTGACTCTACGCCAATTTCCTCAACGCCACGCTGAACAGTGGTTGTGACACCGTTCGTGCGGATAGAAGTAGTAGGAGTGGTAATAGTCATTAATTGACACCTTTAATCTTTTCAGTTGTTCTCAAGTAGCCAAGACCTAAGAGGCCAATTAGCACAGGAGAGAGTTCACCCATTCCCAACTCTGGGAGCTGGATGGGGTTCCCTGCGAGTGACGCAAAGAAGAGCATGATAGGCTGGAGCACATAAGCATAAGCGTAAGCACTACCACACACCCATCCAATGAAGGGTCGCCAACCACTTACGAATAAGTTATTGCTGGCGGCTTCAATCTTGTTAATCTCCATCTGACCTTGTGCAAGGTTAGTGGAAGCAGCGAGGGCAGCGAGTTCACCGGATTGCTGTAGCTCCATGAGTTTGAGCTTAGCTTCCGAATTGTTTGGGAAGATTTTATCGAGAACCTTACTACCAAACTCGAAGGCGCTACCTAGTCCGGTTATATCCATTAGAATGCCTTACTGTTTTTAACTTTCTGTTCGACCTTAGCGCGGAATGCTGGGTCCTTCTGATACAAAGGATTCTTCATATCAGCGGTCATCTGAGCCATGCTCTCGTAACCTTCGGCACCTGTGTTGATGGCTGTGCCACCTTTAATCAGCTTAGGGTCTTGACCGTTAGCCTCTTGGTATTTAGCCCATACGCCTTGAACCGCTAGTTTAGCAGTGGCGACATCTGAAGTGGTTGCCTTGTTATAGGCTTCCAGTTCTTTGGCATCCAAGTTTTGTGAAGCCCATTGAGCCATAGCATCAAAGTTCTCCTGACCACCAATGGACCCGACAACTTCTCCGATAGCTTTCTCTGAGACAGCTTTAATACCTTCGATATAGGCATCCACCATTGCACGGGGGATACCAGCCTTCTCCAGCTTTTCATAGCTAGCATCAGCCAGTTTGCCTTCCTTCTCGAACTCAGCCGAGAGTTCTTCCATCTTTAGGCCAGCTTGTTCTACCGCTTGATTAGCAGCATCGTCAGCTTCAGTACCTTCAGGTTTCTTCTCATCAGCCTTAGCTGGTTCATCCTTCTTAGCTCCTAGCTTACCCTCAAGTTCAGCATAGGCATCAGCCATGGCTTTCATAGGGTCTTCAGCGGAACGGAACTTCTCAGGGACCCACTCAGGGATTGCTGGCTTGTTAGCTTCAGCAGCCTTGGGGTCAGTGCCTTCAGCAGCGGCTAGTGCAGCAGCTTGGGCCTCATCAGCTTTCTTAGCGAGGGCAGCATCATTAGGACCTTCGGCTCCAGCAGGAGCAGCAGCGTTAGTTTGAAATTCTGCCATGGGCTATTACTTCGGGGTCATAATCTTGTTACCTGAAGGCAGCATATATTCTACGCCAGCTTCAGCATTCTCAGAACCAGGCCATGCTTTAACTTTGGCTTCTGGTTGTTTCACTTCCACTTCAGGCAGGGGAGCTGGTGCTTGAGCATCAGGCGCTACCACTACTGGAGTTGGGGCTTCTTGTTCTTTGGCTTTAGCCATTGGGGGTTTCTCCTTGTTTCATACTTTCGGATGCAATCTTACCGCCAGCGTTGATAGCGTTCGGTCCGAGTGTTTCCATCATTTGTTGTTGCTGCTCTTGTTGCATAGCAGCGGCTTGTTCTTCCTTGGTCTTCACCAGGCCATCCATCTCAACACCAATCGAAGTACCGAGGCGCGTAATAGCGTCATCAGCATGGATGTAGGTTGGGAGGGCTTCAGGTCCGAACACCTCTTGCAAGGTCTTCAGGAAGACGGTCAACTTGTTAAGGTCATGACCACGACCAATAGCTTCGATACCAGTGACGATAGCTGGCTTCACTACACCCTTAGGAAGGGGAGGAAGTTTCTTCTTCTTCGTCATGGTCGCCATAAGGCGTTTGACAAACGGTAGCTGGAACTCTACTGACAGGATGCTATACACACCGCCAAGTACATCTTCCAGTTCCCCAGCCATGAACCTAATCTCTTCAGCAGTTACACGCTCAGCATTACGCTGGATGGCTGAATTGAGGAGGAAGGCATATGAGAGGCGTTCGATAATCTCATTGAGGGTCTCGCGACCAACACGTAAATCAATAGCCTTCTGGCCTTGAACTACTGTGACATCATCTGCCTTGCCTTCGCGGACAGCCCAGTTAGGGGCTTCCTCAATATCCTTGGCATCGGTGACACCATTAGGATTGACGAGAACGAGACCCTTAGCGGAAGCTACGGTCCCTTCTAGGAGGGCGCGGGATAAGCCTTCACATGAGATTAAGTCACCAATGTATTCCTCAACGTGACCACGGCCATAGTCTTCACCATCAATCTTGTTCAGACGGAGGGCAAGCCAGGGGCAGTTATCAACGGGGTAGGAACCATCAGAGCCAGCAATCTTCTTGCCACAGGCTTCTTGGTACACCTTGAACTTATTACCATCACGGTAAACGTGGGTATAGAGTTCTACAGTCTTATCGGGGGATTTGTTTGTGGCATCTTCTTCAGTGAGACCTTCTCTGACTTCCTCAGGGAGGGCATCATAGGAAATCTTATCCAGAGCAATAATGTCTAGGATATTACCATCAGGGTCGCGCTTGCACACATAACGGTCCAAGCGGTAAGCTCTCATGCCACCCTCAGGGATTAGGAAGAAGAGGATGTTGCCACCAACTACGAGATGGCGTAAGCCTTCTCCAACGGTGACACGGATAGCAGTAGCTTCAATTTCACTCATCACTGAGCGTTCAATTTTACTTAGCGCCTTATCGACTTCAGCCTTCATATCAGGGCGACCAGAGAATTGCTCTAAGGTGTACTCATCAATGACTAGGCGGAAGAAAGGCGAATTAGCGGGGAGGAGGGCCAGCAGTAGCTTAGAGCTAATGTTGTTCACACCACGAGCACCAATGGATTGGTACGGGGTTGGCAGCTCGGAGCTACCTGTGTGGCCATCACGGGGTAAGAGAGAGGGGATAGTTAGTTCGGCGGCTCTTCGTGCTCTCTCTAAGAAGGGATGTCTAGTTGTGACTAGCTGCTCATACCTTTTCTTAGCCGTTGTATTCTCTGCTTCCATACTTAGCTAGGGATGTTCAAGCCTGACAGTCCACCAACAGGGGCGGCTGAGGCTAAGTCAATACGGAGGGAGTTGCGGCCTGTGCGGCTACGCTTCTGGCCACTGCTAGAGTCGGTGTCAATCCTTGGAGCCAACTGACGTTGGACCTCAGGTGCCATCGGTGCAGGGGCAGGAGCAACAGCAGCGGGAATCTTGGGGGCCTTAGGTGTTAAGCACATTGTTTAAGCCTTCAATATATTCTGTTCTTGCTTCTGCTTCTGAGCAGCCAAGTGTCTCACTACGGAGACCTGGCCACCTCTGAACATCAGCTTGCGTTCTGTTTCGTGTTCGTCTGGGGCAACATCAGGGAAAATCGTCATGAGGTACTTCATGAGTTCATCTGTAATCGGGGGGGCTTGCATTGCTCTTGTAATCCTATGTTTATCCCAGGAGGGTTCTATGGTGGTCTAATTGAGATATAACTTGCCAATATGGAAACCAAACAGGGGAGCTGAGCACCTATATAATAAGTGTAGCTCCCCTATGGGGTTATCCCCACTGCTCCGCCATAGCCTGAGCTATACCAGTGAAAGTGCGGCTCCGTTCCTTCCATCGGTCAGGTCCAGGAGGCATCATGTGAACACGCGCCTCTCTACCCTCAACGATGTCGGTAGGAATTAGTTTTGGTAGGCCCTTAAGCCACAAGCAAGTAGCCTTCGTTTCCCCATGCCCGAATTGCCAAGGTTGGATAATCTGGGTGGGTTTGCGAATGCGACTACTGATTATGCTAATGGGGTTCTCTAAAGCAATCTTCGGGATGTCACAGTCGAGAAGCATTTGAACGAAGTCCAACGCTTCGGCCTGTTCTTGTTTCTTATCCTTGAACCATCTAGCCCCTGATACCGCGAGGTGTGTGCAGGGTGGATGGAAGATTGCCAAATCGTAGGCCCCCCCCCCGTTTGTTCAGAAGGTCCCTTAGGTCACCTTGATAGTGAGGCCCAGGGACTTCTGTTGGGAGAAGGTCGCATGATATAGCATCATGTCCGGCCTTAATAAAAGCATCTCTTACTACGCCGGAGTATTCACATCCAACTAGAACTTTCATTTGGGCCTAATCGTAATCACAATTTCTTGTGGCATATGGCCATCATAGGCTTCCTGGGTAAGGAAGCTCATCATGCGCTCACTGAAATCCTTCACTGCCATCTCGGCTACAGCCTTAGCTGTGCCTGACAGTTTAGGACAATCAGGGCATCCACGCTTTACAAACATGGAGCCTGTAACGTGGTCTCTGGTAATCTTTGCTCTCATACTAAATCTCCCATTACAGCCGGACGGTAGTTGGGTCCTTTAAGGATTTTCCCATCTTCCCTCTTCAGGGGCATACCGTTTGAATCCAGCTTGCTCATGTTGCTCTCATGGACGCGATTAAACGCTTCATCCATATCGAACCCAAATGCTAAGCCTGTGCCGTAAACGACATAGAGCATATCACAGAGTTCCTTGATGAAGTTCTCAGGAGTATCGCTTTTCACAATCTCCATGTATTCCTCAGCCATCAGCCGCTTGCGGAGCTGGAAGAGGGCATTCACTTCATCATCCCTAGTGTCCTCATTGGACAGCCGAGGGTACGGCATATCTTCAGCGCGGAGCTTACGACCCATGGGTTGCCCCATGATAGCCGTGAACTGCCTCACCTTTTGAAAGTTAGTTTCCACGTAGGGACTCCATCAGGGTTTGAATTTGGGTCTCTAGGTCCTTCTGGGAGCCTAGGTTGTAGATGTGCCTGTCAAAGACTGCTTTCTCCAGTTGGCCCTCACTCGCATGAGTGGGTTTAACTAGAAGGTGGGGTCTATGTATGTGCCAGGTTTCAACGCGCCCAGGGATGGATGCTAGCGCAGCAAGCTCATTGGGGAAGCGTAGGTCATCCACCACTACCTTATGACCTTTCATGGTCAGGGCAGCTATACGGCGAATGGCAATGCGAACCCAGAAGTCATCTTGGAGGGTGTTACGTCCCCATTCAGTCCCTAGGGTTTGCATCATACGACGAGGGGTAAGAGCACCGAAACCTTCTATGGGTTCCTCTTTTGCTCCACCCTCAATCATATCATCAATCTCATCGAAGCCTTTCCCCATGTAGGGGTAGAGAGATGCTAGCATTCTCTTCAGAGGCTCTGCGAATTTCACCACTTCGTAGCCATACTTCTCAATCAGGATGTTAGCCGTTGTGGACTTACCTGATTGCATGTTGCTACTGTACAGCCCGATTACTTGCGGGAGGTTTTCTTCCCTTTGGAGGGCTGTTTCAACTTGCGCTGTGATGCGCTTGTATTCGCTTTTGCTGACACCGAGGATGTTTTCTGCTCCTGGGCCGGATTGGCTTGGGGCTGTGGTTCTTCCTGCGGGGGTAACACTGGGGCGACTTGGGGTGGGTTCCATTCGATTACTTTCTTATTCTTTAGGTCATAGTCTTGGGCATGGCAGATACGGGCCACTCGTGCATTCACAAGAGCGTCCACTTCACCTAAGCCAGCCTTACGGAATGCTTCCACTACTACAGCCCACCAAGTAGCAACCTGAACATCTAGCTCTACACCATACGAGATGGTTGCAGCGTCTAGGAGTCGGGTGGCAGCTACAGGACCAACACCAGGGCAACCAGGGTAACCATCTGTGCTATCACCCACGAGGGTTTGGTACATATGGTTATAGGCTGCACGGCCAGGATTGATTTGGTAGAGCTTACCTTGCCGATACACCTGACTGGGAATGGTGAAGAGGTCTTTATCACCAGAGACAATTACCTTGTCCCCTTTAACCAGAGTCGGGTGGGTGGCCAAGATGCCGAGAATATCATCAGCTTCTAGGCCAGGACGGATATAAGTATTGTAGTTCGCTGTGATGTACTCACGGAGAGCTGGGAGGACCAGCGGCTTGCGGGTCTCCTTACGGTTACTCTTGTAAGTTGGCATCACTGTTTTGCGCCAGTTGCTTTCAGCGCATGTGAGAGCAATGACAACTTCAGCAGCGTCAAGCTCTTCTAGTATCTTCTGCATATCCTCATTGAACATACGGGTGGCTTCATCAGCGTCCGCATGGAGGGTCCAGATGTTGCCCCAGTTAGTTGGGCGTTCCACCGAGGTAGCAGCTTTGTAGGCGTAGATGTCTCCATCAATGAGGAGAATTTTCTTCGGCATTACTTCTTCGCTTTCTTCTTGGTGGGTTTCTTTTTCTTGGACGGAGAAGCATTGACCACGATGTTATCAACTCCCATGCCACAGTAGATGTCATGTTCAGATGTAAACAACACAGCCTGACGAGCAGTTTGCCCAAGGGCTAGTGCCGCCAATGCGAAGTTCTCACCACAGCCGAATGCTTGCTTCTTGCTTGGAAGGTACTCACCTTGAGGGAAGCGGCAATACAGCCACAAGCCATCAAAGCCTGGTTTGGCCACGATAAGGTAAGCCTCAGCTTCACCCTTCATGCCTTCCAGTTCGCTTCGGTTATTCGGGAAGTCTTCGTTCTTTGCCCCGTTGCGATACCACTCCATAAGAGCGAAGGAAGTATCACCAGCACCACATACGGCCATAGCCTCACCGTTCTTTAAACGATGGACCTTGATGCACTCTGTTCTGGTGTTACCCATTGTGAGTTGGCGGTCAGCAGCAAGGTTCTTACCGTCCCATGCAATTACTGTCATAGTGCCTTAGCCTTTCTCCGTGGGGGCATAAGGCCCTTCAGGATGTAAAGGTGTTCTAATCCTTCGAGGGTGATTTGCCATGTCCGGCCATAGTAGCCAGCAGCAATCCTCGTAGTGATGTAGCCTTCACTCGCAGCCATGGCCACGAAGTCCGCATTGTCTCTAGCGAAGTCTGACTTGGTGGTGAAGGATTTGGTGTGGGCCATCTCTAGGACCACTTGTAGTTTGCTCATTAGGTTTCCCCTTGTAGGTATCCCAGATATAATTGAAGAAGCGGCGGACATAGTATCCACGCACAATGCTAATCACTGTGAACAGGATAGCCATGAGGCAGTGTTGGTGCATTGGTATGTGAACCCCGAATAAGGGGAACACCACCATCTGAGTAGCCACAGCTATAACATAGCCAATGGCTGTGCCAGCACACGCTTCTATAAATGATTGTTTCTTGGTTTGCATTAGTGAGTCTCCGCCCAGGTATTACCTACCTTGTATTCCCCTGCTAGGGGGCAACGGAACTTGAAGTGCTCACCAACTCGTACAGCACACTCTTCAGCAATCTTGCCGATAGTGTCAGCGAGTTCAGCCTTGCAAGCAATCTGGACTTCATCATGGACCCAGGCACAGAAACAATAGTCTCCATCCCAGCCATGCTTGTAGCCACGAGCTTGTAATCCATCCTCCAGCATCACCAACCACTTCTTACAGACCAGAGCACCAGCAGATTGAAGCAGGGTATTGAGAGCAGCGTGAGGCGAACGGATGTGTACGCGCCGACCATCAAGGCCAACGATATATCCTTTGTGCTCAGCAATCTCAGCAACCTTATCCTTCAGGTGGCGTAACGCAGGAGTCTTCTCTAGGAAGGTGTTCTTGAGTTTCTTACCAGCTTGTTTAAGTAGCTTTGGTCCAGGGTTAGGCTTATCTCCGAAGAAGGCTTTGGCAATATCCTCATATGGGAGTCCGGTTGCCCTGAGAGAGAGAACAATATCATACACGATACGGCCCACTTTCTCATCACCAGCCCCATAGAGGAAACCGTAGATGAAAGTCTTTGCACCATCACGGAGAGCCGTGTGGAGCTTGCTGTGTTTGTCTCTGTCTTCATTCGTAAGCCCCATGCTTATTACATTTTGCCAGTGTACGTCACCTGTAAGCAGGACTTCTCCATACTTGCCTTCATCATACTTTGCCATGAAGTGAGCGAGGCAACGCAGTTCCAAGCCAGAAGCATCGGCACCAACCAACCGCCACCCGTGGGGAACGGTAAATAGTGCGCGGCATTGCGGACCGTAGGGGGCCGTGCATGATGGGACTTGAGAGATATTTGGGTAAGCGTGAGTTGCCCTACCAGTGACAGCAGCGTTGGTATTAACACTACCATGAATCTTTCCTTCCCTAACGTGTTTGAGCCATGCTTGGTTTCCATCGGCCAGTTGTCCCAGTCGCTTCTCAATTAAGAAGTAACGAGATAGAACCTGTGCTTCAGGATAGGGCAGCTTGGACAGAATGGTTTCATCCACCTGTGGCTGTCCCTTCTCAGTGAACTCCTTGGGCTTCCACCCACGGATAGTCATGAGGCGCTCAGCAACTTGAGGGCGAGAGCCAGGGTTGAACACCATGGTCTTCTTCTTCATGAAGGTCTCACCCTTGATGTACCCCTTAGTCTTATTGTTAGACTTGGGTACGAAGGGAACTTCAACTTTCCATGGTGGGAACACTTCCTGCAACTGCTTAGCAATCGCTTCGCGTTCCTTCACAAGTTCAGCATAGAAGTTTATAGCAGCCTCTTGGTTGAAGTAGAACCCATTGCGTTCCTGTTGGGCCATGACCCATGCGACACCGTGTTCAAGCTCAATAGCTTCAGGAGAATAATTCTTCTCCAAACAACGCCGATACAGTTCCACGGTTACCATCACATCCTGTTCGCAATATGCTTGCATCTCAGGTGTCCACGTTTCCCATCCTTGTTTATATTCACCTTTGTAGTTGCCAATCCGGTAACCCCAGGCAGCAAGTGAATAAGACCCAATCAGATTCTTAGGGAGCGACCCCACCTCAGCACGTTTATAATCAGTGTCTTTAATTGTGGGCCATATTAGGTGAGTTAAAACCATGGTGTCATGCACCTTGGTCTTACATAAGCTAAAGCTAGGGTACAACTTCTTTAGCACAGGGTAGTCGTATTTGATTCCATTGTGGAACACCACTAAGTCAGCATCTTCCAGTAGCTTAATACCCTTATCAATATCTTTGCCGTGATAAGAGTAGAGCGTGTCAGTATCAATGTCGTAGGCTACCAAACTGTGTATCTTGGAGACTTCATTTAGAAGCCCATCGGTCTCAAGGTCAGCGACCAGTCTCATTGTCATTATTTAAATACCTTATGGCCTCTCTCAGGAGTGCCGTGTTATCTTTGAATTTACCCAGTGCAGCATTGCAATTTAAACATAGCAAACCCCTGACACGGCCTGTGTTGTGGCAGTGGTCAATACACAAATGTCTATTACTGGATTCTGGTACTAAGCAAATAAAGCACCGACCATTGGTTCTATCCCAGAGTGCTTTATATTCGTCAGGGGATAGTCCGTACCGTTTAACAATGAAACGCCTTGAAGCTCTTCGGTGGGCTGAACGGGTACTAGAATTAGTATGGTATCGGCGGCTATTATTTAGATTAGTACAGACTTTACATCTGCTTCTAGGTTTGTTATTTTCCTTCCTGAAGTGGTAATCCTGTAAAGGCTTAGCCACCCCACAAGAAGTACAAACTTTTTCTGTCATGGAGATTCTTATGTTTAAGCGTGAAGTTAGTCCGAAGACCAAGGCTCACACTCTGTTCTTAAAATATGGATTGGAGCTGGCGAGAGCTACAGCTTGGAAGAATATGAATAGTCATCCACTTACCTCTGCCAGCCACAAGTATTGGGCTTGTATTGTTCAGGCGCTTAACGCGAAAGCCAAACAAGGAAAGCCTTTAACGCAAAAGCAGAAGCGGCAACTGAAGCTACTAAAGCAGCAAGCATCAAAGCCAGCACAGGGGCCAGCAGCAATACTTCCCCGAAGTGCAAATCAATTAAGTTCATTATCTAAAACTCCTCAGTCTTATCATCAGGGAATGGACTCTCACCAGGAGCAACTGTCTCGAACAGTTTCCCAGTAACCACATCATAGCCAAAGTAAATCAGCTTCCCTGTGCTCCTTCCTGTGTACCTGTCTTTCAGGATACGGAAGGTTGTTGTTAAATTATTCTTCTCGTCTTGAGGGTCTCTCTCCAGGCCAAACATATAGTGGGACCAGAAACCAATGGCTCTGCTTCCCTTGAAGTGTTTAATCATGACTCGGCCACCTTCTTCGTGGCTCTTCCCTTCAGGTGTACTCAAGTGGGACACCAGGCAGATGATTACTTTCAGCTCATTGGCCAACATGGCAATGTCCTTCATAATCCTTTCCAAGCTCTCCCGTTCACCATCACCCTGGTCAGCGAGTGCTGTCAGGTGGTCGATGTAGAATATCTTGGTGCCTTCATTGTGTGCCATGAACCTAATGGTCCGAGACACAGCATCCCAGTCAGCGTTACCAAAGCTGTCATAGAGAGAAATTAAATCAGTCTTCTCCAGATTATCCAGAGCCTCAACCAGTTCAGCTTGTGTCCATGTCCCATCAGGGATGTGGAAGCACTTACCTACAGCTTTACCTACGATGCGCTTGGTGGTCTCAGAAGGTTTCTGCTCTAGGAAGAACAGGCCAACCTTTTGTTGGAGCACTTGGACATCGTACTGGATTTGGTGTGTGAGGAAGTCAGTCTTGCCGATACCTGTACCAGCACCGAACGTATAGACTTCACCATAGCGTCTGCCAAAGGTGAGCTTAGTTAGCGTAGGGGTGAACCATGGCAAGCCCTCTTCAGGGGCAGCTAGGATGTCATTACGAATATCAGCTAGGCGTACAACACCGTCAGGGCGGAAGGGCTTAGCGTTCCAAATAGCTCTGACAATCTCATCACCACGACCAGCTTGGAGAAGCTCATTAGCATCCTTAGCGGGTAAGTGGGCAACAAAGGCTTTACCTGGGGGGAGTAGTTCGGCGCATTCTTGTGCAGCCTTTTGTCCTGGCTCATCCATATCGAACATGAAGATTACTTGTTCAAAGTTGGAGAGGTATTCCAGTTGGCGCGAGATTGCTTTCTTCGCACCTTGAGCACCGTTAGGTAGTGATACCACGGGCCACTTATTACTTTGCATCTGGCTTACTGAGAGAGCGTCAATCTCGCCCTCTGTGATAACGAGCTTGTTACCTTTCGGCCATAGCTGTTGGCCATAAAGACCAGCCAGCTTCATATCACCTAGTATTGTAAAATCTTTATTGGGGTAGCGGACCTTCTGGGCCACCAACCGAGTGCCATCATAATAGTTGGCAATCTGTACTGTAGTGCCAGCCTTATCCTTACCAACGAGGTAATGGAACTTGCGGCATGTTTCTTCTGTGATGCCTCTCTTACCTAAGGCTTGGTAATCACCTTCAAGTAAATCGGCATTCTTTTTAAAAGTCGTTGGAGCTTCACCAATCTCACCATCACCCTTTTCACGATAACCACAACCAAAACAATGGGCGTGACCATCAGAATATCGAGCAAGGTTATCGGAGCTGGAGCATCCTGGGCATGGTTCATGTCGTAGGAACTGGCTCTCCGGCAGGGGTTCCTGCTGCTTGTTTAGCTTTTTCTTCGTCATCAAGTATCCTCATTTGCTCCTCAAACACAGCGGTTGCGTAGCGAACAACAGCGGCGTGTGTTAGCCCTGCAATCTTCCGTGCAAAATCACGGGGACGACCCTGTGCAATTAGCTTGAGGTATGTATTAAATTTAGCGGCCTCACGAGAGGCTTTAGTTTCTTTTACCATTGTGTCCTTAAATAAGAAGTCGCAGTGGTGGAATTGGTTATCCACCCTCTGAGGTTACCAAGGTTAAAGCTGGTCATGCCGCTACGAACGGCCTTCATAAATGCCAGCTACCTCTTTCAACACCCGTTCCTCGATGTGCCTGTTCAGGTCATCCGTTATTTGGGGTCTCGGCGCTCCCACACTAGATAGGGACCGCACTGCTCTTCTAAAACTTATTACTTGTAGGCTTCCTCATCCGTGTTCGAGAAGGTCAGCTTCGTCTTGGGGTCTAACGCCTCAAACGGGCCATGCTCTTCATCGAAGGCTTCACGTTCACGAACGGTGCCAATCTTTTCGACGGTGATACCACTGTATTCGTCAACCAAGATAGCAATGTCGCCATCATCAGCCAACAGAACTTGGTTACCAGTCTCGCTGACAACAACAGGAACATCTTCACCGTTATTCAGCAGCGTCACCAGTTCTTCAATCTTAGCGAATTTCTTGTACTCGCGGTCATCACTTTGGTATTCAGTGTTGATAATCATAGTGCTCTCCTTAGGTTTGAAGTTAGATGGAGTTCTTCTCCACCCAGGGCTTCACATCAAAACAGGGACACGCTTTAGCTACATTCGGGAAGTCCCGATGACCTTGGATTACCGCTTGAGGGTATTTCACTTTAAGGTCTCTAAGGAGAGCCGCTAGCGTGGCGTATTGTTCTTTTGTGAAGTTGTCTATTGGCGTTTTAGCATCAGGCTTTAAGCCTCCGGCCATGCAGATACCTACACTGACCGAGTTAAAGCCCTCAACGTGAGCGCCAATCTCGTCCCATGAACGGCAGGGGAAACCCTTCTCTTGGGTCTCTAGCGTACCGTCACGGCGGATTACAGCATGGTAGCCGCACTTAGCGAACCCGCGCTTGCGGTGCTCAGTGTCAACCCATACAGAACCGAAATCTTGTTTGGCAGTAGTGGCCATGCAATGCACGGCGATATACTTAGTGTCTTTTCTTTTATTCATAACTATCTTTAAAAATGGTTGCGGGAGTCAGACTCGAACTGACGACCTTCAGGGTATGAGCCTGACGAGCTACCAACTGCTCCATCCCGCAACGAAAACAATGCCCCATCTACACCTTTACCCAGGGAAGTGTAGGTTCCCGTGTTACTTCACGTGTTAGTTCATAGCGTCAAGCGCCAGAGGAGTTCTAGGGGCTACCATCTTACCTACACCAATCGGCTGGGATACGTTTATCGGCATACAAGAAACCATTCTTGATACACCAGTCAGCGTAGGTAGTATTACTTTTCTTTGATATTCTTGATTTAGAATTGGAGAATACAAACCGTATGTCCAACTCTGGGTGCTGTTGCTTAATGAGCAAATGCTTTTGTCGGTCGGCTGTTACGAAGCGGCCCTTGGTTTCAACGATGATACCATTCTTCAGTGTGAAGTCTGGAGTGTACCGTGATTGCTTGGCTGGCTTCATAAACTTGATGGTGAGAGTTTCATATTCGTAGGGGATACCCTTCGCTTCTAACTCAGCACCAACTGCCTCTTCGAGACCTGAACGAAAACCGTACTTCAAACCCACAGCATCAGCCGTGGATTTTTTCTTAGAAGTCTTCGGCATCGTCCTTGTCATCTCCCTTGGCATCACCGAAGTCATCCTTAGCAGATGCAGTGTAGCCTTCTTCTTCCTCGAAGCCGAAGCCCTTGGCATTTTGCGTACCAAATTCTTTCAGCTCAACAACCTGGACAGCTTCTAGCGCCAGCTTGATACCAGCACCAACCGAAGTTGATGTGGCGTATGGGATGATGGTGTAGGAGATCTTACCGATTGAACCACCACCAACATTAACGTCAGTGAGTGGTGTGCCAACAGCGTCGAATACTGGAACCTTGCGTTCCCACTTCTTGCCATCCTTCTTGCTTACGCCGGATGCCTTTGCGGTGAACTTAATTGCTAGTTCGCCAGTTTCGTTACCATCGTCATCCTCCAACATGCGGTAGGGGTGGTTCTTGATTTCCCACTTCTTCGCTTCCGCTGGAGTCTTTGCTTTGCTCTTAACATCAGCCAGGCAAGCTGCTTCAGCTTCCTTGAGTTTCGTTAAGATAGTCTGGGCTTCCTTGCTGTCTGCTTGGAGCACCAGTTCATTGGAATACTCGCCTTCAGGTTTGAACTTCGTATCCGGTGTACCCAGGCGTGGGTAGCGGAAGATGCCCTTAGGTGAAGTAAAGCGTTCCTTCTTGATATTATTCGTCATTATGTCCTTTAGCGTTCATATACTTGTCTTCAAGGCTGTCCACCTCGTAACCCTCAGACATGAGGCCCACAGCCACATCAAGTGGGGCGGGTTCACCTTGGTTCCAGTGCTGCATAGCGATAGCTAGATTAGTCATTGGTGTTCTCCTTTAAAGGGTTTGGTAGGTGGTGTTTCTATGGTGGTCTAATTGCCCCCACCAGTGAGTTAGTTGCACTAGTGGAAGGGTTTAGGCAAAGGCATAGTAGCTGTCTTTGACTAGGTTAAGGTCCAGGGTCCCCATAGAGGGGGCTGGGGGTATCTTATCGTGCTCTGTGGCTGGCAATGCAGCTAGGGCCTCATCCCTGAAGTCCTCGAAGACATTGCACGTTGAGTACATCTCTACGAAGGCTTCTCGTACAGTGGAGAACAGAGCATCTGTATCTGCTGCACACGTACCAAAGCTATCATGCACCAGTGCCATGCTGTTGATGCCAGCTTCCTTAGCCCGTACAACGGTGAGCATCAGGTGACTAGCATCCATGGAGTGAATGAAGTTAGGTGAGATACCATTCGCTTGGCGTACCTTATCCAGCTCAGTGGTTGCCTGAGCGTACCCCAAGCGCATATCCAGATTACCAGCGAGGGTAGTACGGATGCGGTGGAGCTTCATCTGCCTCACAGCTTGCAACACCATGAAGTTAGTTGGAGTGTGCCACACAACGGGAAGGTTGTGATTAGCCAGCACACGAGCAACTGTCTTCAACCAGTTCATCCCTTCAGCCGCCTTAACGACAACTTGAGGGAGAGCTTGGGAGATTGCATTGGCCATGAAGGATGCAGCCTCAGTCCCATCATTCTCAAACGGGAAGTCATTAGGCTTCTCCATCTTAGCGGGACGCATGGTGTCCTCCATGAGCTGCTCACGGAAGCCATAGTTAGCTGAGCCATACGGATACGTCATCACAGCTCGTTTGACACGCTTGCGGGTGATACCGAACTTCAACCATTGCTGAGCTACTTCTTCAGTGGCCCTTGCCTGGGTGTATTCAATGCACTTGTCAGCAACCTTCTGGTAGATGTCCTGAGGCTTATCTGAGGGGACCAGGTTGACAGCAGCGCCACCAACTTCATCTCTCAGTGTCATGGAGTAGTTCTGAATGCCTGAGCACGAACCATCCAGAGCGATAGGGATATGAGAAACAAAGCTCACGCCTTGCTCCATGTACCCTGCCCACTCAAAGCAGAAGGCTAGGAACTGCCAGGGCTTGTCGATGGTCACATCCTCCACAGCTTTTGTTGTGGGGTTTATCCAGCCACCTTCAACCCACCCACGATTAGCAAATGGGTCTTCAGCGATTGCTTTGATTTGTGCTTCGTTAGCATCCACCCAGTCCACACGGTCTTGGAATGAAACCTTGTCCACTCCAGCCATGTTGGCACCTTGGATAGCCAGCCACTTCACGCCATCTTCACCAATGGGTTTCCCCTCAGCGAAGTGCATAAGTGACTTCATAAGGTCAGGGCCTTGAGGGTTGAACGAAGGCACTGCATAAACTCTGCCTCTGAAGTCCAACTGGTACGGAAAGTAAATTCGCTCGAAGGCACCATACTTCTCAGCGGTTGAGATGCACTGTTGTATCTGGAGGCGTTTGGATTGGTTCTGGACATTGAAAGCGTAAGTGTCCCGTGCATCCTTCTTCCACTTGAAGTGTCTATCTTTATCGTAGCCTGGGAGCGAGGTGTCAAAACACACATGGTTTTTACGCTCGGCTTGCACCATGCTTCCGCAAGATGGACACAGAGGTAATGGAACGTTCTCCCTGCTAGGGAGTGGCGACCAAGTTGCTGACTGTTCCCATAGAGTTCTAGCAACGTCTAGAGTCCTTTGGTTGATAGCCCAGGGAACATTCTGCATAGTGTTAATGGCATCGTAAACGATGGGCATGTCATGGTTCTTCAGCTCCTCTAGGTATCCGCTAAGGTGGGTTTTCACCAGCGTCAGGCGTTTCACATAACGGGTCAAGTAGCCACCACCACGGGGGCCAGTCCAGGGGAGAGGTTCTACAATCATAGGCTCATACTTAGGCTGCATCAGAGCAATGAAGCTGTTACGTGCATTGACCCAATCTGTGACTTCACTCTTAGGGTGGATGTACAGCTCAGTGTTGTGCTTACCGTTCTGCTGCTTCACGATGTCAAACATGCCAGTCTTATCAACAATGGCATCAATGACACGGGAGCCTACAGAGACCTTCTCAGTGAGGGACCAGCTCTTCCACTCCACTCCACTTTCCTGAGACAGGAACTTCACGAGGTAGGCTTTGCGGCTGTAAGCCACGCGAGTCTTAGCCTTGCGAACAAGATGGAAATAGAGGTTGGAGTTCTCAGCTTCAAGCGCACGGAAGCGACACTCATCTTCGATGTAGTTGCCAATCTCCAGGGCCAGCTTAGGAAGCGTCTGTCCAAACTGAAGAGCGTTGAGGGTGCAGCGTAGGCCAAGGAAGGCTGATACGTTGGCGGGTAGTTGGTCCAGCAACTTCATGTGCGTGGCTCTGCGCCCAGCGCCACCCTTCTTCGCCTTATCAATCATCTCTTGGATGCCTTCACCAACGCTCTTAACGTGCTTGTTGATTAGCTCCTGAGCTGGGGCCGTGTTGGACTCTTGGCCCTTTTGTCTTGCCTTGACCACAGCACCTTCGTACTGCTTCTGACCCATTACGGTCATCTGCTTCTCAAGCTCAATCTGCTGAGCGTACAAATCGGTTTCGTCTGGTGTATCCATGGGGGCCTCACGGTGGAATGGTTGCATCAGTGGATAGGTGTAGGCAAATAAAAAGGTTAGCCAGTAATGGACTTAGGTAAGATAGGCTTCAGCTCTACATTGTAGAAGGTGTTGCGAGTACGCACAGCCTCTACCATAGTTGTGCGGATGGTAGTGCCATCTCGCCAGCGTACATCTCCGTAAACTTCACCTACCAAACATCCGGTGATGTCGATGTAGGCATTCTTGATGGTTGAGGGCAATCCATCGTGGCCCATGGCTCTCTGCATTATGCGGCCTCCAATAAGTCACGAGCCAGGATTAGCTCAGTGGGTACTAGGTGACTATAACGCATAGTCTCCTCGATTCGTCTATGCCCCAACCACTTCTGGACAAGGGCAATGTTCTTGGTCTCCTTCAGGAGCCTCGTAGCGCAATCATGGCGACAAGCATGGGGGACAAACTCATCGTCCTCCTGTAAGCCCAGGGCTACCTTTATCTCATTCCATCTATCCTCAATGCGATTGCTCGTGGCGAACTCAAAGTTGCCCTGGCGAGAGAACGCAGCGAAAGCTCTATTGGTGAGGGGGATGGAGCGCGGTGTGTCGGACTTAGTATCCCATAAATGGAGAAGTGGTGCATCATCAGTGAGAGTGATGTCACTGGCTTTCGCCTTACGAACCTCTGAACATCTCGCGCCTGTGTCCAGTAGGACCACAAAGAAGTCAGCCCATTGCTGACGGTTGGTATTGTTATAAAATCCCGCAATGGTTCCTCTCTCTGTGTCTGTGAAGAAACGGGTACGGGTAGTCCTGACACGGAGGAACTCAATGTCAGGGCGCTTGGCTATGATGTCCTTACGCTCCGCATAGCGGAACATCTTGGATAGCATAGCGAGGCGCTTATTGATTGTAGCTGGGGCGAAGCCTTGAGCCTGTTGGGTAACAGTGAAGTGCTCCACATCAGCGGTAGTAATGTCAGCAGCTAGGCGCTCTTTCCCGAAGTGGGAGAGAATGACCTTAGCCACTGACATAACACCAGCCCTATGCTCGGCCTTCTGCCAGTAACGGCTGAAGCAAGCATCGAAGAGAGTGGATAGGCTGTTTCCGTTGCCACTATGTAAGCGGTCAAAGGCCCTCTTCTGTACTGCGGGTTCTCGGCCAGCTAGAAGGTCAGCTTTAATCTGAGCTTCCATGGCTAGTGCAGATGTACGATCAGGGGCTTGCGCTCTAACCCGTTTGCCCTTGTGTTGCACATCTACCTGATAACCATTTGAACGAGGCTTCACAGTCATATTAACCACCTATCATGTGGGTTACTTTTTCATACAACTGAACTCCACGAGGAGTCAGTGTGTGTACCTTGCGGCGCAGTTCCATGGGGTCTGGGACACCCTCTATTAGGGCAAATCCCTTTTCCTTATGGCGGTTGAGTTTAGAGAATACAGCTACGTTCCTACTGGCCGAGCTTTCTGCCTGGTCAGTCATAGCGGCTATCTGAACTAGGGATACCCCTGGGTTCAACGCTACTGTAAGAAATGTAACTACCTGTTGCACAGGCATCTCCGGGTCCAACCTTCTAAACTCCTCCAAGCAACGCAACAGTTTACGAGCTTGGTTTGTTTTTATACTGCTCATGTCCTACCTCCCTTGGTTAAAACCATTCCACATATACATTATTTCTATGTGTGACGCAAGGGAAAAGTTATAAGGGCTAATTATTCAGGTACTTAGGCAGGGTGTACATGATGTCTAAGCCACCAAACCAGATGTGGCGTGTGGGCTTCACAGAACCCAAGTTGTAGGTCTCGAAGAAAGGTGTATAGCCACCTGAAGACTCATACTCCATTACAAGTTCACCTAGGTATTTGTTGCTAAACAGCGTGATATTAAAGTACTTCATGGCAGTTACTCCCCTGGGGTCGTGGTTATGGTGGATGGAAAGGTCTCATGGTTTGTTTATGTCGGCAAGGGTTATTTTTATCCTACTATTACTTAGGAAAGAAAATATCCTACTACGGTAAGCACAGCGATAAACACTAGGAAACCATAGTCGTGATCTTGATTTCCCATATCAACCTCCGTTAGTAAGTGTAATGCAGATGGTGAATACCAAGGCTGTGAAGCCGAAGAGGTGCTCACCCCACATGACGGTCTTCTGCTCGTCCACTTTGCGACCAATGAGGTAACAGAGGGCGTGAGCTACGCCGAAGTTAAGGGCGTATATCGGGAGGTAGTAGAAGGAACCTGTGGCCCAGCATAGAACAGCAGAGAGAATACCTCCCCGCAAGATGCCTATGTAAACCATGGCTAGTGTACAACGCTCAGTCTCATCACGGCTAGGCAGGATTGGACCTAACCAATCTCTGTCATTGGTCTCTGTGTTGGGGTTGAATCCACCAACAGCAAAGTACCTACCATGGGAGAACCACTTCCACGAGAATGCCGCAATGACTGAAGCCAGAGCAGCTATGTGATTGTAGTCTGAGTTCACCAACACTGCTACACCCACAACAAGCGACCAGGAGAGCCAAGCACCCGTAGTTCCTAACTCTTTCCCGAAGACTTTCTTTCCATCTCTGCGATACAGCCAACCGCTGAGCAGGATGAGAAGGATATTTATGATTGCGAGTAAAGGTGTCATTGTAAGCCATCCCGATTTACTTCCAGTTCATCCAGAGCGTCTGAGTAGTTGACCTCGAAGGGTGTAAGGTGACGGTTCAAGTCCAAGAGGGCTTGCCGTTCCTTGTCGATGAATGCTTGGGTGAACTTCCCTCTGTATTCATCTTCTTCAAAGTCATTGCCACACTCACAGTCTTTAAACAGAGGAGATAAGGCAACACACATTATTATAAACATCACTAGGAAGCCAACCATCATGGCTAGGCACTGCATGATTAGTAAGAACAAGTCCATTGTAGTCTCCTCTGTTTTCTAAGGTTGTTTACTTGTCGGCCAACACCAGTATTACGCAAAGCAATACGATGAAGAACACAGCAAGGGCGAAGCCAATCCACAGTGGGCTAAGAACCCATAGCCACGACCATGCAATGTAGCCTGTTAGTTTCAGGCCGATGAAGAGCAAGGTCAGAAGGCCAGCGAAGCTAGGACCAGCATAGACGTTTGTTTTATTTTGGGTTGCCATTGGCTACTCCTAACGATTTAGGCTTCTCATCATCCTTCAAGGTTTTCTTGTAGAGCTGATTAGATGCCGTGTGGAAGATGACTATGCCTTCAGGGTCCATGAACCCAGGGTTGGCATAACTACCGAGGTCCTTCAGCTCATTCATGATGCCACCCAGAATTTCATCTGATAGCGGACCACGATACAGCTCAGGGACAACCCAGCAGCATTCGGGGATTGGGTGTTCCAGCCAGCGCGTAGTGTTGAATAGTGAGAACTTCTTCTCATCCATTCCATACCCACGTTGGATGCCCTTACCCCACCACTCGCCAAAGTGTTGGCCTGGGCCTAACAGTAGCAAGTCTTTCTCGTTGGCTTGGACCCACTTAGCGAAACCGTAGTTGTCGTCTTCAGGGGTAATCCAGCGAGTACGAGAACCAGCGAAAACTTTACCGTCATCTGTGATAAAGATTTGTGCGTTGGTCCCATCTAGTTTCTCCGTGACGATTACATCACGAGAGTATCTGGCAATCTTGGGGAATGCCTTGAACTCTGGTTGCATTTGGCCTCCAGTGAACCAGCCAACACCAGCCTAGGAATAGGAGGATGAAGGTGGCGATTGATAAGTTGATTGCTGTGTCTGCCATCAGAACATCCTGTCGATGACTTCAACCAGATAAACCATGTCTATCTTGGTAGAGTCCTTCGCTTTCAATTCTGAGATGAGCTGACTGAAGTAAGCCACATCAACACCTGTGAGCTGCTCTTGGAGAACCTTGGGGTCCGACAAGTCTAGCGATTGGCATTGGGTAACCATCTTCAATATCTGACCAGCGTTGATGCTGTACCCACGCTTCACAAACTTGCGAATGCGAATGAGGGAGCAGATGGGGTAACGTGAACCAATATACTTCAGCTCACGAGAGAGCAGGGCTTCTAAGGCTTGAGGCCGTAGGACCAGCTCGTTACCTTGATAGGTCCAGTAGCTTGTGCAATGAACAAAATCAAAGTTCTCATGGATGACATCAGGCTCACCCGTAAAGCGCAGGATGATTTGAACATCGTTGCTCAGGGTGATTGCGTTACTGGACACAAACAGAGGGCGGTAAGGCTTACCCTTGACCTTCTTGGTCTTGGTAGCTTCTCGCTCTTCATCGTGTGTCTCTTGGATGGTGCCAGGGTCATCCATGACATCACCAACATAAGCACCAGCTTCTTCAGCAGGGCGACCCTCGAAGTAACGGTACTCTTCTTCAGCCCCAGCTTCACTGGCGATACCAGCGGACTTGACGTACACCTGAATGCGGTCATCCACACGGCGAACTTCAATCTTGCATGAGATACCAGATTCCTTCTGAGGCTGGAAGCGACCAACGTAGTAACGGGCTACAGCTTCAGCGGTCTCAGGTGTTCTGAAGTAAATGTCGAAGTCGTTGACCTCTTCACCCAACAGCATGGAAGCGATAGCACCACCAGTTACGATGACATCTCGCTTCACAAGGTCTTGAACAGCAGTGTCTTCGATGGATGCAATCCACTCTTCAACCTTGCGCTTCAAGATGCCCTTGATTTGTGGAGCACGAAGCCCCTTTTGAACATCAGTCATTATGTAATCTCCTTGGTACGAAGCCCTGTGCAGGGACAGTCGCTACCTTTTCGTGCTGGTCATTGGGAGGCCGATGAGGTTTTCCTAGGTCAACAAACACATCGTATTCGAGGGTCTGTTGTATTCCCGCTATCACTACTCGCGCAGTGAAGCTCCTGGTGGGACGTTGAGGGTCCTTTAAGAGGAGCAGGGGTCCTAATAGTGCCATATCGGCCTCCTTGTTTGACTTACTTCTTCGGTTGAATGTTCACCACAGTAGCCGACACAACTTTGAAGGCGTTGTGAGGCTCACGGCGTTGCCACTCAGCGGCTTGGTTTTCAGCAGCTTCCTTCGTGCGGAAGTCAGGGCAATAACCGTGACTGCAAAGGACTTGGTGCTTGCTAGCAACTTCTACTGTTACCTCACCACGGACTAGGCTGTTAGGCCCAGTGCGATAGCCAGCACGGTACTCATCACCGTTCTTATTGTAGTAACCACCAGACATCGGAGATTTGAACTCGCCCGTTTCCATATCCAGTTTCTTACTCTGGAATGCAGTACCAGCTTCCGTGGTACGCGAGACAGTTAGCTCAAGAATATCGCCAGAAACAGTGCGATACCGACCACCAACGCGAAAGGGGGACACCTCCACTGGTTTCTTGATGTCCCACGAGTGGTCATCACCATCATTCCAGTAAGTAGCCACAGCATCACCACGACGAAGGGCACGAGTATGGAGCTTATTGGTCTCCAGAGTGCCTTCCTTATGGACGAGGATGTAACCACGGTCATCTGGTCCAGCAATTACCTGGATTGTGAAGCCACCACGGGTCTTGTGAACTGTACCAACTGAGAGGTTGATAGTCTTGGTGTCAACCAGAAGTTCTTCCAATGACCATTCTTCTTTGAAGACCACGTTACCTGAAGCCGCCAAAACACCCCAGTTATCTAAGTAACCGATTGAGCGTGAACGCTTGTCTTCCTTTGCGGCCTGTAGGCTCGAATAGAAGTAAGCACGGAAGGCTGGCTGGCCACTGATTGTCTCTGGCTTGTCGTCAATCTTAGCGTACACACCGCTAGTGCGAGTACGGTACACACCACCAGCAACGGCTGGCACATTCACTCCACAATAACCACACATAGTTCTCTCTCCTTGTTTAGTTTTGATAAAAGAAAAGGGAGCCACCCGACCACCGGATGAACCCCCTTTGATAGTTCTCTCCCTGTCATAGGAAAGAGAATTAGTTTGGCAGTGACATCAACTCTTCGACCTTCACTTCCACAGCCTTCAACACCTCGAAGGGTGTCCCAGCGTAATGGCTTCGGCCCTGAGCTTCAGAGTCGAACGTCTGTTGTGACATGATGACTTCGCCAGTCTTCTTCAGACGCAACACCAAGACATAACGCTTGAGGCTTACACGAGTGAGTGGTTTAGGTGCCATCATGCGAATCGCACCACGATTGAATGGGAAGTAAGCAACCTTGATGGGCTTAGGCAACACACGAACGATGTCACGGGTGTCTTCCTCGCGGTGGTTAAGGAACCGACCATCTGCTGTCCACTTCTCACCATAACCAAAGTCCACACCTAAGGCTCTTTGCCCTGGATGGTTCTTGCCATGGATTACGTATGACTCAAAATCGTTAGGACCCTTGCGAGGTTCAATCTTGGTGATGTCAACTTTGCGACCATCACGTAGAACAACAGTGTCCCCAACTTCGACAGAAAGCGGAGCACGGATGCGCGTGTGTAAGTTCATCTTGTGGAACCCACCTTGCGGTAGATAGTCACCACCTTGATACCAAATACAATCAGCACCCTTAGCTCTCCCATCAATGTACCGACCTTGGTACTGTGTTGGGCTAAGCATCTTGGTAATCTCTACCGTATCACCATCATAGTCTTTGTATCGCTGGCCCACTACTAAGCGGACCTCACCACCGCATGAACGGCACATCACTCTCTCCTTAGGTTGCTAGGTTGTCGCCTTCAGTCAGCACTTGCCTGACCAGACGAGCCGCCAATACAACATGACCATCGGACCATAGCTTAGAGGTCAGGGCATCACACTCAGGTTGAGTGAGAGCAACCCATGAACACACTTTGCCATCTGGTGCTCTCGACATGAGGAGCCACAGCTTGACCAAGGTTTGTTGTAGAGGGCGGGTTAGATAATGCTCAGCGTGGGATACGCTCGGAGCATTTACAGGAGGGGCGAGAAGTTTCTGCCCAGGTATCGGTGGTCCAGACTTAGTACGGAACCGCTTATTCAAGGTGACAACATTATCTGTCATGGCTTCATCCTCCCATAGGGTTACAGCTCCACAACCATCGGCGGTCCAGACTTACTAGAGAGAGGCCCTAGGGAGGGCGCGTCTAGTCAAATCAATGACTTAGCCAAAAAGCTGTTTTGCAGTTTCTATGGTGGTCTAATTGCCTGCACTAGTGGATTAGATACAGTGGCGCAAGCATAAGCTAGCTAGGCTCTAATGCAGCTTACACCGCCTAGCCTTAGCAATAGCCTTTAGGCTCCCTAGCTCTTTCCGTAGCTCGTAATTAGAGGCGGCTAGGTAGGACATAGAGCCAACCCATGAGCCTACTATGAGGCAAGCTAGGGCGAATGAGAGCGCCACTATAAGCCGCCTCTTGCTCTTCCTATTCATGTGGCGTTTGCACTTCAGGGGCAGTGCTATCAAGAGAGGCGAGAGCATCAAACTTAGCTAGCTCATAAGCCTCTCTAGCTTCATCCTGCGTCTTATTGTCTCTAATAGCTTTCCAGTATGCCCGAATAGCTACGTCATGCGCTAGCATCCCTGCAAGCGTGGGATTGCCTTTTACATTGTGTGGGATTGTCATGGTGTGATGCTCCAGTAATTAGGGCGGCTGAATTGCTCCCCCTAAAGCGTATTTATACGCCTCTACTTAAAGGAAATGCCCCCGCCTATTTCTAAGCAGGGGCATCCCTTGGGCAGTGTTAGGGCACTGCTTTATCTTGTCATGCGCTTGCCTTCCATAAAATCACAGTAGCGTTGCGCTTGCTTATGCGTCTTAAACCTGGCTTGCAATTTTCCATCGTGATAAACTACCGCTGGCAATTCGGGTAGAGCATCAGCGCAAGGCCCATGACACACGGTAAAATTGCCAGTGCTAAAATTGGGGTGTTTATATTCAAACTTTGCCCCTACCATTAGCGCCACAATACAACCGTCCAGAATGCCACAGCCTCCCGTGGAATTATGGGCCTTCAGTATAAGCGGGATTTTCTTAGTGCCCCCGCTGCATCCTATACGGCCTGTTATGTAATTCTCTTCAGCACATGCGCGGCCTGTCTTAGTGTCACCATAGAACAGCCTAACCCTTGCCCCTGTATCATTGAGGCTCTTTAAAAGGCGCTGAAGGCTTTCAGGTGTTTCTTGATTAAAGGTGTTTAGGTTGCTCATGGCTTATGCCTCCATCCCTAATTGAGTTGCAAGCAAGCGACATTCGCTAGCCTGTATTCTATGGCATCCCGCCTTGATAACACCAGCTTCAATGCTATCAATTTGGAAGTGTCCTAAGTGAATTGTTTTGCCGTTGCGTTGCCATGATTGGCCACTATCAAGAATGCGCTTAACAACAGGCCAAGCCTTCTTAGCATGAGAGACAGGGAACTCGGCCCCAGTGCTCGTTTCTACTAAGTCACCTTTAACCCGCATGTATTGAAACTCATTGCTTAGCTTAGCCCGTTTCAAAACAGCCTCATTCATATCACTCAGCAATCTAAGAGCATGCCAAGCGTCCCCAATCTCATTACCCCGCCACTTATCAAGGAACTGACTAGGGGCACCATAGAGGCGTTTAAAGGTTGCTAGGGCTTCCGCTTGGCGTTCCTTCTTGCGCTTCTCAGCCTTCAGCCTTTCAGCCTCTAGGCGTTCGGCTTCTCGCTC
>Ga0075464_10000043_pt1 | contig 43013 bp, 65 predicted proteins | sample DEB19_08_DNA_5_FD_75068 | JGI IMG/M metagenome (GOLD analysis project Ga0075464, IMG submission 75068) | Aqueous microbial communities from the Delaware River and Bay under freshwater to marine salinity gradient to study organic matter... | ecosystem: Environmental > Aquatic > Marine > Coastal ...
CAGTTGGCGCGTTCGTGTTCTGGGAGATGCTGATGATGCGCACTTCAGAGGGTGCGAGACCGGCTCGCTTTAGCTTCTCCTCAATGAAGTGACGGTCCCATCCGTTGAGGGGGAGCCCAACCATATGTGCTGCGAGTCTCGGCCTGTCTACGACGAGGCAGACTTTGGCGGATGTAGGTCCTAGGCCCCCGACTTGCACGTGCACGATGCGAACTCCCCCTCAGACGAACTTGCTTAACTTATAATGCGCGGACGGTCTTCACTTCAGTGTAGCCGGTCGGCTGGCCTTCTTTATCCTTACCGTCGACTACGGTGATCTGCAGTTCCTTACCGAGGAGCATGTCAGTGTCGAACTCGGCACCGAGATCTTCACCCATTGCTGCACGATAGAAGTCCTTCAGACGGAATGCGCCGCCGCCGTTTGTGGGGGTGCGATGAAAGATCTTGCGTCCGTTGTTCTTGTCTTCTGACTCGCCGAAAGTTTCGAGCGTCCAGTTAACGAAGTGGGTGTCAGGTTTTCCGTTCTTACCTTCCCACATGTCAATCTTTGCGTCGACGACGCGGACCTTGTAGCTGCCCGGCGTGACGGAATCTTTCACCTCAGAAAGATCTGGCTTGATTAAACCCATTTTATTTACTCCTTGTTAGTGCGTCGTTGTGACGCGGTTTAATTACTTAATGTATTTCTCAAGTTCCGCATAACTCAGCGGCATTACTGCGGGCAGTCCCGGTATCTGACTACGTAAGCACGAAAACTTTGAATCTGCCTTCGTCTGCGCAACGTACTGCCCTTTATCGGTTACGTGCGTGTACCAAACTTCTTTGAAGTAAATTGGTAACTTCTCGTCGAACGAGCCGTCCATCATGGGACTCCTGATGATCATCCCGGAGTTCGCATCCTTGTAAGTTTCAAGGTGTGCACACATGATCACATTGCATGGCAGATCGAGGACTGCAGGAATGTACTCAGTAAACCAGCGAAGCATCACACCGTAGTGCGGACGGTCCGGCTGCTTCCCTTGCGCAGTCTCCACACCCTTGATGCCGGGATTCGTCCGGATGATGTGCTTCAGCGTCGCAGTGCTGAACGCACTAATGCTGTCGAGCACGAGAGTTTTGAACTTAAGTGCGCCGGACTTAAGCTGCGGTCCGATCTCGTCTTTCATAATTTTATTGAGTTCTTCAATTGGATCTGCGCCGCCGGGAAGTGATCGAGTGAGCGTCCTGACATCAATAGCCTTAAGGCGCTCTAGATCAGCTTTGTGAAAGAGTGCGGCTGAGTCCACCTTACCGTCGAAGTCGAGATAAAGTATTGGCGTCGGCAGTGATGTGGCGAAGCAAGTTTTCCCGGAGCCCGGTGCGCCGAGAAGGAGAATCTTTAAGTTCCCGGCAGTTGAAATCTGATCGAGTGATGGCACGTTAGACCTCCGAAATAAATTTACTGTCGATGATGTTTTCACGTAACCCGATAGGCGCAGCGTCCACGTCGAGGAAGGAACATCCGCCGTACATCGTGCAAGCATTCACGTCACCGAGCGGCCACTTATCCTCAGCACGCCACGTGAGATAGTTCCGCACTGCACACACTACTGAGTCAATGAACTCCTGAATGTCACCTGCGTCACGTTTTGTGACCTGACGCGGAAACTGCGGCGGACCGCCACGTGCCGTGAGTGGCTTCGGCTTCACCTGCAGACAGTTCACGAGGAAGCTGTCGGTGTCGAGACCGAGGATGCGCTGTGCTGCAAGGAGATATCCGGTGTACTGGTGATTCGGCTTAAGCCTGTTATAGAAGTCAGAGCCGACAATGCTTGAGGTCTTGTGATCCGTCGGAAGAATCACGTGCGTCTGTGCGTTCTTCAGTACGACGTCAATCTGTCCGAAGTACTCAATCTCAAGTTCTTCGTCTTCGTAGAGGGGCATACTGAAACTGCGCTCCGTAATTGGCCCGTTCTGATCGCACAACACTTCAAACGGATCATTGATGTAGCTCTCGAAGTAATTACGGAGGAGCCACACACCGGAGCCGAGACTCCGCTTATCTGTTTCAGGCAGCGCACGAAGGGGCTCCGCAGTATTCACGAAGGCTGCAATGGCACGAAACAGGAAGTGATCGGACGGTGGTGTGTGACCGTAAGCTAGGAGGTCGGCCTGCTCACGGAAGTTAGACGGAATGCTGCGGTTCCCCCTCGGCTCTGAATAAAAAATCTCAAGTGCTTTGTGAATGGCGAGCCCGAAGAGTGTTGCCGGAGCCTCGTGCCGTGCCTTAAGTTTTCTGTGCAACGTGTAGTACGCTTTGCGTGGGCAGGAGTGAATTACGCTGAGCGACGATGAGTTGATGCGGACTTTCGGCTTACGTCCCGTCTCGTCAACGGAAAGCATTTCCTTCGGAGTCCCGGTCCGCGCAATTTCTGGCGGGACCTGAGACAGGTCTGCAGATACCTTCATGATGTAACTTTCCCCTCGAAACACAGTTGCTTTAGTAACTTTCGAGTAGACCACACTAGGCTTGCGCTTTCGCTGCAGTCAAAGAGAAAATATTCCGAGGAGCACTGCATGAACGGAATTGAACAAGTACCGAGTTGGGTTTTTTATTCTATAGGCTTACTGATTCTCACGAACCTGAGTTCGCTCGGCGGACTGATTTACGCATCGTGGCGGTTAGTCTGGTGGCTGAGTAAAGTCGACTCGGGGATTAAGGACGCTAAGTTAACGGCAGTCCGCGCACACAAGCGCATCGACCGCATCGCAGGAGATCATGCAGGTGAAGAAGTCGGCGAGACTAATTTATGAACGTGAAAACCAAGCGAAGAATGTTGATCGAAACCGCAGCACAGTTCATCGGCGTCACGGAGTCCGGCGTGAACAAAGGACCTCTCATCGAGATGTTTCAGAAGGAAGTGGACGGGAAAGCAGCGGGTGAGCCGTGGTGTGTAAGCTTCGTGCAGTATTGTGTTCGTGAGGTTGACCGGCGGTGGCTCAAGGAGCAGTTCGGCAAGACTTTAGCCCAGACACTTCTCTTTAAGACAGAATCTTCTCGTGTACTGTGGGAACGCACTCCTCACGTAGCACGGTCTGATTACGGTGAAGTTGGTGATATTCAAGTGTGGGCTAAGTATGATGCGAGCGGAAACATTACGCCGTTCGGTCACGTCGGCATCGTAACGGACGTTCTCCCGAATGGTTACGTGTTGACGATTGAAGGGAACACGGGAGCGGGCGGCTCCGGCGTTGAACGTGAAGGTGACGGTGTGTTCGTGAAACGCAGACCTGCTATGCAGAATGCGGGAAGTATGAGAACCTTAGGTTTCTTAAGTCCGTGGGCTTACTGAAGAGCCCCGCACACATGCAAGGAGGATACTGTGGAAGATCTCGCAGCAGGTAATCTAGGTAAGGAAGCGTCTTACGATATCGATCTGAAGGACGGAAAACTGATCTTTAATCTGAAGTATGACGGATCGCAGGTTGATGGCAGCGTGCAAGTTGCCGTAGCCGTTGATGGACTTCTCGACAAGCTTAAGGAGAAGATCCCCGGTAAGATTGATGACTCAGTCATTGATCTTCTGAAAGTTGCACTGAAGGGGCTCTAATGCCCTTCGTGCACTGGCTGTTTCGAACATTCTTACTGCAGTTTCTGTGGGATCGCCTTATGGAAATTCTCAAGCGGCACGTTGAAAAGAAGAAGCGTGAGGCAGAGATTAAGGCGGTCACTCGTGACGTGTTTAAGAAACTCAAGGAGGCGCAGACTGATGCAGACGTTGAGGCTGCTGCTCGCGACATTCGCGATCTCATTAGCCGCATGTAAGGAAGGTCCGGACGTTACGGTGTGCATTATGCGTGCGATACCGACGGAACCGGAACCGTACTTTCTGTGCGTGCCGCCTGACGGTGATACGTATCGGTTGAGCCCGGAACTCGCGGATAAGTATGTAGCATTTTCATCCGAGGATGCTGAGAAGTTGCTCAGTTATTGCGGAGTCTCCAAGAAGTAAGTGCTTGTATGAGGCTGCGGTTTCGCCTAGTCTTGCGGACGTTCGCACTGACAAGTTACCCCAAATTAAATACAGTTGTTAAGGCGTAGGGCTCCGAAAGGGGCCTTAAGTCTTTCTGCGGTAAGACTAAAGCGCCGTCCGTGGCGCAGTTCCCCGTCCGTGGGAAATTAGTTTTCAGGTATGTCGGGGGAGCGTGCCATGTTGCGAGAGTTCTCTTCGCCTTGTGCAAGTCGATGCATGTCGTATTCAGAGGAGAAACCGAGGGCAGACCGTGCGAGGCAGCCCATGTCGTAGTTGCCGATACCGTAGAATTCTAGCGCGAGGCCCCAGTTCTCAATTGCTTCAAATGCCGCTTCGAGAATTGCCGCGTCGTCTGAAGACATGCTGAGTCCCTCAGTTGCAGCTCTGAGTATGGCGAGGGTGTCTTTAGGTGTGTAACGAGAAGCTCCCGGCATAACTCAAGTGTGCACTAGTTGAGTCCGAGGAGGTACAGGATTATGCGTCCGGTCATAACTACGAGACCGACAGCGATGAAAGTTACTAAGACAGAGGCGAGTGCGTTGATGAGTGTGTGAGGACGGTGGCTCATTTTTTTGTCACCGCACGCGAGTTCCGTGTTCCGACAATGAAGTCGTGATCTACGTTTCGGTAACTGCGACTGCTCGACGTGGCTTCGTGAAAGCGGCTCCAGTACTTACTCGGTCCGTCTTTCGTAGTGAGGAAGGTCTTCCCGCAGCCGCAAGCACATTTCCGGACGTAGAGTTTGGGAAGGCTGTCGTACATGTGATTAGTCTGACGGTGTTGCATGAGTTACGTCAAGGACTGTGGTGAGCAGCCTTTAGGTCCCGAATGAAGTAAGCTGACGTCGTCCAGCGTTCGCAGTAGTCGCAGCGGGCATGTTCCGGTTTTGGAGGCTTCACGTCACGGAAGCGGTAACCGTACTCCGGCATGCAGGCGAGACAGATGATGATCTTCGTTGCGTGTTTCATTTCTCGTGCTCCCGGTCACGGAACGTGTAGATGAGTGCGCAGTGTACCATGTCCCAGAAGTTCATGCCTGCAAGGAAGAGCATTGCCGGATTCTCGTAGGTTTTATAGGTGTGGAGACATGCGAACATGAGACCGAGCGAGATGAAGGTGTGGAACAGTGCGCGGTTCGGCGGCAAATAGATCATCTGAAAAGCTCGCGGCAGATTGCGGGATCAACGTTCTGCTTAATGCAGGTGATGCGGCGGTCGGCCTGCTTTTCAGTGTAGTCGCGTATTCCCACTGCGATGCCACTGATGAGAGCGAAGAACAGTACTACGACGACGAGGCGGAGGAAGGCATCTTCACAGAACACGGCAATCCTCCGTTGTGAAAGTGTAGGTTCCTGTGTGCGTGCAAACTACGTCAGTGTCGAGCCAAATGCGCACGCCGTGCTCCCGTGCGAAACTGCAGAAACCCCAGTCCTCAGATTCGAAGATGCCGTCACGGACGCCGCACGGAAAGAGATCCCACATAGTGACAGACTCACTTCCGTCCGTGAGTCCCATAGTATCGAGTGCGTCGTAAGTCGGTGCGTACTCGGTGAGCTTCCTGAGCGTGTTGATGTTGATGCACATGAAGCCGGTCGGCAGATGCTTAACTTCAATGACGCCGCTTAGGTCTGTCTGTGCGTCAATGAGGAGGTTGTAGTTTAGGCGGGACGGAAGCTGCTTTACTGGGTACGTTCCGCCGATAACTTCTTTGTTTGCGGTGGCGATGCGTTTGAAGTTTTCGTACGTCCAGCCGATGTCGGCGTCGATGAACATGAGTTTATCGGCCTGGCCTTCTTCGAGTGCGTACCATGCACACTTGTTTCGTGCTCGCTGAATGAGGCTCTCGTTATCGAGGAAGAGAACCTTGATGCCGATCTTGTCGCGGGCTGCGTACTGGATTGTGGTCATGAGAGAGCCGCAGTACTTTGTCGTGAGCTGCCCGCCGTATGCGGGTGTTGCGATCAGGATCTTTAGCATGTGGTGTTCCTATCCGCAGATGCTGATGTGGAGGATGAGTTTGAAGATTGCTGCTGCTGTGATGAAGCCGAATCCGAATAGTAGTCCGTCGATGTATTTCACCTATTCCCCTTAAGTATCTCGTCAATCTCTCTGAGAGCGTTTGGATGCTTCACCATCAGATTAAACTCTATTAGATCTCTGGCAAGCTCCAACGCCCTCTTGTGTCGGTCGAGGTCGGCCTTCACTTGCTCAAGTTCCTTGTTCGCGTCAAGCGCTCCCAGGTAAGCAGCTTGCGTAATTTTCTGTTCAAGAGTACTCACTTCCCCTCCTTGAGCTTCGCGAGTTTGGCGATTGCATTCAGAACTGGCATCCAATCGCGCGCTTGCTGCATTCCCTGCATAGGTACTTGCTTAAATGTTTCCACGTGCATTCGTGCAACGTCCTCTATTCCTTTAAGCGCCTCTCCCAACTCTTCAGCCATCGCACGCCAGGTGTCGCGGTCAGTGCAAGCATCAGCCTGCGCAGAGTTTCTAAAACTTAGTTGTCTTTGGCAGTCTTCCAACTCCTTCACCACGCGCTCGTATTCGGCCTTCTCAATAACCTCTACGACTCGACCACTCCTGCCAGCATCATCAAGTGCCTTTTCTTTAGAGCCAAAAGCGTGAAAGGGAATCATCTGATTGTTAATATTCGGGAACTCAGTGATGAATAACTCTCTCGGAGCCCGCGCCGGTTTAGGGTTGGGCTTTTTATTGCACCTATGCACTGCCGCCGGATGTAAGTAGGCATTACATTTCGGACATTGCTCACTCATACTCTTGCTCCGTGCGCCGGTTTGTCGGTCATGTCTTCACCGCGACCTTTCGCATCTGCTTTAAAAATGCTTCAGCCACATCAAACACTTTTGGGTGATGAGCCTCTAGGTTTTCTGCAACATGTTGGATAGCTATTGCCGCAGCAAGGATGTCCCTTCCTTCGCATAGTACTTCTAGCCCGCGCCTGATTTCCTCTGCAGATTCAATGAGGCTCTTGATCTTATCGACCGACCATTGTGGGGAGGTCATTACACAAGTCCTTTATAGTTACACAAAACGGTTACACAAAATTGTGTAATCACGCCGGGTTTTCTCCGCTTAATGCCTTACGCGCAACATCGACAAAGTCATTTATCCATTTCCAATGATCTTGAACAGACGGCTTGCTCGTCCAGTCATGCTCAGCAATGTAGCGCAGCACAGTCCTATACCGTGCCACCTTAGATTCGAGACTTGTAACCTTAGCTCGTTCAACATCAATCAGTTTGGCAGCAGTTTCAGTCACGACTAAAAGCTGATCTCTGTGGCATTCAAGTTCCCGTATGCGAGCCTCGGCACGCTTTAACTTATCAGTCATTGTGCGACTTTCTCACACACGCATTCAAAGTAACTCATCCTCAGTACTTCGTAAGGCGCGCAACGTTCTGCACAGTTTAGTCTGATTGCTTTTGTTTCATGCCGGAGTTCCGAACACTTCACTACGAGAAAGAACATTCCGGAAACGCTAAGCACAAGTACAATGGCGAAGCCCCAGTCCCTAATCTCATTCATGATGCCCATATTGCCCCCTGGAGTAACTTCTTAAAGTAAAGGTTCGGCGGGCCAGTTCTGCAAGCTGTTTTCCTTAATGTCCCAATGCGTAACTCGGGCGTAATTCTGCTTCATGACGAGGTCCTTAACTGCCTTGGCAACGTAACCGGCAATCATAGTTGCAGTGTACATAGTTGCCTTTGCGGTGCAGGGCTCCTGAACTGCAGATCCGTCCGTGTAGAGTGTCGTCTCATACGCGGTGCGGTCCTTCTCATTATGCGGATTCATGACGAAGGTGAGTGCGTACTCGGAGGCCATGCGCGGGTCGATGAACCATGAAGCGCCGTAGCTTTTCTTTACGTTTTCCCAGATTGTGCGCCGCACTTCCATGCTGTCGACTGCGGAGATGACGATGCCTGACAGAGGCCCGCCTTCATACTTACGCTCACTCACCTTAATCGTTTCACCGGTGAAGTCATGAATGAGGTCTGCAAGTGCGTGAACTTTCTGACGCCCGATATCTTTCATGCGGTACCACTGGCAGTTCATGTTCTCAACGCTCACCTTGTCGAAGTCACACACGGATAGGTTAGTGAAGCCCATCTTAACGAGTGCGAGTGTGGTGAAGCTTCCGATGGCTCCGGCTCCGATAATTGTGATCTCCCGCCCGAGAACCTCAAGCGGGAGGATGTCGAGCTGTCGGGTGAGGTGCGGTGCAATGTGTGCGCTCTCCTTAAGCTCTTCCATTTGCGCCTCCTTGTGCCTGTTCAATGAGGAAGCGCCGGTACGTGGTCTCGAAGCGGACGCAATCTTTGCGGAGGTAATCGATTTCCTCCGGGTCCATTTGCGTAATCTCTTCCATGCGTTCGCGGTCCGTCTGCAGGCTGCGGTCGAAGTGCGGATTGTAGATCCAGCGGTCGAGACTGTAAACGTACTTATGTCCGTAGTCGTCGTAGGTGACGTTACGCACTGGAGCGCCGTCATCACGCTCGCCGATTGGGAGAACTTTCTTCATCTCCTCCGCCTCGCTGTCTTCATCAGTTGTGCGCGTCTGATGCGGCGGATACTGCTTCGTCATCGGGTAACGTGAGTAAGCCTCACCGGGGTAACCCGGCTGATATGCGGCTCGGCGCTCAGGAGCAACTTTCTCTGCGTACTCGCCATCCCACTGTTCGATGAGATGTTCGGCAAGCGGTGTCTCTATGCAGGTTGGAATGTTGTCGACGAAGATTTCGTGCGGCATCCCGAGGACTTCACACATGCCGGAGAAAGCCGTACGGCACTCCTTCTTCTTGTTAAAGACGGATGCGACTATCCAGCCCTGCTGTGCGAGACTGCGGATGAGTTCCTTATCGTCAGCGGACCAGAAGACGCCCATGTCAACGTGAGAGTGCCAGTGCCACTTCAGTGCGTTGTGCTCCGCACGTGTCTCGAACATTGCTTTACCGAGTGCGACCGGATCGATCTCAGTGCTTGTCGGACCGACTTCCTGCTTGATGAGAATGGCGTCACGTACTGTGAAGGTGTTCGTGTCTGGATCGTGGTCAAGGTGACCGAAACCTGAAACCTCGTGTGAGCTTTTATTAATCCACCAGAAGATCTTCTGCATGACGAGCGGCGGGATTACGAGGTTGAAATTTGTCGCATTCTTTTCTTCGGTGCGTTCTGGCATGTGTGACTCCTGTGTGACGGCACTGCTTTTGGTTTTCTGTTTTCGTTTCTTCTTACGTCCACGTTTCCACACTTGGGACCTCCTTATTTTTGAGTAATGTTCTTGCCTTAGCTGCGTGCTCGGCATGGAAATCTTCCAGCCTGATGTATGGATTGTCGTCGCAGTAAGTTGTGAGAACTTGTCGAATGATAGTGAAGACGCCTTCGATGTCCCATGTGGTGAGGGCTTTGTGCGCGCGGTCCTTGATGTCGCCGAAGCAAACTTCACCGCTGTCGCGCCGTAAATGCGGATGGCAATACGTTTCTGCCGCGAAGACATTATCCCTGTGCGCGAAGACTCGAATTGTGCGGTTGTTTAAGTGGTAAACTGCGCGGTACTCACCCATCGGGACAGTCATGTCTATTTTTGCCGAGGCATTTTTGTGTGAGAGCATGACGGGAGCCGTAGTGAGTGTGATCTCTGACGCAGTAATCTCGTGCAGAGCGTACCAACCGTCAGAGATGAGGTTACTTAGCTGTGTGATGATCGCGTCTGGTGTGAAGGGCTTGTAGGCCTTAAGGCGTTGCTCGGCGTCTCCCGCATTCTTCAGGTTTAGCAAGTACTCATTATATTTAATAATCACTGCCTGCTCTCGCTGTGCAACATCGCCACGTAAGCGGTTAAGCTCTGCACCGTTATAGTTTTCTGCGAAGTTCTCAAGATGTCTGACGTCTGTGGGTGAGAGTTTCACCTCAACCTTCGCAGGTCGCAGCCGCTCAACTTCGTCGAAGAATCGCTTGTTAATGATGCTCTTTCGGGTGACGAGCTTACCGGTTCTGGTGTTGTGGAGGAGCTTAATCGGTTTCCAGTTCGCAATGTTGATGGACGCGAGATGTGCGATGTGATCGAGGTAACGGAGACATGTGGCACTCTCATTTATTGTTTTGTCACTGGCTCCTACGTACTTCACGACGTAATTTCTTGCACGGATGTCGCACATTGGAAGTTCCGCTGCCGTTGCTGCGTCGATTTGTGTAGGCTTCGTCGGACGCTTACGTTTCTCCGCGACAGCAGACTGCTGCTCCGGTGACGGAACGTACTCTGCGTTACGGTTCTGCTGAACCGAAACTGTGGCCATTGGGAGTTCTCCTGTATTTAATTCGTTGGGAATGTGCAGTGTATTTTGTGCGTACTCATACGCTGCGGCAGCTTCTTGCACTCGTTGACTCGCGTGGAGGAGATCTTCTCGTACGGATTCCTCGCTGCGCAGTCTTTCTGCGGGTGCAGTACCGAAGTAGTCTGGGGAGTTCGTTAGCGACGGGAAGCCGTGCATCATGTTTGAGTATTCCTGTCTGAGATCCTCTAATGTTAGTGTTACCGTTGCAGTGCTGCTCACTGTGCTGGTACTGCTGAACAAGTCAGAGACCGTTGAACTATTATTAGCATCATGTGCACTCATCACATACCTCACTGCATCTGATATATCATCTACGTATGTAACATCCCACCTGCTAGTAGGCGCAGCAGTCCGCCTACGCCGCACTCTTCTACGCCGACGGTTACGTCTCTTCGGAACACGTGACTCACTCATCTCTTGCCAGCGTAACCACTCGCGCTGCGCATCCCTGCGCGGCACTCGTGACATAAGCCTTAAGCTCCCGCCTTAACGGGCTTCGCAAAGCTTACGAAGTTTTGTGCTTTAAGTTTGTGTCCGTACTCGACGGGCTCACCGTCAACGGTCGCCTGATAACCTTCAGCGCCGACCATGACTGCGAGTTCTCCGACTGTGCTAGCGGTTTTCGTTTGAATGCTTCCGCCTGCGACCTTTACTTGTACCTTCGCACCTTTAGTTGCCATTGTGTGATTCTCCTTATCCTTAAAGTTTGTCTGCGTCTTCGCCGAGGTATCGGAGAAGTACTGCGTTACTGATGCTCATGAAATCTTCTTTTCGAGGCCAGCGGAAGTAGCTGTAGTCCGTGAGTGGGACGTACCCGTCTTCATCCTGTCCGAGGAAAAGGTTTTCGTAGTCATTCCCCTTAAAGCACACCTCACCTCCAAGTAACCCATCGATGTCCTCTATCGGAATGATTGGCGTACCGCGAGGAAGCGCACGTGCTCGCTGTTCAAAGCCACTTAAGGCACTCGTTGAATTTGCGTTTGGCAGTACGATGCTCTCACCGGTGAGTTCATTCACGAGAGCTGCGACGTTCTGTGCATGACAGCCGAATTTCGCCGTGAGTTCTGCGAGTACGACAGCCTTCTTCGTTTGTTTACGTGTGCGCTTCGGCGTGTCCTCTGCGAAACGGAGTATTGCCTGTGCAGCACGCACCCGTCTTACATATAGGTCAATCAGTTTGCTGCGGAATGTGCTTCCTGCGTCCCGCTTCTTACGGGCACGTTTCTTACTTCCCACGTTATCTCCTTGAGGTTTAGTTAGTGTCGGCTAGTTTGAGTTTCTTCGTCAGATCCTTATACATTGCAACGGACATTGCACGCTTGAGATCGAGATCCGTTCCGCCGAACGCCTGCGGAAGGTACTGCAGTGCTGTGAGCGGAAACTTACGTGTGCCGTTATCGTAGTAAGCTAAGTATCCCTGTGAGAGGAGCTTAAACTTTGTGTGCTGAGTGTTGATGAAGACCACAGGTGATGTGACTGTGTCGGGATTCATGCCCGCTTCACGGAGAATCTTTCGAAGTCCTGCGAAGTTCTTTCCCATGTGTGTGTCGAAGAAGACACGTGCGATTCTCATAAGTGCGCTCCGGTGAGGACGGACTTGAGCGTGTCAGGTGTGCAGATGACGACAGCGATGCGACCTTGCTCCGGTGTGGCGAGTGGCATGTCGACGAATGTGAGTTGCTTCTTACGTGACCTGCGCTGTGTGGTGGCTTCAATACTACGTTCCATGCGACGGGCTTCCCGCACACCTTTATAGTACGTTGCGATTCCCATCTTCATGTCTGCGATGACGTCCTTAAGTGCTTCACCACCTGCAACGCGTGCTTGTGCCTGCTTAGCTCGTTCAATAGTTTCCGCTCTCATTGTTACCCCTAAAGTAAGTTGTCTTATTTAGTGGGTGTAACTTTCTGCCGAACTCCTGTCGAGGGAATTTTTTGGGGGTGTGGAAATTTAGTAACTTTTTTAGCGCGCTCCGGCATGCTCACAATATTCACATCAACGACGTAGCCTTTAGGCATGCCGATGACAGGCTTAAGGATGATTGGTGGCGGAACGTGCTTAACGGACTCAGCGGGCGCTGGAAGTGGCGCCTTCTCGAGTACTTCAACGCGGTCTGTGAGCGGTTTAAGTTTCGCGTCAATACGTTCTTCGAGAAGTGTTCTGAACGCTTCCGTTTCCGCTTCAATGCTGGACTTAGTTAATTTCTTAACTGCATCTACTGTAGGACGTTCGTGCACTGCGCGAAGTAACGTTCTGTAGTCGTTAGTTTCCTGCGTGATATATAGGAAGACTGACGCTACGAGCATCAGAAAGCAGAAGACTCCAAATATAATTACGGCAATTGAGACGCCTGCAGCGCCGGTTTCTGTGAGCATGTGTTTCCCCCTCATGTAGTTACCCCTCTGTGTCTGCGTGAAGTCCTTCAGCGCGGAGTGCGCGGAGTTCGATTTCCTGTAGGATGAAGAGTGCGTTTCCCATGCTGCTTACGACATCATTCTCGGTGAGTTCCGATCGCATGAAGTTGAGGAGGTTTGCTTGTGCGAGCTGCGCGAGTTCTGAAGTACTCTTCGTCTTAAACTCTACGGCAGTTGGCGGCATGTGGTTTACCATGGGATCTCCTCTAAGTTCTCAGTGAGTGTCTTTGCTTCCTCGGCAGTGTTTGTGATTGTGAAGTTCTTCGCCTTCGCATAGTTCCAGATCTGTGCTTGTGTGAACTTCAGTGCGTCGGCGATCTGTTTCACTTCTGCTCGTGTGAGGTACTTCACCTTCCGTGTGCAGGTGATGATCGGGTTTCCTTTTGAGCTGAGTCTGAAGCTTATTCCAGTACTCTTTCCCGGTTTCTTCTTCGGCTCCTTGTAGAGTGAGCGAACGTACGTAACGTACTCCTCGGGAGTCCAGGCGCATAAGGGCTTCTTCGCGAGAAGCGGTGGCAGTGTTCCAAGTAGTGTCTGATTCTTGATGTGCACGGTCGGCCTCCTGTCTGAGCCGGATTGCTTCGTCGAGTTCGCGGAGGATCTCATCACGTCTGCTCACTGCAGGTCTCCTGCAGCTTTAGGGTTCTTCGGATCAATGAAACTTAAGTCCTCTGTGCGTGAGACATGTTCAAAGCACGGTGCGCAGAGGCTGAAGAAGCGGACGTCGCAGTAGTGCTCTTCGGGGCCTCGGCAGTTAATTGCGAAGCTCAGCATTTCGGTGACTGTGGCTCCGCACTTAAGGCACGGAATTCCCTTAAGCTCTTTCTCAATGATGCGGAAGATTCCAGCGTCGACGCTCTCAGGTGTTAAACGCATTCGCGCACCTTTAGTGGTCGCTCGGCGCGACCTGACTTGGACTTCACTGCGTTGAGGACTGCAGCACCTTTCGCCTTAGGCAGACTGTCGAAGACCTGCATTGCTTCGGGGAGAACGTACCATTCACCAAGGGGCTGCGGATTTCCGCGTTTATCGGGAAGGCCGAACTGTCTGCGGAGGAGTGCATCCCAGCTCATCTTGCTCTGACGTTTCTTGGCGAGGAGTCCGTAAGTGAGTTCACTTACGCGGATGACTTTACCTTTTTGTTTCTTCGGTTCCTTATTCATGATCAACACCTATAAATTTAAACTGTTTAGTCGTGTAGTAGGTTGGATTTCTGCTCGTAGTCTCGTCGAGACGGTAAGTTATGCCGGTGCGCGGATCTGCTTCATAGCGGTGCATGAGGATTCCTGGCTGCGGTTCGTCTGTGAGACGGTGCCGGGCTTTCCAATCGAAGCCGGTTTTGTCGCTCCTGTAAACGTAGTACGTGCGACGCTTAAGCTTAAGGTTCCAGCAGAAGTCTTCGATAACGTCTGAAATGCGGAAGAGGAATTTCTTAAAATCCACTACGCAGCACCCGACGTTTCTTTCCGTACTGTTCCATGAGTGAACCTTTGAGGTCATGCACTGCTTTACTGGCAAGTGCTTCAGGTGTGTGCCCGATGCAGCCTGTCTGCGAGACGAACATCACCTGTCCGAGAACGGGTGACTGATAGACGTGAACTGCTGCGGAGCCGAGGTACTGCAGTCCGTTCGGTGACGGGTTAAGGGCTTCGCCGACGCTGCGGATTGTCTGATTGGCGCGAGTGTTTAGTTCTGAGCTAAGTTCCTCACGTGTGACCGTGGCGCGTTGCCCGAATTCTGTCTCTAGTAACTGTTTCTTGTGATCTTCCATGCCTCAAGCATTGCCCGAGGCTGCGGAGCCGAGCAAGCAAAATGTAACACTTTCGGCTCCGCGTGAAGTTATTTACCTACAGGGGGCTTCCGCAGGAAACTGTCGAGATGCTGCGTTAGAGGTTTGAGGTGCTCTGCAGAATCTGCAGTTCCCGCTCGTGTTGGAGCCTCAGCTCCCGCTACGCGGGGAAGTTCACGCACGTACTTAAGCTCGAAGCGCCGAACACCTGCGGCACGGAATGCCGTATTCTTCTCGCTGAAGTTATCGACGAGGATCATGAAGCCGTCGCCGTGCTGCATGTGATTAAATTCTGACTGCGCGAGAATGAGGAGAAGCTTGTCGAGTTCTGCATACAGAGGTTTTGTCTCCTCAAGTTTCGCGAGGATCTCCATAACCCGCACGTATGCTGCGAGTGCCGTATGCTTACTCACTGTGCACCTCCACACGTGAGAACTCTGTGCGTACTGCGACGACAGACTGCGCATGGTGTAACACATAGTGCCACGCTAACGCTGCGAACAGCACATAGGGTACTGCGGACTGCAGGCGCTTACGTCCGAGTACGAGGCCTACAGGAAGTGCGAACAGTAACACATATGCGACGAGGCGTAAGCCGAGAGCCAGCATTACAGCTAGCTCAGAGGCTGTCGGGAGGTTTAGTATTGAGGAGAGATCCATAACATTCCTTTCTGTGTGAGGTACGCATGGCAGAACCGAAACCTAAGAAACGACCAACCGTTACGTATGAGGATAATGAAGGTAGGACGCGTGAGGCACCACTTGAGCCGACCTTCTGGGAAAGTACGAAGGAGGCGTTCCGTCCTCAAGGTGAAGGAATCCGCATTAATCAGCAGCGCGAGCGTGCGCAGCAGCGGAAGAAACGCTCCCTCTGAGTTACGTGTGTGCTGCAACATCTTACAGTCCTACAGTGAAGGTTTCGCAGGTGAGTGTGAGTTCATCTGCGGACAGTTCACAGTCCTCATCATATGTGCCGACCTGTGCGGTTCCGTCCGTCACATAACCTGCAGTTACGTGCGCACTCATACTTAAGTCCGCGCCCATCATCGGCACACGGGAGTGCCACAGTTCCGGCGTTCCATTCGTTGCTTCGCTGTATTGAGGTCCGCCGTACACTACAGGATATGATGAATAGATACCTGCGAGAGATGCTTCACCGGAGCAGTACGTGGCGACACCGGAGCAGCCCGCGTTATTTGCAGAACCGCAGTACGGTCTGTCGAACACGTCCGCTGTATAACAGACGGTGTCGTCCCATGTGAGGAGGTTCAGTATGCCTCCGTTAAGGAGCCACATTCCGGGTGTCTTCTCTGCGTACTTAAAAAACTGCGGTGAGTTAAGCTGCAGGTCTGCATTAGCTGTTCCGTCCCCTCTGCAGTAAACGCGTCCCCATGCTGTCGCATTAAATGCGAAACACTCAAACCCGCGTCCTGTGTGGACGGTTACAGTAACGGCAGTTCCAGGATCTGGAGACGGATCGGGATCTGCGCTACGTTCTGCAGTACCGCCGCTCTCATTACATGCGGTGAGTGCGAGACTCACTGCGCACAGAAGAAACTTACGTGCCCTCATGATTTCCCTCCTTAACGGGGATTGATTCAGGAATCCATTCAATCTCATAACCTAACTCACGGATGTGCGTGAGATGTGCTTCAGACAGTGTCTTAGTCCCGGCGAGTGCGCAGAAGAGCCGTGCTGAAGTGTTACACGGATATATACGACGGTTCCCGTACACATTGCGTAACTGCACTGCACACTTTGGCTTTGCTGAGGGGCTCACCAGCCCTCCTCGCGTCCGCGCTCATATGCCTCATCAATCAGATCACTGCACCAGTCCTCGAGCATGCGTGTCTCACGTTCTGCGATACGCTGCTTAATCTCCTTCTGCTCTGAGGCCGAGAAGCGCTCAAGTTCGAACACCTCACCCGTCTCAGTACAGGTAACCTCCACATCACTGTGATAATCAGACTGTGACTCAATCTGCATTATGATCGACACATTAAAGCGCCTGCAGATATCCGGCTTCGCTACACTTGGGAACTCGTTACTTTCGTACTTAAAGTTGTATTCGCGTTCCATGTTACTTCCTCCAGCATTGAACGCTCATGCCGTCACGAAACGGAATGACCTTGCCGTTTGGCATATCAACGAACCATTCACCCTTTGTCTGTCTGACGAACGGCGTAGCTTCTAGTTCACAAAGCTGACGAAGGGCACGATTAATAGCCTGCTTCGTAGTGACTGTGCGCCACCCGCCGGAGTTCAGCTTAATAGTCTTGCGGTTCGCCACTACTATAGTGGTGCTGTACAGCTCAACTTCGATCACTTGATGTGTAAGCTTCTGCTTACGTCGTACAGTGACGGAGCCGAACCGGGTGCGATTTGAATCAATCTCAAAGTTTCGTGCGCTCATTAGTTACTCCAGTGTTTAGTTGCAGCGGACACTAGTAACTAATGCACTGCGCGTGCCACACCCCTTAAGGCCTCAGCACGCTCCTCAAGGCTCAAGGGCTGTCGAACTTCTGAGCACAGAACTGTCTCAAAGTGCATAATCCTGTGCATAAGTGTGGAGAACTGCATAAGTATAGCGCTTAGTGTCGAACTAATGAACACTGTCAGCGCACTTCACACACCCTCAGTGCGCTCCCGGCTCATCTCAAGATTCCGCTCCATTAAGCCCGGCAGACGTTCCTGCACGGCTAGGGCAAAATCCTCCTGTGTGGGTGAGTCGAGGTCTTGCTCTATCACCTCCATAAACCCATCTATAAGGGCCTGTGAGAACACATACGACACGTTCCGCCTGTCCTTATATAGCATCAGTGCCCCGGCCTCATGGAGCCGCTCCAGTTCCTTTAAAGTACTAGTCCCGAGCTCATGTGCCTTCTGATTAAACTGACGGCATATCGGCACTAGTGCTAATCCGAAACGTTTCCCATACTCGGTCACGTACCGCTTAAGTGCCTCCTCTAACTCCTCACGTGACTTAACTGCACTCACCACAACCGGACGTGGGAGGAAATCCTGCGCTCTAAAATTATGCCTCATGCGTACGTTCTCCTTATGTGTCCACACCATACATAACCGACAGAACATACGCAACGCAGAGGCTGACATTCCGACACTTCGAGTCTTGCGGCGGGGAGCATTTCTTAATGCGGTGCTCCTAATGTGTATAACGCGAAGCAGAAAAAAAAATAGAAGTACCCCCTGTCATTAACACAAAATTAACAAAACACGAAGACTGCTCCCCTACGTCCCTTCGCCCCTTCGACACTAAGAGTGTCTGAGTGTGCGCCTCTGTGGCGTGTGTGATGTCTCAGTTATGTATACTGGTTGTGCGTTTAATGTGAGATGAGGCGTGTGCGGGACCGTGTCGCACCGTTGCGCACGCCAATGCACCGCACAGCGGTGTCCTGCGTGCGCTGCAGTGTGTGCGGGCGTCTTAACATTTAGCGTTTGCGTTACGGGTGGCGCGGAGGTGCGCACTGCAGCATTAACACAACCTTAACCAGCAAAGCGGCACGCGCACCGGCGAGCAGCCCCCACCCCACCCCACCGGGGGCCGTGCCGGACACCTTGCGTAAGCCCGTGTTTCTATGGCGACGTAACCTAAAAACTGAATTTGCGCATAGCGTCAGACACCGCACCGCACCGCACACGGAGGTTGCGCTCCTGCGCCGGAGGGCTGAAGCTGAGTGGTGTGCTGGTTCGTACGGCGGAAGGGGCTGAATCGTGAGCGTAAGTAATCCGATCTCCGAGGCAGAGAAGGAATTTCTCGAGTCACTGCGCTGCATGAAATGCTCAAGTCAGTCGACACAGCGGGTTTTTAATGACGCTACGAATAAAATAAACTGCACCTGCCTCATCTGCGGGCACACCTGGATCGTACGTCCGTACGACAAAGTCCTTAAGGACATCACCGGCTAAACCGACAAGCTCCCCGTGACCGGGGTTTCTCTCCATTACCTCTGTCGCACTGTTTCCTGCGGGAACAAACAACATAGGTGACGTGGACGTACTTAGCTTACCGGCGCTCCCCGCCGGAACTAACAACATCGGCGATGTAGACGTACTGAGTCTGCCTACGTTACCGGCAGGCGATAACAACATAGGAAACGTTGATGTTGTCACGCTTCCAACACTTCCTGCTGGTGATAACAACATCGGTAACGTTGACGTCGTGACGATGCCCGTTGTGGAAGTGCGCGAGAAGCCCGACGCTACATCAAGTTATGCGCCGACGAACTCCACAAGCTCAGCCTATGAGGCAAGTCGCGTTGTGAAGGCTTCAGCAGGAGTCCTCATCAGCATTGTCGGGTACAACTCAAAAGCCTCCGCACAATTCATTCAAGTTCACAACACAGCGTCAGTTCCTGCAGACACTGCAGTCCCGACCGTCATGTTCCGTGTCGAGGCAACGAGCAACTTCAGTTACTCTGCAGATAAGTTCGGACGCTACTTCGACACTGGAATCTCAGTCTGTAACTCTTCAACGGGACCGACGAAGACGATTGGCTCTGCTGACGTCTGGTTCGATGTGCAATACTCATGAAGCTAATTACGTCCTCTGCAACTTCCTCCGGAACCGGCGACTTCAAGGCAGACGGTACTGTCCCTATGACGGGAAAGTTCCTCGCGGACTCGAGTTACTCGGTGAGTACTCCAGAAGTTTCGAAGAACGGTGACGCAAATACGGGAGTCGGCTTCCCCGCAGCAAACACAATCGGTTTAATCACGGACGGTGTAGAGCGGCATCGTGTTGACGGAGACGGAACTCACACTGTCACATATCCGACCGGCTCCACACTCGCCGCAGCTTTCTTCGTGCGCGCTTACGTAAAGTTTGACGGGACGACACTCTCCACTGTCGCGGGAACTTACTCACGCACTGGAACGACAGTCACCGTTACGGCTACGGCACACGGACATCAAGTTGGCCATCACGTATTTCTCGACTTCACCTCGGGCACTGCGACGGACGGACTTTTCACCGTTGATACTGTCGCAGATGCGAATACCTTTACGATTGTGCACGGAACCTCAGGCAGCACTTCCGGTAACGTAAACCTTAACCGCCTCTCGATCTATGGCTCCGGTGGCATTCACTCCGTATACCGTACTGCAACTGGTCAATACTCAATGAACCTAACGACAGCAATGCCCGACACAAACGGTGTTTGCATTCCGACGTGCGGTGCTGCAATCGTAGGCGGTGATATGAATAACCAACTCATAGGTGGAAACATTGCCTCCACACTTGTCGCTATTGCGCGTTCGCAGAACCCAAACGACGGCGTCAATGCCAACGTCGATAACATGCAGGTTATTATTGTGCGCTAAACGAAATTCCCCTAGTGTAAACACATGAGTGATGACGAGAACAGTAACTTACCGGTGCCCGAATTCTACGAACCAGAAGATGCGCCTCCTGAGGACGCACTCTGGAGCAATGATGCAATTCGTGAAGTCGTGCCCGGCGGACGTATCCTCTCTCCGCGTCAGCGGGAGCTTGCACGGCTGTTTGCGCTAGGTAAGAAAACTCACGAAGTCGCAGAACTCCTCAACATCACCGTAGCGTGGTGCTCTGCCGTTAAGGCGCTCCCGGAAGTCCGCGACGAGATTGACCGACTGCAGAACCTCATCCTCGACAAAACCGTAAGTGAGCACATTAAGGACTGCGGAAGCCTCGCCGCAGACGTCATCGAAGCAACGCTCCGGAGTACGGATCACGCACAAGTTAAGCCGCAACTTAAGGTCGAGACGGCGAAGTGGGTGCTTGAGAAACTTACCGGAAAACCCCGCCAAGAAATCGATGTCGGCGAGCAAACACTCGGCAGCTTCTTCACGATGCTCGACGACATGCGGCGTGCTGGACAGGTGATTGATGTGACGCCCGGTTATCGTCCGCCCCGCGAAGCGGGTGTGGAATCCAGCGAAGTGACGTCAGACCGGAAGCAGACTGCCCTCCCCGACACAGCGCCTGCCCCGGATTCCGATCCGACAAAGCCCGACTTCCGTAAGTGGGCCGACGAAAACACCTGAAACGCTGAGCGTTATCAGGAAATTCTTGCAAGGCAAGCTGCAAAAACGTCAAACTTTCATTACGCGCCACCCGATAAGTAACCTCACCACGAGGAAAGTAACATCAGCTCAGCAGAAGAAACCGCAGAACGGCAGAAGTTTGAGCAGAAGAGTCTGTCTGAGGCAGAGCGGGCACGAGAGCAGCTCAGAAACTTCCTGAGGTACCAGAAAGATCCGTGGGCATTCCTGACTGAGTGTGTCTTCACCCTCGATCAAGTTGACCAGACTGATCCGATTAAGCCCTTCCCCGCACATCTGGAGTACTTAGAGCTATTTACGTATCTGTGGCTTAAGCACAAGCTGATGGCAGTGCCGAAATCCCGGCGCATGACCATGTCCTGGACCTGCATCGCGCTCTACTTGCACGACACAATCTTCAACCGAGGTCGCTTCAACGGCTTCGTCAGCAAGAAAGAAGATGATGCCGGGGAACTCATCAGCCGCGCAGAGTTTATCTATAAGCACATTCCGGAGCACCTCCTTCCGCACGCACTCCTTCCGCAGCTTAAGAACGGAAAGATGTCGCAGTCTCCGCCGATTATGGAGTTCGTCGACACGAACAGTAAGCTTCAGGGCTTCCCGATGGGCGCGGATCAGCTCCGTCAGTTCACTCTCTCCGGATTACTGGGTGACGAGTGTGCGTTTTGGCCTGAGGCGCAGAAGTTCTACTCCAGCACGAAGCCAACGACTGAAGGCGGCGGACGCATGACCCTCATCAGCTCCCGCAGCCCCGGCTTCTTCAAAAAGATTGTGTTTGACCGACTCGATGCCCTTGACCTCAACTTCCCGGAACGTCCCCCCACACCACCTAAGCACCCAATCCCCGGCATCGAAGTCTGGAAGAATCCGACGAACGGCTTTCTCGTCTATGACTGTCACTACATGGCACATCCGAAGAAGCGCGATCCCGCATGGGTGCAGGCCGTGCGCGGAAGTATGCCTATCCGAGACTTCCTCATGGAGTATGAGAAATCCTGGCAGACCTACGAAGGTAAGCCCGTTTACGGAGACTTTAACAAACCCTATCACGTGAGCACGGCACCCCTTGAGCCGGAGCCGGGAATCCCGCTCCTCCTCGGTTGGGACTTCGGACTTACTCCGGCCTGCATCCTCGCGCAGCTCGTCGACAATCAACTTCGCATCATCAAAGAATACATTGGCAGCAATGAGGGGATTAAGACCTTCGCACCGCGCGTGTGGCAGGACCTAAAGGTTAACTTTCCGAACTGGTCGCACCGCGAATCAGACCTCGTCATGAATTTCATCGATCCTGCCGGACTCGGTAAGTCACAAGTCGACGAAGTGACGTGCGCACAGGAAATGAGCCGCACCTTCTCCCGCATCTTTCCCGGTCCCGTTGACTTCGAAGCACGCAAACAGGCAGTTGAGGAGTTTCTCATCCGCAATACGCGTAAAGGTGCAGCACTCCTGATTGACGAAACGGGCTGCCCCACTCTCATCGAGGGATTCGCCGGAGGTTACCAGTACAACGAGAGCACGCAGGAGATTCAACCCGACCGTGCCCGACCACTTAAGAACCGCTACTCACATCCGCACGACGCGCTTCAGTACCTCTGCGACGGAGCAGCAGGAAAGATGCGTCACTACAACTTTCACGATGAAGATCCGAGCTATGGATTCCTCAAACGCGCTAAATAGGAGTTATTTATGTCACAGCAACTTACAGATGATTACCTCAGACGCTACATCCTAGCCCGGCGCGAGGAGGCCAAGGAAAGTAAGATCGACCGCATGAAGTTTAACCGGAAGAATTACGAAATGTACCAGCTTAAGCACGACTTCGCGCATAAGCAGGAAGGCCAAAGTACCGAAATCCTGAGTAAGCAACGCATGGCCGTCGAGCAGACGAAGAGTTTCTTCCAGCAAGCTCTCGTAGATCTCGGTGAGTGGTGGCGCTGCGTACCCAAAGACGGTTCCGACGGAGTAGGCATGCTTATCCGCCCGGAGGAAATCCAGAAACTGACTAACCACATGCTTAAGCAGGCAAAGTACTACTCACACGTCGGGAATGCTGTGCAGTCTGCACTCCTCGGCAGTCTCGCAGTCACGAAGATTCACGGCTGCATGAAGAGTAAGCCTAAGTTCCGCACACGTAAGGAATCCCGCGCACGTAATGCTAAGAAAATCGTCGAAACCGTAGAGGATAAGACCTGGAGTCTGCAGTTCGACATCATCAGGCAGGAAAACTACTATCCCGATCCAACGGGTTCAGACCTCTGCCGCATTGAGGACTCCTTCATTGACCTCTACATCCTCAAGCAGCTCGCTAAAGACTACGACATGTACGATCTCGCCGTAGTGAACACACTTCAGCCGTGGTCTGAGGACGCGGATCTGCAGTCGAGCAAGAAAGCCCTTGAGACCGGGCAGAATACTGCGCCCGGCACTACGCGACCACGTGTGAAAGTTACGGAACTCTGGGGCAACATCATCGACATGCAGACCGGTGACATCCTCGCCGAAAACGTTGTCGCCACTCTCGCTAACGATCAACATGTCATCAGAAAACCTACGGCGAATCCGCTCTGGCACCAGAAGTCCCCAATCAATGCCGCAGCACTTATCGAAGTTGCCAACTCCGTGTGGCACACAGCACTCATGGACGCACCGACGATGCACAACGCTGCCATCATCGAACTCTATAACCTCATTCTCGATTCTGCGATGAAAGCAGTGCACGGAATAAACCAGCTCCGCGTCGACGCACTCGATGATCCGAGTCAGGTAAGTGATGGCATCCGTTTCGGGAAAACCCTCCGCGTAAACTCAAGGCTTCAGCCCGGCGCAAAGGTTCTCGAACCCGTAGTCACGGGAGAGATCAGTCCGCAGGCACTTAACGTCCTCAACATCATTCAGCAGGAGTTCAACTCATCTGCACTCACTAACGACTTACGCCAAGGCGTGATGCCCTTCCGCGCAGTAAAGGCAACTGAAGTTGTCGAGGCGAGCAACACGATCACCTCTGTGTTTCAAGGTATCGCAAAGAACGTTGAAGTTAATCTCATTCAGCCGGAGCTTGAGCTTGCGTGGCAGACGACAGCACAGAACCTTGACCTCATCGACAAAGAAGAACTAGTAGGTCTCTTTGGACGGGAACGCGGAGAAGAGATCAGCCGCATGGACCCGGCAGACGTCTTCGCGCAAACTGTCAATGGCGTTAAGTTTGAGGTCTTCGGCATCAGCCTCACGCTCAGCAAAGCTGCGGACTTCCGCAAACTCACAACATTCCTGCAAACTGTCGCAAGCTCTGAGCTTCTGCTTGAGGCATTCCTTGCGAAGTACGACGTCAGTCGTCTCCTCGGTGAGATCATGACCTCACTCGACATCGACAAGCACAAGATTGAACTTCAGGCGCAGGAAATGCCTGCAGGCGGACAGGCGGAGAATCCTCTCGAGCAGGCGGCACCGGGAGCGGCACCGAACAACATGAGCCAAGTTCCGAGCGCAGGTGCAGGCTCCCTCGTCGACATCTTCGGGCAGCCTGACGTCAGCAATCCGCAGAACTTTCCCGGAAGTCCAGCAATAGCAGGTGGCGCATGAGCGACACACCCTTCACCGTTACGCTGACGCAGAATGAGGAGAACCGCATTATCGCCATCTCCGCTCCGGCACTCCTGCCGATGCTCCGGCGCAGACAGAAACAGTCCCTCGACGCAATTTATGGGGCTTACCGAAACGGTACGACAGAGTTCCGTAACCTCATCGCTGAATACGTTACTCTGACGGACCTAATTACCGACATCGAAGTCAAACTTAACCAACACCACCAAGGAGTTTAACCGTGCCAGAAGAACTCAACGTTACAGAAAGTGAAATCACCACGCAGGACGCAGCAACTGCTGCAGAAGGGGAAGTAAGTGGCGAAATCGTGCAAAGTTCCGAAGGGGAAGCTGCTGCAGATGCCGAAGGAAGTTCTGAAGAAGGCGCCTATGAAATCGAAGGACGCAAATTCAAAACGCAAGCCGAAGCCTTTGCTTTCGCGAAAAGTTACATCGGCGAAGTAAAAGTTGAGCAGGCAGTTGCAGACGCGTACCGTCAAGGCCTCCAAGAAGCCGCGCAACTTGTGCAGCCCGTGCAAAATGTAACTAAAGATCCCGCACGCGAAGCAGAGGAAGATGCTGCTTGGCAGGAGAAGTTCTACTCCGACCCTAAAAAAACCCTTAAAGAATTCGCGGAGAGCATCCGAGCAGAAGTGCGCAAGGAAGTTCTAGGTGAGGTTAGTACGGTTACTGCCGAGGAGAAACTTTGGCAGGAGTTTTACAGCCAAAACCCAGACTTAGAAGACTTCAAGGGTGATGTTGAAGGAGTACTGAAACACAACCAAGAAGCCATTGCAGCACTTGCCAGGACTAAAGGTAAGACTGAAGCAATGCGATTCCTCGCGAATAAAACGCGAGCTAAGTTTGAGGCATATATGGAGAAAGCGAAGCCAGGCCGAGCACTTCCGAACACGAAACAGACCGCGACACCGGGGACGCAGACAAATGTAACACCTGCGAAGCAGAAAGAGCAGGCCCTTGATTTCGCAAGTCAGGTTCGTAAACTGAGGGAGTCACGCAGATAGGAGCCGACCGTTTGTGCCACGGTACTCCGAAAGCAAGCAAGTTGAGTAACCTAACTAAGGAGTAAACCGTGTCACACAGTTGGACTTTTGATGCCCCCACGGGCGTCTATAAGAACCACGACCTATCGAGCAAGATCCGCATGGCTTCAATCGCGCAAGCGAAGTTCATGCAGTTCGTGAACACCGAAGCAGGTTATGGGAAGAAGAAAGGCGAGTCAGTCACTATTACTCGCGTGAGCAACGTGAGCGTTCCTTCTTCAGACATCCTCGTTGAAGAAGCAACGATTCCAGAAGACAGCATCAGTCTCAGCACTCAGGCACTCACTGTGTATGAGCGCGGACGTGCAATTCCCTACACTTCCCTCAGCCTCGATCTCGCACACTTTGACATCGAGAACGCAATTCAGAAGAAGTTGCGTGATCAGCTTCAGCTAAGCCTTGACATCGCGGCGGCTGCAGCCTTCAAGACAGGTCAAGTGAAGGCGATTCCGACGGGAGTGAGCGCACTCACTTTCGACACAGACGGAACCGCATCTTCTGCCGCAGTTGCGAACCTCAACGTTTATCACGTCGAGCAAATTCGTGACTACATGTTCAGCACTCTCAACATCATGCCGTATTCCGGTGATGACTACATGGCCCTCATCGCAACGAAGGCGAAGCGCGGTCTAATGTCAGATCCTGCATGGCAGGACTGGAAGAAGTACACCGATCCTTCAGCCAAATACAACGGTGAAGTCGGTCGTATCGAGAACACCCGCTTCGTTGAAGTGAACCACACCTCTGCACTTTCGGGCAGCAAAGGTACGGGCTCAGTTCTCGGTGAGTGCGTGTTCTTCGGTGAAGATCCTGTCGCCATGGGCGTCGTCGTTGATCCGGAACTCCGTGCGAAAGAGAGCGCGGATTACGGCAGAAGCAAGGGTGTCGCATGGTACGGTGTTTACGGTTTCGAGCAGATCTGGGATGACTCAGCTTCTGCCGGTGAAGCCCGCGTTGTGCACGTAACAAGTTCGTAATATGATTCGGGGGAGCTTTCGGGCTCCCTCGGTTCCGTTTGAATGGTGTTTTGAACTTTAAATCTTGAAGGAGAAATCCATGTATCCAAAGAAGGCTCGCTCACACGCAATCTTGCGCAAGACGAACGCACATGACACTGCTGAGAACCTCGCTGCATCCGCAGCCGTTTACGGCGGTTATCTTGTGTGCGCGCCGATCAAGGTGACCGGCATGTACTTCTACGTCACGCTCGCAATCGTTGCGGGAACTACGGCGCCTGTCGTAGAGGTAAATAGACGTCCTACGTACAACTCAGCATCCGGTGAACTGCAGATCGTATCAGGCACAATTCCCACAGGAACTGCTGCCGGTAAGGTTCTATATGAGTTCTGTGAACCATACTTATGCTATCCCGGAGACGAACTCAGCTTCGAGCATGTGACTCAGGCGGCTGATGGCGGAACTGCAGCAGGCACCGGCTTCTATGGTCTCGACTACGAAGTCGTCGATGAGGCTGTCGGTAATTGCAGCAACTGGGTAGCGTTCACTTAATCAGCCTGAAGCTCAGGCAAGGAGTTAGATATGGCTGATATCGCTGCAGGTGACGTAACCTATACGATTATGACCGCTCGCCGACTTGCGAACTCACGCACGCACAACCGCGTGAAGCTCGTCTTCGGCGACGGTGCTCTTACGGTTCCGGCAGGAGGCATCCCCATCAGTAAGGGAAAGTGCGGCTGCCCGAACGTCATCGAGAGTATGACCGTAGTTGATCAGGGAACGTCCGGCTACATATTCCAGTATGATCAGAGTGACGAGAAGCTTGTGGTCATGCAGACTGCACTCAGGGTGACGAAAGGTGCAATCACGGCATCAACGGAACTTGGACTTAGCGCGGACGCTGCGACTGCGACACTCAACAACAACACGATTGCGGCGAGCCTGACTCTCAAGTCAGCCTCTCCTTCTCAGGTTGTTGAAGCGAGCACAATTGCAATTGCTGCTCAAACAATCGAAGTAGAAGTAATTGGCTGGTAACGTAAAGTTACCGGCTTCATCACCAAAGGAGAATCATGTGCCTGAGTCTCAAGAAGAATCTAATCTGCCGAAAACACAGGGCTTCGATCTAATTACGCATAAGCGCGATAAGCGCGGGCGTCTCGTTGCCACGAACCACTATCGTCTGCACATCCTCAATGGACGCAGATACTTTGAACGACCGGTTAACTCCGGTAATGTGTGGGACGAAGCCGGAAATCCGTCCGGACGTTTTGACACGAAAACGCGCACCGTAGATGAGAAGGCTCCGCACGTTGAGTATGTAGCACCACTCACCGGCGCTGAATCCATAGCTAAGGAACTCGCTAACACAAAGATGCGCGAGGAGCAGCTTAAGGCTGAACTCGAAAACATCAAGCGAGAGCGTGCTGCACAGAAGCGAGAAGCTGACGTGAAGCCGAGTCAGGTGTCGCAGCCGAAAGCTGAAGCACCAGCACCCGTAAACGCACTCGCCGGTGAAGGCGCTCCGAAAGTGCAGTCAAAGTTTCTGTCTTCTGAGAAGAAGGAGTAAGTCTCATGATTCCAGCGGGAGCACTAAACCACACGGTCTCAAACAATTGCGCCGCGACGAACATTACGACCGCTGCATGGGTGGAACTTGAGGATTTGATGCCTGATCACACCTCATATGCGTACATCTATAACGGCAGCTCTCAGGTACTGAAGCTCGCAATCAATGCGGCAGGAAGTGAGACAGAGATCCCACTTCTCATCGGCATCGGCATGAATCAAGTCATTCCAATGACACTTTCAGCCGGGCAGCGCCTCGCAGTTCGCGCCGTAAGTGCAAACGCCACAACCGGATTTTTAACTATCTCATTCTTCAGACGATAAGGCGGTGACGTGTGGCACAGTTTCGCACGACCGCTGATCTCGTAGATGCAATTCTTAACCGTGCCGGAGAACCGACAAACGGAAACTCCTCATACGAGAGTGATGCACTCACTTACGCGAACAAGGTACATAAGACTGTCATAGCGGGCGGCACAATCTTTGACTATGAGATTGATGAGACTTGGAAGTGGGCGAAGTCCCGCACACCCATGGTCATAGAGCTTATGCCCGCGTATGAAACAGGCAGCATCACACTCACGAACGGAGATGAAGCCGGAACGTTCAGTGCGGCGCCGAGCATCAGCCTTAAGGGCTATCACCTGCAGGTCGGCACAGACCGCGAAGTCTACAAGATCATTTCCCACTCAGCGAGCAGCGCAGATTTCGAGCTTGATTCAAACTATCAAGGTACGTCGGGCAGTGGAAAGACCTATAAAGCAATTAAGCTCGACTACGAACTCAGCCCCACACATCTCTACGTTACGGCTCGAAATAACAAGCTCGACTTCTTCGACGTTGCAGCACAGACACAGCTTACTGCAACACTCACTGCAGGTTCCTACACTCCGTCGGAACTTGCCACACACGTAGCTGCGGCACTGACGACACCGTCCGTTGCCACATGGTCCGGCAGCTACGACAGCGACACGCGTAAGTTCACCTTTACATCAGACCTATCGGGGGGAGCTACGCGACAAGGCTGGCTCGGCGTTGGCACAAACTCTAGTCAGTCGTCGCTGGCTCTCCTCGGTTTTGATCAGGAGAATACGGCAGCCACGAACACGACAGCACTCACGAGCACCTACATTACGGGCGGAATCTCTCGCCTCGTTGAACCGTTCCGCATCTATAAGGGTGATCGTTGGGACGCAAGCGTCATCGGCATTGATGACCTCACAATGTCTAATCAGTATCCGATCACGACTGTGTCACAGGGATTTCCCGACCGCTTCACAAAACTGCACGAGGATGCGGACGGAAACATCACGGTACGTTTTAATAAGTACGTAAAAGATCAGACGAAGATTGAGATTGAGTATGTGCCGGTTCCGCGTGACCTAAAAGATAACGCGGCATCTGCACCTTTCATTCCGCGAAAGTATGCGGATCTTCTGGAGTACGGCGGCGCTTATTTCATCCTCCTCGATAAAGAGGACACTAAGAAGGACGAATACGCGAAGCTCGCAATTCAGCAGCTTAAGGCAATGCAGCGGCACAACCGCAGTGAGCAGGCGCGCATTGGCAAGTACTTCGGTGACATCGTCTCGCGTGAAGATAAGGTACACCGCTTTAAGCAGCACGGAAGACGTACTTACGGCTATGATTCGGGGGAGTAATTGGGTTACGACGGAGTCGAAGCTAAAATTCCACTCGGAGAGATCGGGCTCCTTACGGACGTCAGTCCTACGGACATGCCGCCGAATGCACTCACTTACGCAAATAATATCTGTTTGTGGAATGGCTGCGTTGAGAAAGCTCCCGGCACCCTTAAGTTCAACGCCTCAGCACTTCCTGCAGGCATTGTAGCAATTCATGACTGGTGGCCCGACACGACGAAGCAGCGTCTCATCGCTGTGACGTCAGCAGGTTCAGTTTATCGCGACACGGGCGGACGGGACTTCGCTTCGAACACAGCAATTACAACGGGACTCGGCACCCTCACGCCTAACTGTAAATTTACAGAAGGTGGCGTCGAGACTGCCGGGCGCAGTAAGAAGCTTTTTCTCTTCACAAACGGCGTAGCGCAACTTAAGGTCCTCGAAGCAGACGGAACCTCCTTCGCCTCGATTGACAATCCGGCAGCCGACTGGACGGGCACGAATTACCCGAAGTGCGGCGTCGTACACAGAAACAGACTGTGGGCATTCGCGGGGCAGAGAGCTTACGCTTCGGATACCGGGGATCAGGAAAACTTCACGACTAACTATCTCACGCAGGCAGTATTTCCCGGTGAAGGCGGTGAGATCCGTGGAGCATATGTCTATAAGGGACGTCTGTTCGCATTTAAGGATGGCGGTTTCGTCTACTATCTCGAAGACTCTGATTCAGATTCAGCATTCTGGTTCTGGAAGAAGCTCGCCTCCTCCTTCGGTCTTGCAGCGCCGAACGCTCTGCAGGAAGTCGGTAATGATCTCATCGGCGGCAATACGACCGGTACGATCACGAGTTATGCAGCGTCAGACGCACTCGGTGAAGTTGAAAGTGCTGACATCATGCAGCTCGCTAAAATGGAGTCCTTCCTCCGTGCCACGACGAGCAAGTCCGGCATTCTCGAACAACACTGTCTCTACTATCCGGAGAAGAAGACGCTCTTTGCAACTTACCGCAGTACGTACCGCACCTATAACGACATGCTGATCTCTCTCGATACGAATACCGGTCAGCCGCGTTTCGCATTCTGGATTAAAGGCTATCCGCAGTGCCTCGCACTCCGTAAGGACATTAACGAGATCTTCCGACCTATGTACGGAGATAAAGACGGCTACGTGCACATCATGGATTATGAGGACCGTCTCGAAGGCAGCACTGCATTCCTCGGTGACTTTCAGACAGCGCAGCTCGACTTCAGTCACGTTGATCCGCGCTTCAGCACAACGAACAAACTCTTTGACCACTTAAGTGTGCATTACCTTAAGGAAGGTTCGCACAACCTAAGCTGCGACTACTTCATTGACGGTAAGTACGTGGAGACAATCACATTCCCGATGCAGCAGTACGATAATGCGCAACTAAATCAACTCGTCCTCGACACGGACCGTCTCGCGCAATTCAATCAGGAGACTTTCACTCGACCGTTAAAGGGATCGGGCCGTACAATTTCATTCAGGTTCTATAACAACGGAAGCAATCAGAGCTTCCGCATTGCTGCAATTACCGTGGGCTTCAGGCCGAGCGGTAAGCAGGCACAGAAAGCAACGTAAGGGGAACTCATGGGAGCAACATTCTCACGACTTAAAAACTGGATCGCCGAAACACTCACGTACGCGGACCTCAATGCTGAGATTGACAACATACTGAATAACCTCACGCCTTCCGGTGTAGATGATTATTCTACGAACACGACGCAGATGCGCGTGACGACAGATCCGGGTGAAGTAGGTACGGAATCCCTCGCAACATCGCTTGCCGGAGAAGTTGAGCGCCTGCGTTTCGCAATTAAGGAAATCAAGGGCACTGACGTTGCACAGTGGTACTCGAGCAGTAGTTATTCACTAGGATCACTCGGCACTGCCATTGGTGGAGGTCTTCCAAACAACCGACTCGCCTCGGGGCGTACGCGCTCAGGCGCAAGTCCCGCCTCCTCACAAAGTATTGCGCTCGTCCCGCATGGAACGGATCGCACTGTAACACTCAAAGGTGCTACAACTAACTTTGTTTACTTTATCGCGGGCACACAGTACACAATCAGTACCGACGTCACACTCACATCACTTACTGCAGCACCTAGCACAAACAACACATGTCTCGTGAATGATGCCGGATGCTCGGATCAGGAAGATACAAAGTACCTAGGTGAGTACGGCTCTGAAATTACTGTCGATAACATGGGAACTGAGATTAGTGCCCTGATCGGAAAACTCGCTGCATTCAAGCTCGATAACGGCAGTACCTCGGAATACTTCGTTGCACGCGTACACAGTGCAACACAGCTTACGCACATTCGACGAGGACAGCTATTCGACAGCGCAGACGCAGAATTTCCGCGCATCGTCTTCTCCGACAACGACACAATTACGCTCATGAAACTTGCCTGGATCTTCGCGAAGACGGACGGAACTCTCACCGTAAGTTACGGAAATCCCCGTGTCAGCAAGGATGAACCCGTTACGCCTGCTTCAGGAGATTACTGGTTCGACACCGTAAATAATGTCTGGAAGATCTATAATGCTACGACGTGGGATACTGCAGGTGCCACACTTGTCGGTTACTGCATGCAAACTACATCTGCCTGCATTGCTGCACGTAGTTTTGATTACTACAAGGCACATGATGACCTAAATACGCTCGAGCTTGAGCAGTACGATAACACTGAGATACGCTCACGCCGCCGGGGGGACGTCATCGTCGTTAACGGCACCGGCGTTAAGTATGATCCTGATTTCGTCAGATGGGACATTGACACAGATCTCGACACCGGTGCAGAAGCTGCTGACACACTCTACTTCCTGTACGTAACGGAATCCGGTGAGTCTTTCATCAGCGTTACGGGACCTACTTTCATGCCGGAGCGTCGCGGGCTATATCACCCGTCACACACATACCGCTGCGTGGGACAGGTGCATAATAACTCCTCCTCAAACTTCGAAGCACTCATCAGTTATCATGACTTAAGTGAGCGAAACTTCGCCGTGACTGCGAAGGTCGCAAGCTCAGCACTCACCGTCAAACTGCATGCGCCTCCTCACGCGGTCTTTAAAGTGAAGAACGGCACAATCACGAATCCAAGTTATGCACGTGCATCCGTACTTCCGGGCACTCAAATGGTCGTAAGCTCCGGCAGTACTATGGGTGCAACGAGTGCAGTTCCGCACTCTCTCTTTGTACACGGACTGCTCAATGCAGGACGCCTCGAACTCGGACTCTCGCAGAATCCGCATCTCGCTTTCTCGCTCAATACGAGCACGGCAGAGGGCGGTGCCGGTGGCGCAGACTCAGAGGAAACACTCTACTCAACGGCGGCACGGACTGACGCTCCAACGAAAGTTTTCGGTTTCCTCACGAGCACGCAGGCAACTGCTGGAACGTGGGCAACTGCTCCTTCAGCCTTTACGTACGGACCTATCGTCGCTACGTATAAGAAATCAATCACCGGTAACGGCACGTTCGTAGCTCCAACGAAGTTCATCAAAGTCCTCGCGACAGGCGCAGGCGGTGGTGGCGGGGGAGGAGGAGGACGTAACTCCACCGGTGCTGGGGGTGGTGCAGGCGGCGGAGGGGGTGGCGGCGGCGGACAGCACGGTTACGCCAATCTCGAAGTTACGCCCGGTGAAACTCTCACGATTGTAATCGGCACTGCGGGAACTGCCGGAACTGGTGGAACTTCTGCATCAAACAATGCAACTGCAGGCGGTGACGGCAGCTCCACTACACTCGCAAATGCATCTGCAACACTCTACACGTGGTACGGTGGTGCGGGAGGCGGACGCGGAGCAGGCGGAAACACATCTCCTACACAGGGTGTTGCGGGTAACTCTTCACGCTTTCAGGCAGGCGGCGGTGTCACAACTGCAGGCAGTGGCTGTGGTGGTGGTGGTGGTGGCGGAGGCGGAATGCCCGCTTACCTCGGCGCAGGTACTGGTGGTAACCAGCCCACTGCTGGAACCGCTGGAAACTTTAGCGGTGGCGGAGGCGGCGGGGGTGCCGCCGTAAGTAGTGCCGGATCTGCGGGCGGTAACGGAGGTCCCTCGCAATTTGCTTCAGGCGGAACCGGTGGAACCGTTGAAGCTATCGGGGGAGCAGACGCCGGTGGTGGCGGAGGTGGCGGTGCTGCAATCGGTGCCGGTGGTGCCGGTGGAACAGTCACTAACGGAGCAGGCTCTGTGAGTGGCTCTGCAGGCGTTAAGGGTGGCGGTGGAGGCGGCGGCTCAGGCTCAACCAACTCGCCGAGTACGGGCGGAGACGGTGGCGCAGGCGGTCCCGGCTGGATGCAATTTCATATTGAAGGTGTCGTAGGATAACTAAAGGAGAAACATATGTTGAAAAGTAAATTCGGAATCGGTCTCGCTATAGTCGCACTGCTCGGAGTCGTCCTGCTTGCGTACGCATTCTTGAATCCGAAGGCAGAAGTTCCTCCGCCGGAAGCACCGGGCGCAATCAGCATTCCAGCGAAGCCAGTTGAGGGGCAGAGTGCAAAGTGAGTCTCTGGGCCGAGTACATTGCAGAACTTGAAGGCTGTGCGACGCACGAGACTGATCGCGGATTCGTCACGTTCAGTATTGAGCCGCGCAGTATCTTCATCCGCGATATGTACGTCAGGCCCGAGCACCGGAACCGAGGCATCGCTTCAGACTTCGTCCGTTACGTATCACGCCTCGCTCGTGAGCAAGGTAAGCGTTACGTAACTTCTGTCGTCTACAAGGCTAAGCGAACGGCAGACCTAAGCCGCAAAGCCCAGTTGGCATACGGTTTTGAGGTATCGCACGAAGATGCCGATGTTATATACTTCAAGCTAGACTTAGGGGGATGAAATGGGTGGCGTAGTCGGAGAACTTACTGGAGCAAACCGCGCAGCACGCGCTGCAGAAGGTGCTGCACTTGAGCAGCAGGCAGAGGCTAAGCGCACCCGCGAATTCGTCACGAAGGAAGCTCGCCGTGCCGAGGACATTACGAATAAGGAACTCGACTCACCGCAGCAGATCCGTCTCATGGAGAAGCTGCTCGGTCGGGCAGAGAAACAGCTCGATAACGATCAGCGCTTACTGGACGCAGTAGATCCTGCACTCATGGAAGCTTCTAATCAGGCACTTAAGCTTCTGCGCGGAGAACGCGGCGGCGCAAGTACAGCACTTAGCGGACAGCGCGCACATCTCCGGCAGCAACTTGTGAATCAGCTGCGTGAGCAACTCGGGCCAGGCGCTGAAACATCCTCTGCGGGGATTCAGGCACTCACTGCATTTGATCGGCAGAGTATGGACGCAGAATCCGGACTTCTCACATCACTTCTCGGCATCACACAAAACGCACGCAATCAGGCAAACGCTGGATTCGAGATGGGCCAAGGTGTAGCAGGTCTGCAGCTTAACCGCACGCAGACACGAACTGCTCCAATCAATGCTCTCATTGGTGCGTACACGAACACTTCACAGCCGGTGATTAATTCTGCCGGTGCGCAGTTCGTCGGTGATCAGATTAAGGCGCGCTCTCAAGGGGCACTCTTTAATACGTTACTTGAAGGCGGACTTGCCTATGCGACAGGTGGAACGTCAATGCTTCCGAAACTTTTCGGCGGTGGCGGCGTAGCGGACGGACTCACCGGAAGCTCTGAACTTAAACTTCCTTCACTGGGAAGTTCAGCGGGGTACTGATAATGGCCGGAAAGAAAGTTAGCCTCTCAGAAATCATGTGCAAGGCGGGTGCAGACACCGCACAGAAAGGTCCGTCACTCGAACACCTTCCTGAACTTCTCGGTGAGGCGATGCCCGAAATGCCGAAGAATGCCGTCGGTCGGTACCGACTCCTTCGCTCTCTCAAGGCGCGTTTCGGACCAAACTTCCGAAGCCTCCCTGGAGTGAGTGATCTCCTGAAGCAGTTCGACGGTGTGATTGAAACTGAAGTGCGTATCGGTAAGATTAAGAATCTGAAGTACGCCGACTTCAAGAAGAAGCGAGGTTAGTATGGCGTCAATTGCTGAACTTCTCATAACTGGTGCAAATGAACAGGTTAAGGACGCTCCGGACATTCAGGGGGCGCTTAAGACCGGCTCGGAACTCGCACTCCGTAAGGAGCAGCTCCTCAATCAGCGTGCAGAACTTGAAGCAAAGCGCGGCGAGATTCAGCAGGCGAAGCTTACGAAATTCGTTGAGGCGGTTCAGAAAGGGCAGAACTTCAAAGATCCGTCTGCGAAGAAGAACTACTACGGTAAGTTCCTGCCCGCGTACCGCAGTCAGCTCGGGCTCGATGATCAGTTTACTGATGAGACGCTGAGTTTCGTAACCGGCTCACCGGAGAACCTCGCTCGCTTTAATAAGTTAGTCGCAGACGTGCAAGACGGAAGCATGCCCGCACAGGAAGCTCTCGCTATTGTGTCCGATCCGATGAAGTTCGCAGACGTAACTCCTGAAATGCAGGATGACATTCTCGGTGCGCAGAAAACTTTCCTTGGTAATAAGGCGCAAACTGCGCGACTCAATCAGCAAGCTTCACAGTTCGACACGCGTACCGGCATGGAGCAGAACCAGCAATTCAATACGCAAGTGTCGCAGATTAACGATGACGTAGCGTCAAGACTTAAGCCGCTTCAGGAGAAGAAGCTCGCTGTGCGCACTGCATATGACTCTCTGCAATCCGTCGCTAAAGACATTGGTGCGGGGAAGAAACCCTCAAGCATCGAGTTCGCAGTCGGTGCTCGCTCACTTGCGAAAGCCTTTAACTCTGGTGCAATGACGGATCAGGACGTCGCGGACTTCAAGAAGGAAAACGGCATCACCGAATGGACGGAGGACTGGGTGCGTAAGTGGCTTGTCGGCGGTGCAAATCAGAACGCACTCGCAGCACTCATTAAGACGGCGCAGCGATCTGCCTCAAACCTTGATAAGGAAACGCAGACTATCGCAGGAGGACTCCTTCCGCGCATGCGCATCTCCGGCTTCGAGGATCGTGAGAATGAAGTGCGCAAGAAGTCCGGTATCGACTCATACCTAACTCCCACAATCGCACCGAAGAAGAAGGCTGCTGACGGCGGTGAAGAGCTTCAGGTGCGCGGGAAACCAATGGCACACTGGAAGCGCGTCATCAACGCGGCGACAGATGCTGCACAGAAGAGTAAAGCAATCAAGCAACTTGCTGCAGAGGCAGGTAAGACTGAGGACGAAATTCGCAAACTACTGGAGAAGTAAATGGCACAGACAGCACCGAAGTCACCGTACGGCAGTAAGCCATCTTCCCTTGCGAATCCGGTTCCGTCACCCGCTCCTGAGGCTGAGGACATCCTCGCCTCACTCGAAGCTGCGGCACCCGCTCCTGCAGAAGGTGATGCTCTCGCGCAACTCGAGGCGCCCGAAATTTCAGACACAAGCATCGACATGGAAGCTGAGGCGACTCCGCAGCCGTTCGCTCCGGAGCCCGACTTCATTCAGGCGAATAAGGAGCAGTTTGAAAACTTCACGACACGCCTTACTGCAGGTCTCGCTGCAAACGACACTGAGAAGGTGAATTACCTGAAGCAGAAACTCGGCGGCGATAACGTTAAGTACGTCGGCGATAAGATTTACTTTCGTCGCGACAAGAAAGCACCCTTTAAGCCATTTGATCCCGACACCGTCGAACTCATTAATGACTTCATCGCCGATAACTCACGAGCCTTCGTGCAGGAGGGCTACATGCTCCCCGCAGAAGTTGCAGCCGGAGCTGCAGGCGCACTTGCGCCCGTTCCCGGTGCTGCACCTGCAATGGTCGCGGGATCTCGCGTTGCGATGACCGGACCTGCGACACAGTTTGCTGATGCGGTCGCCGCGAAAGCAGGAATCCCGCAAGACACTGAGCGTGACATCGGTAAAGAGGTTCTCCTTCAGCAAGCCTTCGAGACGGCGATTCCGCTCGCCGGAGGTTTCCTTAAGTGGAATAAGCGTTGGATTCCTGGAACTGAAGAATACGTCGAGCGGCAGGCACTTAAGCAAGGGCAGAAAGCAGAGTTTCACCTCGCCGGTGAGTCTGCAGAACTCCGCGATAACGTAAAGCAACTCGAGGAGTCCGGCATCTTAGGGCCTATTGACGGGAGTAAGATCGGCTTCCCGGAAGCAAACGTCACACTAGCTGCACATCAGCTTCACCCGGATAACCCGTATGCGGCTGCTGCAGCAAAGCTCATGCAGAATGATCCGATCTTGCGGAACTTTCAGGTTGAGCAAGGTAAGGCAGTGCGTAATGCAATTCTAGATAACCTCAATGCGATTGCGAAGAAATCTGGAGCGGGACCGGTTCCCGACAGTAAACTCGGTGAGGTTCTCACTGACGCTGCTGGAAGTTTGCGTAAGGCTGAGGGTGAAGCAATAGGTCGATACCGCGCTAAAGCTATGGCTAAGATTGGAAATCGTCCGCAGCCCATACCACCGGCACTTGCTGAGCAGGGCGCAAACCTCATGCGTGAGCTTGGCTTTACTGCCCGCGTAGTTGACGGACGTATGAGTTTCCAGCCGCCTAAGGATCTCAAGAAGCAACTCGGTAAGCTTGGCATCACTGACGTCGGAACAATGCGCTCCTTCGTAAACGGCATGCAGGAACTTACGCAAGCCGTGAGCAATAATTCTATGCAACCTGCAACACTAAACCGCATCGTTGATCGCATTGGTTCGCTCAATCCCGCAGCTCGTCGGAACGGCGGACAGATTGCATCTGAGTGGGGAAAGCTTAGCGGAGAGTTGCGAAACTTTCGCCGCGAGGTAATTGGCGCAGGCCTCGATGAAGTAGATCGCAAGGGGTTCAATGAAGTTATGGATTCCTTCTCCGCACACTACACAGCGATTGATAACATCACAGATGCAGTGAATACGAACATGGGTGCGAATGCCGTAGTTAAGACTGTCTTCAGTAAAGGTAAAGAAGGTCTCGGTGACGTACGGGCACTCCGCGCAGTTCTGCAGAAACAGGCTCCTGACGTGTGGGACCGCGTGCGTGGTGAATGGATCGACCAGCTCGTGCTGAAGCATACGAAGGAAGGCCCGACCGGACTTAACTCCGCTGCATTTCAGAAGGATCTGCAGAGTTACGGTAAGGAGTTTCTCGACACAGTTTATGAGGGTTCTGAGAGTAAGGTGTCAGACCTGATGCAGCTTCTCGCCGTCGGTAAGCGCATTGAGAAGACGCACATGCCCGTTGGCGGATTGCCACAAGATCAGAAAGAAGCACTCATGCAGCAGACGAGTAAGGTTCTGTTTGCAAGTAAGTATCTCAAGGTTAATGCACTCATGAGCATGCTCGGCATTGCAAAGGGGAAGAATAACGTTCTGCTTGAAATCCTGACGAAGGACGGTGTTGACCAGTACTTGAGCAAGATGCCTCCGAAGCAGAAAGCTTTCCTCTCGCAGCGCTATAAGGAACTCGTTAATTATGCGAAGGTGAATCAGGTCACAGGACCTGCTATGAGAGCTGCAGAGAAGATTCCGAAGTCTGCAAAGACTTTCGGTAAGCGCAGCTTAATTCGCTCAACGGTTACGAATCCGAACACGCGCACTGGAGTAGAACCAGTTCAGTCAGATCTCGAAGAGGTTACTGAGTGACGTTTGAGAATGAGGAAATCCGCAACGTGTTTCACGCACTCCCGGCACAGAAGCAGTATGAGTGGACACACATTGAAGATACGCTCGCACGTACCGGTAAGGTTCTTCACATCACGAATGTGGAGTTTGATAAGACTGAGGGCACCCTAAAGGTGAGCATTCATGTCTACGATAAGCTTAACTACTGAGCGGCCCCGCTCACTTACCGTCTGAATCACGCCCTGCTTTACCATAGTGTCAATTGCAGTTTCGACTCTGCGCGGATCAAAGCCACGAAGGAACAGAGCTTTCTTAAGTTCAGCCAGCACGACGTTATCGGGCTTCTTCTCGAAGTAACGGAAGATTGCTTGAGTGAGTGAGTCCTGTGAGTGAATCTGCCCGGCACGTGATTCACGCAGCATTCCCGGTAAGTCCTTCTCAACATCATTCACAAGTGCCATAGCCTGCTCCCAGTGATCAGGTGTGAGGATCTTCGCATCAGACTCAGACGCAGAAAGAATCATTGCTACTTTGAGGACCGTAGCATTCTTGCGTGCAAGGAGGCTTTGCATCTTCTCGGACGGATGCTCCTGCCGCTCAGCCTCGAACTTCTTGTGCCAAGCTTTCCACAGATCGCCGAACGTTTTGTGCGCCTTAAACGGTCCGGCCATACGGTGAATCTCGCCGAGATCGTGCAGTAGTGAGGCACGGAACTCCTGCAGACGAAGCTCCTTCTCCGGATCACCGCCGCCGTCCTGGAACTCAGAATCCCGCACAAGCTTATCTCGGTTAATGACGTACGTGATGCGGGAGGCGAATCCGCCCATGATGTTCTCATCCGTAATGAGACGGCTTAAGTAATCAAACGTGCAAGCAGTGAGTAAGTTAAAGCACGTGTTCTTCAGGATGCGAAGTCCCTTACCTTCAGTGCGCGTCTTCACTTCTGTGCGGCAGTCATAAAAATCAGTGAGTGTCGCAATGAAATCACCATACACGTCGCGAAGATGAGCAGAGGCTTCCGGTCCGTACCAGAAACCCGAGCTATGCATGTACACTTTACTCCCCATAGTAAAGGAACTTCCCTCACTCATCGCAGAGTAAACTGCTGCCTCTGTGATCCGTTCCGGAATAAAGTTAATATCCCGAGTCTGCCGGTTCAGATCTGAGAGGAGGCTCACTGCGGCTCCGGCGGAAGCGGACTTTCCGACACCCGGAAATGCTACGAGCATCACGTAAAGATTCGGATAATGCACTACGTGGTGATTCCACGGGAGCCACACCTTGCGCTCGAGGGCTCCGGCGAGGAGACTTAAGGCGGACCAGACGTGAAACTTACGTGGCGCAAAGCCATTGTCTACGTAATCCAAGTACGCAGTTATGAAGTCAGGAAACTTCCTCACTGGGAAACCTCCGGAGATTCACGTAGCTTAATCCCCATCTTATCGAGGCGAGCTGTGACCTTCCGGAGAAGCTCCTCACGGTGTGCATTTACTAGGTTTCTGATTTCTTCATTGAGAACTCGGTCAATTAACGCATCGGCTTTTGAAGCCACGTCGGCTTCGGGTATTTGATCGCTCACAGTTGCTCCCCCAGAAAGTTACTAAGCGGCGTACTCTTTAAGTTCCCCCAGTCCCGGTCCGAATTCAAGTGATGTCGGAATTACAAGACGCCCTGCAGGGAGTACAATTTCAGGATGCCACAGTGCGGTGTTAAAACATATCCGAGCAATGCGCTCTACTTCAGTTTCAGCGGTTACGGAAAGCTGGAGTGAGTCATGCACCTGATTGTGGAACCAGAAGTCTGCAGCACCTTCAGTGCGGGCATTCCACAGGTGCAGCATTAGGTGATTCGTTACATCCGGAATCGTACTTTGTGGACGGTACGCGTATGCTTCTCGGAAAGTGTTATCGTCCATTCTCCCATAAAAATATCGCACTCGACCGAGCGGATTCTCCAGCCGTCGCGCCCGTGCCACCTCGTCACGAATGCGCTTATGCCATCTGCGGATTCCGGGAAAGAGTCTGTGGTAAGCTTCGAGAACGTTCGTTGCTTCCTTACGGGTGAGGACAAGGTTCATCTCCTTAAGGCATGAGTCCATAAAGGTTGTTTCCTTCATGCTGTAGTTAGCGCCGTGACCGGACTTCTTACCGAGCTGCCGCTTCGTGGAGTTACCGGACTTGTGCTCGGTGCGCACCTGCTCAACGGCACACTGAAAGATTTCTGCTGCGACTTCAGAGTGAATGTCACGTGCTGTGTCTTCGAGTGCTCCGATGAGGTTTTCGTCGCAGGAGTCGTACGCGACGAATCGGCTCTCTGCCTGCTTAAGGTCAATCTGTACGAAGATGCGACTCACGTCTTACTCGTACTTAGTTGCGTCTTTCCGCATCGGACACAGGTGCGACTCTGCATTAAGTAACGTTCTTCCCATATGTCAGTCTTAAAACCATGCAATGTCCAGCGGCCCCAGTCGTGCATAAACCAACATCTCCACATTAGTCACCCCACTTAATCATCTTCTTCGCGACTTTAGGAAGCGTCTGCGGATTAAAACCACGGTCCCACGGATCTTTACTGCCGGACCAGCGGCCCGTCTCCGTACCGCAGCCGTCGAGCATGTAACGAAAGAAACCGTCCTCATCACATTCTGCCTTGAGGTACGCGCTGAGCGCTTTCTGCTTCTTACTCACTTCAAGGAGAATCTGAATGTCCCTATCGTCAGGATGCAGCAGGCGCAGCTTCTTCAGACTCAGCTCGTTTGCAGACTCACGCATCCGACCGATTTTCTTATCGCGCACCTTCGGCAGCTTGTAGCCTTTGTCACGAAACAACTTTAGTTTATCTTTCGTACTGCGCGGATTGAGCGGCACACTCAGCCCCGTAAGGAGTTCTGCGACATCACGCTCATATTTCTCGGTGAGCCGTGCTTGAGTCTCGCGGCATACGGGAAGTCCGCGTGAGCACATCTCGACGAGCGGCGGAAGGAAGCGCATCACATAACTGTCGAAGAGTTCGAGCTGTCCGCGCTCACTTAAGTCCTTACGTTGTGCTACGGCACCTTCAAACGTACCTGTAGTGTCGAGACAGTTATAACGGAAGTGCGCAGTCCAGTCCCGGATGTTGCCCCAGTCCTTCTTACCACCTTCCTCACTCTCTACTTTACCGGTGTCCTTCCAGTATGGCTCACGTGTGTAAATGCGTCCGACATTTGCGAGAGCTTTGCTGAACTCAGGCCAAAGAAACTTCTGCGCTATTTGAGTGTCGTGTAGAAAGTTAGTAATTTGTATGCCGTATCGAGAGAGGTACATCGTTTCGTAGATCCCATTATGCATGTACTTGGCAGAAGGTCCTTCCAGAACTCGGGCGATTCTTCGCCAAAGTTCGTAAAATTGTGTGGCTCCGCATCTGTCGGGAAGGACTTGAATTGCGATTGCGTCTGAAGGGCTCCAGGCAAAGCCAACCGTATTGATCTGACCGCGTCCGGTTTCAATGTCGACGGCCACGACGGGAGCTGACTCGAGTCGAGCAAGGACTTCGAATGTCTTCTCAATTGACGGGTTAAGTAAGAAGTTATGCGGTTTACGATCATACGAAACACTTAAGTACTCCTCTGCAGCTCTCCTGAAGGTCATTTCAACGTATAGCCCGAGAGCGAAGTCCTTCTTCACATCATCCGGATGATACGTCGGTATAGCTTTATGACAGCGGAACTCCGGGCTCGGATCAAGCAAACTTAAGTGCCACTTATCGATGTCGCGCTTTCCGGTTATGAACTTAAGGGCCACCTCACCGAGTGGGATGAGAACTGTCAGGCTGGTCATACTGTTCAACTCAGTGAGGCAGCTCTTAAAGTCAGAATCAGTTGGCGCGTTCGTGTTCTGGGAGATGCTGATGATGCGCACTTCAGAGGGTGCGAGACCGGCTCGCTTTAGCTTCTCCTCAATGAAGTGACGGTCCCATCCGTTGAGGGGGAGCCCAACCA
>Ga0075464_10000047_pt1 | contig 41735 bp, 47 predicted proteins | sample DEB19_08_DNA_5_FD_75068 | JGI IMG/M metagenome (GOLD analysis project Ga0075464, IMG submission 75068) | Aqueous microbial communities from the Delaware River and Bay under freshwater to marine salinity gradient to study organic matter... | ecosystem: Environmental > Aquatic > Marine > Coastal ...
CGATGTGTCTGGCGACAATGCCGAGCCGTGGCATTCACCGATGTTCATGTGGCGAGAGATGTCCCGCATCACGCTCGAAGTAACCGGCGTTCGCGTCGAGCGGTTGCAGGACATCAGCGAGGCGGATTGTGCGGCGGAAGGCATGACCACGGATTTGTGCGCCGACATTCTTGCGAAGGCGGCGGGGGTGGAGCCGGAAGACTCATACTACGTGCGGTACGCAAACGGATCGGAGTTCGACGGCCACCACTGCCTGCGATGCTGCGAGAAGGAGGCGAAGAAACGCAAGGGATCTTGCATCGTCGCCGAGCACTGCCCAGAAACGGACGGGCCAGCATACTGCGAAGAGTGCTACGTGCCGCTCCAAGTATCCCTGACCGAATACGGAATCGACCGCGAGTTGTTTCTTGAAGACGACAGCGCCGAAAGTGTGCCGCACTTTGCGGCCACCGGCATGGACGCGGCCATCGCAGCCCAGTTTGCCGGAGGCATCGGCGACTTGCAGGACCACCATCGGCCGCGCCTCAACAAGATCGGGTACGCGACGCTCTGGGACAGCATCAACGGCAAGGGATCGTGGGACGCGAACCCGTGGGTGTGGGTCATCGAGTTCAGGAGGCTCCCGTGAAGCACCGCAACGACCCCGACGCGCCCCTGTTCGCCCAGCCCAACCGCAAGGGGTTCGCCTTCCGAGAAATGGCCCGCGACGTTCGACCCGAGGTTGCCGCCGTGATCGACAACCGCCAGCGGGTGCTGGACGCCGCCCGCGCGAAGGCGGAGCGCGACGCCGCGATCGCGGCCGTCGAGCAGAACGCCGAGGTGCGGTACCTGGAAGCGGCGCAGCAGGCGATACGCGACTGCGCGGACAGGCTGCCCGAGTTCACGGTGGACGACGTTCAGGCGTTGCTCGCCGAGCGGAAGGTCGCGCCGCCGCGCGAGGGCAGGGCGATCGGTGCGGCGATGAAGTGGGCGGTGCGGCGCGGGGTGATCGAATCAACCGGGGAGTGGCGGGCGTCGGCGCAGCCGCAGTGCCACGGGAACCCGAGGGCGGTGTGGAAGAAGAAGACGGGGGCGTCCGCATGAGCGCGTCCGGGGCGATTCATGTCCGGTGCGACTACTGCGGAAAGCCCGCGGAGCTGGTGGACGACACCCAGGTCTACCAGCAGTCCTACGGCGGGCGCGTGTGGCTGTGCCGCCCGTGCGGGGCATGGGTCGGATGCCACAAGAACAGCAAGCGGGCCATCCCGCTCGGACGTTTGGCGAACGCGGAGCTGCGAAAGGCCAAGATCGAGGCCCATGCAGCATTCGACCCGCTCTGGCAGGCTGTCGCTAGGCGGGACGGCATCAACCCGTGCCTCGCAAGGAATCGCGGGTATGCGTGGCTGGCGAAGGAAATGGGGATGGAGATGGTGGCGTGTCACATCGGGAAGTTCAACGCGGAGCAGTGCCGCCGTGTGGTGGACCTATGCCGCGTGATCGCTAGGCCCAGCGGGGCCAGGAGCAACTAAGCATGGCAACGGCAACGAAGAAGAAGGGCGGGACGAAGAGGATCATCAGTGGGCCGCCGAGGAAGGGCCCGGAGATGCCCGCGGACGGCAGTTGGGCACCGTCGGTGTGTCAGTACCTCCGCAAGCTGCGCGTTGGCTACGAGCGCAACACGCAACAACTCACCACGCTGGTCAACGACAGGAAGCGGTGCGAGAAGGACATTGAGGCGGCGATGGAGGCGAACCAGCCCAAGAAGCTCGCCGACCTCAAGATCGAGCACTACGACATCGTGGCCGACTTGTCCAAGGTGAGGGCGCAGGTGCGGTGGTACGGCGACAAGATCACGACGTCGATCGCCGAGGCCGACCAGGGCGAGCTGTTCGAGGGCGCGAGGACCAAGCCGACCGAGGCCGACCTGCTGTTCAAGCCGAGCAAGAACGCCTGGAAGGAGCAGCTCATCGAGGCGGCGTCTGGCCTGGAGGACCGCGTGCTCGCGGCGCTGAAGGCGGTGGAGATTACGACGTTCGGAGAACTGTCCAAGCACGACGGCCCCCTGGAGCGCATCGAAGGGTTGACGATCGCCGACATCGCGGCGGTGAACGCCGCGCTCGAGAAGGCGCAGCGTGGCGGCGTGGACCCGCTGGGCGACGACGAGGACGACGAGTAGGCCCCCTGTCCCACGCCGGCGACGGTCGGCGCGGGGCATTTCGGACAAGGAGCGGGCATGGTCGGATGGACCGTACATCACGGAGACTGCCGCGAAGTGCTAAAGACACTCGCCGACAGCAGCATCGACGCCGTGGTGACGGACCCTCCGTACCACCTGACATCGAACAAGGCTGGGGGCTCGGGCGCCAAGAGCCTCAACACCAGCTCCCCCGCTGGCCGAGCCCGGATCGGCACGGGGTTCATGGGCAAGGCGTGGGATGGCGGCGACATCGCCCACGACCCGGAGTTGTGGGCCGAAGTGCTGCGGGTGGCCAAGCCCGGGGCGCACCTACTCGCGTTCGGTGGCACGCGGACGTATCACCGCCTGGCCTGCGCGATCGAGGACGCGGGGTGGGAGGTTCGGGACTGCATCGCATGGCTGTACGGGTCCGGATTCCCGAAGTCGCTCAACCTTGAAGGCCAGTGGGGCGGATGGGGCACGGCACTGAAGCCTGCGATGGAGCCGATCGTGGTGGCCCGCAAACCGCTGATTGGCACCGTCGCGGAGAACATGCAGGAGCATGGTGTCGGGGCGTTGAACATCGACGGGTGCCGGATTTCGACATGCGAGTCGCTGCAAGGAAGCACAGTAAGAAATGACATTCGCGGCGGCCGATACGCAAGTGGACACAAGGCCAACCAAGGGGACATTGGTGAATACCAGCAAAGCCCCAATGGCCGCTGGCCCGCGAACGTGATCCACGACGGAAGCGCGGAGGTCGTCGATCATTTCCCTCTGACATCAAGCGGCAAGATGCGCCCGACGCATACTACGGCGGGCAGGACCGTCTTCGGGCAGAACACAGACGGCGGCTACACCACGATGGAGACGTACGGCGATTCCGGGTCTGCGGCGCGGTTCTTCTACGTCCCTAAGGCGGACCGGGAAGACCGGGACGACGGCTTGCACGGCACCGCAAAGGAAGTGGCGTTGATTGGTGCGGCCGGGCACAAGATCAATCCAATGACCGGAAGGCCGGTGGTGGATATTCCTCGCTGTAACAGCCACCCGACGGTCAAGCCGACGGACCTGATGCGGTATCTGTGCCGACTCGTGACGCCGCCAGGCGGAATCGTCCTTGATCCATTCATGGGCTCAGGATCGACAGGACGCGGCGCGTCAATCGAAGGGTTGGGCTTCATCGGAATCGAGCAGGACGCCGGGTATTGCGAGATCGCCCGCAAGCGAATCGCGGCCGTCGGTTCACTGTGGACACGGGAGCAGGCATGAAGGTGGCGATGTACCAAGGCGATTGTCTCGAAGTGATGCGGGGGTTCCGCGCCGGCAGCGTGGACCTTGTGATGACGTCGCCGCCCTACGAGGCGGCGAGAACGTACGGCATCGGGTTCAAGTTGCGTGGCCGCGAGTACGTCCACTGGGCGGCGGACCGATTCATGGAATGCCTGCGCGTGTCGCGGGGGTTGGTCGTCTGGGTCGTCGAAGGGCAGACGCGACGCAGAGAGTGGTCCGCGATGCCAATGGAACTGGCGGTAGAAATCAAGCGTCGCGGGGCGATTCTGCGAAAGCCGCCGATCTACTACCGCTTTAGCATCCCCGGCAGTGGCGGTCCCGACTACTTCCGCAACGACTACGAGTTCTGCATCGTGGCTACAGCCCACAAAGGCAAACTCGCGTGGTCGGACAACACGGCCTGCGGGCACCCTCCGAAGTGGGGTCCGGGCGGGGAGATGAGCAACCGGCTCGGCAACGGGGCTCGCGTCAACCAGAGGGGACGAGTGGGATCGGCGAAGGGCATGGGGAACAAGAGCCCGGACGGCAAGCAGGAGAACCCGGAGCGGCCGAGCCACGAGACGGCGGTCCTCAACCCGTTCGGCAGCCAGCAGTCCAGCGTCGGCCGTCGGGCCAACGGCGAGAAGAAGAAGCCGTACTTCAACGGCAAGGGTCATGTCGGGGCACGGCTTGGAACGGGCCAAAACCTCAAAGGCTCAATCGCCGGCGATGGATGGAAGGCGCCGACCATGCGAGTCGCGGCCGGGATCAGCTCCACGGGCGAGCAACTGCCCAACCACACCAAGCCATTCCCGAAGATCGCAAACCCGGGTAACGTGATCCGATGCTCGGTCGGCGGCGGCTCAATGGGCGACCGATACTGCCATGAGAACGAAGCCCCCTACCCAGAGGCGTTGGCCGAGCGGTTCATCCGGTCGTTCTGCCCGCCCGGTGGCGTGGTTTTGGACCCGTTCGGCGGGAGCGGTACAACGGCGAAGGTCGCGGTGATGCACGGGCGGAATGCGGTCCTGATCGACGTGCGCGACGGCAAGGGGGCGATGGACACAGCCCGCCGTCGGGTGGAAGCGTGGAACGAGGCGAACCCCGAGAAGGCGTGCCGGCTCGTGGTCAAGGGGGGCAAGACGCCATGATGCAGTTCCGCGTGAAGTCGCCACCCTGCACCGAGCGGGCCATTCTCGAAGCACTCTCCGATGGCGGGTGGGCGAGCCTGCGGGCCCTTCGCGCGACCGCGTGGGGGCAGCGAGTCGATGCGTACGGCATCGTGCTCATCGCGCACGTCAAGAGCCTGATCGCAAGCGGCGTGCTGGAGTCCCGCGGCGGGATCGACTCACCGGGCCGGGCGACGTTCGAGGTGCGGCTCAAGCCGCGGGAGGTGAAGGCGTGATCCTCATGGCGTTTGACCCCAGCATGAGCTGCACGGGCGTTGCGGTGATCCGCGACGGGGAGCGTGCCAACGCGCCAAAGTTCGACAACTACCGCGAGTCGGGGACGCTCATCCAGGCGATGACCATCACGCCAGACGGCAGCACCAAGGACTACGCCGCCCGCCTCACCAGCCTGTTCATGCAGTGCCGGGCGCTGCTGGACGAGTTCACGCCGTCGGTGGTGGTGGTGGAGCTGCCGTCAACCCACGCCCCGTCGCAGGCCCGTGGGATGCAGCGTGTGGGCCAGCCGATCTACGGGGCCGCGGTAGGCGCCGTGATCTCTGCCGCGGCGTGCCCGGCGAACCTCCAGACATGCGAGCGGATCACACCCCCGAGGGTGCTGGCCTATCCGCCCGATGTATGGACGAGGAGCCTGCCACCGCTGGCAAGGCGGACCAGGGAGGACAAGTACAAGACGGAGCGGGTCAAGCTCGCGGCGGCGATGTACCTGCGGAGCCCGGAAGAGTTCGGCGCGAAGTCGAACGCGGGCGACGTGGCGGACGCGGTGCTGCTTGCGGAGTACGGGCTGCGCGAAGTGAAGCGTGGAGAGTTGGAGAGCAAGTGGAGGATGTTGGCATGAACCCCTACGAGGTCACACCGGATGCGTTCGCCGCGATGGTCAAGGGCGGCATGCTGCGGCACCTTCAATACTCGGAGTGGGCGGCGCTGGCGACGATCGCGCACGCCGGGGCGTCGGACCCAGTGAGCATCGCCACGCGGGCGGGGATGCCGCTGGCGACGGTGTACGACGCCGTTCGGTCGCTGCGAACGAAACTGGCACGCGATGCCATGCGGCGGCTGGTGGCGGGATGACGTACTTCGTCGTGTTCGCGGGCGGGGTGGTGGTAGGCGTACTCGCGGCGTGGGCCGCGAAGGAGGCACCGTGAAGAAGAAGTCAACCCCTCGCCCACCCCGCAAGGCCGTCGATCCCGGCCCGCACTTCCGCTGGGGCGTCCGCCACAAGGTGTCTGGCACGCTGGTCGCGGGGTTCCTTTACCAAGACATCGCCGATGCCTATATCCGACGAGGTGCGAACGCTGGCGGATGGTCGCCCAACGACCTCGAACTCATCGACCTCACCAAGCAGGAGCCCACGCCATGACCATCGACCCCACGACCGCAACCATCGACGAGTGCCGAGACTGGCTGATAAAGCGCGCCGGATGGGCAAAGATCACAGACGGCAACAGTGGCCGGTGGTTCTGGCACATTCCGGGCGTGCCAACCGCGCTCGACTACTACGAGAGCCCCATCCCCGAAACCCTCGACGCCGCTGCCGAAGCGATGCCGAGTGGGTGGTTCTGGTGTGTCGAGTTCTACAAAGAAACCTTTACGGTAAGGGCCGACACGCTTGGCCGCGTATGCGTAGTTCCGGCGTTCGATTGCGACAACGAACTTCTCGCCCGCTTCCGTCTCGCGGTGGCGTGCTGCATGATCGACGACGCGGCGAGGAAGGAGCGTGGGGAGTGACCGAGAAGCCAGCGCAAGGCGGGTTCGACTCCCGCCCGGACCATTGAAAGGAAGCCCATGAACAAGCAAGCCATGTCCAGCCTCATCCTTGCCGCGGCGGCCCTCGGAGTTCCCGTCCCATCAGACGGCCCGCGTCGCGGCTATGGATGCCGCCCGTCCGTCGAGTCGATCCGCAATGGCGTCGCCCGTCGCCGCGCCAAGCAGTCGCAGAAGAAGTCGCGCAGGCGCAACCGAAAGTGAGGACCGACCATGCCGATCACTAGTTGGGACTTCGAGAGCGTCGATGTTTCGAGCGGCCCCGTGAGTTCGTGGGTGCTGTCCGGCGAGTTCGCGGCCCGCGGCGTCATGGCGATCGGCTGGCCAGAGGGCTCCCCCGGCGTGTTCGTCGGGCCGTCGTTCGGGCCGTGGTCGGGTGGGAATGTGCTGTTCGCCTCCCCCGCCGGGGACGGGTCGAGCGTGCTGGCGGTGGTGCTGTACGAGCCGTCGATGCTCACGTTGGCGTTTCCCGCGACCACGAGCCCGTCTCCCGCGTTCGAGGTCACGGGGAGGCTCGGCAGCAGCGGTGAGGTGTTCCGGCTCGCCCTGGCTGGCTCTGACGGCCCGCTGGCGTCCCGCACGGTAGATCTTCCGATGGTGTCGTCGTTCCGGGTGGCGAGCGATGGCGGCTCGATCCCGGTGGAGGGGTACACCCTGCCGTCGCCCGGCGCGGCTGTCCTCCTCGCGTTGGCCCTTGCGATGGGCAGGAGGTGGGCCATGTAGGGCATCCAATCGTCCGCACGACTCACGGCCCGGCGCTCGAAAGGGCGGCGGCCCGTTTAGGAGACCCCATGAGCGACCAGCCCGCACAGCCCGCCGACTTCGGCCCCCCGTTCCCGTACTTCGGCGGCAAGTCGATGGTTGCCCCGATCGTCTGGTCGGCGTTCGGTGACGTGGAGAACTACGTCGAGCCCTTCTTTGGGACCGGGGCGGTCCTGTTCCGCCGCCCCGGGGTTCGCGGCGTGGAGACGGTCAACGACGCGGACGGGCTGCTCGCAAACTTTTGGCGCGCGACCCAGCGCGACCCGGACGCGGTGGCGGAACACGCGGACAACCCGGTGAACGAGTGCGACCTGCACGCGCGGCACCTGTGGCTGAACGGCCAGCGTGACCGCATCACCGAGCGGCTCATGGGCGACCCGGACTTTTACGACGCGAAGGCGGCGGGGTGGTGGGTGTATGGCGCGTGCTGCTGGATCGGTGGCGGCTGGTGCAGCGAGAAAGGCCCGTGGGTGTCGGTTGACGGCGTGATGGTGCTGGGCGACGCGGGTAGTGGCGTGAAGCGCCAACGCCCGCACATGGGCACCGCGGGTACGGGCGTGAACCGCCAACTCCCGCACGTGTCCGGGTGCGACGGCAGGAGGGCGTACCTCAAAGCCATGCTCGCCGCGTACCGCGACCGCCTGCGGCACGTCCGGGTCGCGTGCGGCGACTGGTCCCGCGTCTGCGGGCCGTCCGTGACACACAAGCACGGCACGACCGGCGTATTTCTCGACCCGCCGTACTCCGCCGGGGCGGGGCGCGACATGAACTGCTACGCGGTCGATTGCGGGTCGGTCGCGCACCGCGTCCGCGAGTGGGCCGTCGAGGCCGGCAAGCGCAAGGACATGCGGATCATTCTCGCCGGGTACGAGGGGGAACACCCCATGCCGCCGGACTGGCGCGTGGTGGCGTGGAAGGCCAAAGGCGGGTACGGCAACCAGGCCGACGAGAACCCCAACGCGCACCGCGAGCGGCTGTGGATGAGCCCCGCGTGTGCCGCCGCAAACGACGACGGCTGCCTGTTCGCAAGCGCCAACGAAGGAGACCGCACATGATCGTTGACTCAACCATCCACATCGCCCACGTCGGCGCGCACGGCGCGAACCACTCGCCGTGGGTCCACCTCAACCTCCAAGACCTGAGCCCGCCCGGGCACGACCTGCTGACCGTCCTCCACGACCCCAAGGGCCGCAACGCCCGCATCGACGCCTGGGCCACCGCGCTCCGCACGTTCGACAAGGGCCTGCTTTACGTCAAGGGCCTCCGCAACGGGGCACCGCTCTCGGGCGTCTCGATCGAGGGCGAGCGGATGGTACCCGTGCCCCACGACACGAACATGATGCACAACTCCGACAGCATCCGCTCGCGCGGGCTGGCGATCGCGCGTGTGCTGTGGCAAATCGGCTGGGTCATGGGCGTTCCCCGCGTGATCCCCTACGGCTCGGCCCAGGTACTCGCGGCGTGGCTGAATAACCCAGACAACGTCCACGGCATTCAGTCTGTCACGTGGTATAGGTGGCACCGCACGTCCACGGGACATCTCCGCGGAGTGCCGCCGTGCCAGTCCTTCTACGGGTGGAACCAACCCTGGCTCATCGAAGCCGCACTCGATCGCCACGCGGCGTCGGGCCGCATCACGAAGTCCACGCCCCTCGTCGTGTTCATCGCTCCGACGGACACGAACGCGAGCATGCAGGCCGCTTCTGTCCGTAACCACCCCCTGCCGTGCCGCCTCGTCTCCTGGCACAAGGCCGACAAGGCGGACACCGCGACGGCCGGGGTTGACGCCGTGAAGAAGCTCGCGGCGGACACCGGCCTGACACTCGGGTGCGAGGTGGCCAATGGGTGATCCCAAAGTGACGTTTCCGGGCGTGGTCGTGCTCCCGGGCGAGGAGGCGGCCATCGCCCGAGCCGTCGCCATCGGCGACGAGTGGGGGTACGGCAACCTGATCGTCAGGCTCCAGGAGGCTTGGGGCAGGCGCCTCAAGGACAAGTGGGGGGTAGGCGACGGGAGCCCCCACCCGTGGGGCGGGTACGCCTACGACGACTACAAGCGGGAGTTGAAGGCGCTCGAGGACAAACTGGCGGCGGCTGTCGTGGACGTCTCCACCCTCCATTCCGAGGTCCGCAGGCTTGCGGCAGAGCTGGCGGCCGGCAGCGTGCCCGCGGGGAAGTGGACGCCGGACTCATGGGAGGCAATGGTGAGCGAGGACGCACGCCCCGCGATGGGGATGGCCCCGCGTCCTAAACCGCAACCAAAGCGCAATCACAAGTGAAATCGGCACTTGTGAAGAACCTCCGCGCACGCACCCGAGGAGCCGAGCGTGGGTGACAGACAGGTGACACTAAGGGAAGAACGCAGGTGTCCCACGGAGCGGGACACGCGGGACAGGCGGGACACACGGCAGGAGGCCCGCACCAGGCGCACGGCGGCGCGGGGACCAAACGCACAGGACGCGAGAACATGGGATACAGAGGCGAGATGCTCAAAGGGGTGGACGCGAACCGGGAGGCGCAGGTGGCAGCGTTCCGGGAGATGCAGGAGGGCTCACGCAACATCGGGAGGGGTTCCCCGGTGGTGGTAGACCGTGGTATGGACGAGTCAGAGCACTTCGCGGGCTGGGTCATGGAGTCCAGGCGTGGGCTCGTGGACTCTCTGCTGGTCCTGCCGATCAGCGAGCCAAACCGGAGGGACCGCTACCGCCACATCTGCGCTGACCAGGCGAGGCGACCGACGGCAAGAGAGCTGGCCGGGTATGGGCTGGACAAAGCCCCACGCCCACGAAAGACTTAGACCAGGCATCCATCCTGTTAGGTATTCCCAAACGGCGAGGGGAAGTCGGGCAGTTCTATCTGCACATCGGGCGCGTCGCAATGGCGGCGAGGCGGGGGTGCGCGAGGCGTGCGGTCCCACATCTGGCCGCGCGGTGGTCGGAGCAAGGCTAATGTTCGCCGGTTGCACGGGCGCCAAGGGGCGCCGCCATGCTGACCTACAACGATGTCGGAGACGTCTACCCCCCGCGTGGCGACCAGCGATGGGCGGTGATCGGTGCCCTGTTTCTCCGGGCCGCATCCGGCCAGGTGCATGTCGCCCTGATCGACGACAGCCAGGGGACGATCGGCGGCTCATACGGCGGCGGACCGTGCGCCCTGATGATGATGCTGAACCAGGCGAGCGGGACCAAGATCCCCGGGACGCCGTGGATGCCGGCTCGCGCCCGCGGATCGACCGGGGGCTATTTCCCGGCGTCGCACACGGCGAGAAGCCCGAGCAACGTCGGGACGATCGACCAGAGCAAGTTCCCGCCGGGGTTCGCAGGGCCGATCAGCCCCGCGGCGCCGTACCCAGGAGATTTCGGCAGCGCGGACGCTGGCCTCGGCGTGTGCATGATGCCGGACTCGCTCCGCGTCGAGCACAACATCGACATGATCTGCCAGGGGCAGACCAGCCTGCTCACGAAGGACGACACGAACTGGTACATGGACGTGCTCGCCGTGGGGTGCAACGACGCGAATGTCCACGGCGGGACCGCCGGCGATGAGATCACGGTGAATGCGTGGAAGGGGTCGCAGCCCGCGATCTACTTCGGCGGCGGGTCGCCCGCTGGCACGCTCACGTTCAGCAACACCTCGACCGCCCTGGACCTCACGACGGTCGGCGTGGACGACCCCGCGGCTGTCCACACGGTCGGTCCCTTCCCGTTCGGTGCCGAGAACTACATCGGGGCGCGGGCAACGGGCGGGCAGGCGGGCAAGGTCCGCATCGGCGCCTTCCGGGTGTACCACCGCACCGAGCCGGGCTGGTTCGTGCATGTGTTCTCCGAGGGCGGCTACCGGATCATCGCGTCGTCGTCCTGGTACACCGACCACGCCAACAGCGGCCCGTTCTTCCGCAAACTGTTCTCCGTGGCGCGGGATGAAAAGCCGGACCTGTCGATCTTCGGCCTTGGCACCAACGACATCTTCGGTGCTTCCCCCCGGTCGGCGGAGGAATACAAGGCGGAGATACGGCTGTTCTTCGACTGGTACTGGGGCGAGAGCGGGGGTTGGCACCCCACGATCATCAAGGGCGAGCCGTGGCGGGGCGACTCGGCGACGTCGAACTACGCCACCTACATCGTCGAGTACGGCAAGATGGCGGGTGCGATCAAGGAGTTGATCGACGAGGGCTACCCGATCCTGTTCTACAACGGGCTGCTGTCGAGCGTCCGCTACTCGGGCAGCCTGACGGCCGCGTACCTGAGCGAAACGATCTTCCTGGACGACTTCTCAACGCTGGTCAACGCCGCCGGTCCGGTGACGATCACACAGAACGTCCACTACGTCTCGCACCTGCGGCGCGGGCACTTTCAGCATTTCCTGTGGACCGGTGCAACGACGACCATCGGGACTGCCGGCGTCATCAGCTCGACGCGCCATGGCCCTGGTGGCGACCTGACGATCGGGGCGCCGGTCAGCGCGGCCCCGGTGGACTCATGGCAGCCGATCTTCCCGGAGGCTGGACGCCAGGGCAACGTGGGGGCCGGGGCGCCAAACGACTTCGTGCATCTGTGCTCGTCCGGCCAGCAGGAGGAGTGGGCCAGGTTCACGCGATCGGCGCTCGGCGCCGCCGCAGCGGTCAGGCCCGCACCGAACCGCATCTATCGCCGGTGAGCCGGGTATAGTTGCCCGGTTGCCCGGGCGCCAGGAGCGTCGCCGTGGCACCCATCCTCACACACCCGTGTGCGCTCAACAAGACAGCCGTGGTCACGGTTCAGGACCGCTGGGCGCCATGCTCGATCGACGAAAGCAACCAGAACGGGACGTGGACGACCAACAGCGGCGCCCTGAGCGCCGCGTCGTCGTACATCCACCAGACGGCGGCACCGTCCGGCGCGTCCGCCGCTACCAACGGTCGGTATGTGGTGACGAACATCGAGCCATGCAACCGGCTGGAGTTCCGGTTCGCGGTGAACGACTCCAGCGACCCGAACAACATGGTGGTTGTGGGTCGCCTGTGGCTGCTCGACGAGGCCGGGGTATCCAACGACGTCACGGAACTGCTCGGCGAGTACGCCGGCGACCTGACGATCACCAGCGGCAACACCGCGCTCGCCACGGGCTCGAAGATGCTCAACGCCACCGGCACCTCGAAGTGGGCCGACACCATCGCGTTCTCGCCCGACCGCACATACGGCGGCGCGCAGGTGGTGGGGAGCGTTGCCGATGACGCCGCGGCTGTTCTGAGTGTGGATTTCCGCGGCAAGCGCGGGTACGTTCTGGAGTTGAGTTCAACCGGCGGGAGCGCCGACGCGATCCTGCCCATGCACCGGCGAATCTGATCCGCACAGCCTGGAGGCCCCCCACGATGTCCTGGTACGACCCCGACGCCGTTCTGACCTACCCCTCCGACCTGACATGGGAAAAGGCGATGGTGCTCCTGCACCACTACGAGGTGGGCCGGAAGACCAACGACCGCATGGTGCGGTGGCGCGAGATGATCGACGCCATTTACACCAAGCACGGTTTCCAGGCGTTCGACGCGGCGACGGAGCTGCGAGAGAACGACAGCCCCACACTCCTCCTGTTCGAGCCCGGCAAGCCGCACTCCGAGCGGCATCGGCTGCCCGAAACATGCTTCCGCGATCCGGTTCCCCTGTTCGCCGCGATCAACGACGCCGAGCGGCGGCACAACGAGAGGTACGAGGCGCTCCACGAGAAGTACCGCAACGACAAGGCCGCCGGCAAGAAGGTGTCCGAGCCGGCCATCAAGAAGGTGCTCCTCACGCAGATGCCCAGCCAGGAGGACACCGCCGGGCTCGGGCTCACCCAGGCCCAGCCTGCGACCGCGGCGATGCGCGAGGGCGATGTCGTGATGAACGGGTCAACCCCCTGCGAGCTGGTGCGGGAGAACGGCCGCATGGTGCTCCGCCCGCTCGCGGTGATGCAGCCGCCCGAGGTCGCGGCCCCCGTTGGCGATGATCGTGCCCAGCGTCCGGCCCGGCGCAAGGAGCCCAAGCGAAAGGCCGAGCCGCCACCCCCGCCGGCGAAGGCCCGCAAGAAAGGTCATCGGGTGGCCTAAATGGTGATGGAGCCAACGCCCCCAAGGCTCCCCACCTTGTCGGAGATGAGCGCTCTGACGCGATGCGAGCGCGATGTACTCCGGCTTGTCGGGTTGTGCAAGTCAGACCGTGAGATCGCCAGGGCGTGCAGCCGAACCGTCGGCACCGTCAGGTTCCACCTCTACCACATCAGGGTCAAGCTCGGCGTGCGGCGCCGCGAGCACCTCGCGCTGGTGGCGGTTCTTCGCGGGCTGTCTCGGGCCCCTTCTGATCTGTGACATGGTCCATATCCACGACCAGCACGAGGAGCGATCGCCCGTCGGACGGGTCGGCCGTCAGTATGGCGGCGTTCCGCTCCGTGCCCTCCACGACGTCGAAGCGTCGCCCGGGGTACTGCTCGTGGCTCGGCAGCGTCAACCAGCAGATGCCGCGGTCGATCGGGGCGGCGTGGCCGCGCTCGAGGACGGCAAGCAGCCACGGGTCACTGGCCATCTTGGCGACCAGCGCCATGGCGGACTCGGGCGTGAGGCGTTCGAGGCGTTCCTTGGCTTCCTCTGCGCGGGGGTGCAGGCTGGGCATGAAAGGACGGTAGGAGCATGAGCCGATACCCAGGACGGCGCGGCAGGACGGGGAAACTGGTTCGGTCAACCGGGCCGATCGAGGTGAGGCCAGACGAGCCGCCCGCCAAACCAGACTTCGAGATCGGGCTCGGGATCACCAAGGCGCTGCGGTTCCTTGCGACCCGGCTGCGGGCTGGCAAGATGGCCACCGACGAGCTGGACAACACGATCAAGTTCGCGGTGAGGATCAGGGACAGCAAGAAGGCCAACCCGACGGCCCAGCTCGCGGCGGCGAACCTCATCCGGCTCATCAACGCCGACCTGGACCGCACCGCGGCAAGGCTCATCAGGGCCGAGGCCGACGTCACGATGGGCGGAGCCGGCAGCGGCGGGACCACTGTTGGGGCCACGGCGAGCGGCGACCCAAAGGCCGGTGGCGGAGTGACGGTCAACATCCTGATCGCCGGGCGGCCTTGATGGGGGGGTGCTGGTGTGGGCTCCTCGATCAACTTCTATCTGGAGCCCAAGCAGATATCGTTCTTGCAGGCCGCCGATGACGAGGTGCTGTACTCGGGCGGGTTCGGCGGCGGCAAGACCCTGATGGTGTGCCTCAAGGCGTTTGTGCGTGCCCAGCACCCCAGGGCGGTCGAGGTCCTGTGCCGGGCGGTCGAGGCGGACGTGCATGACACGATCCTGCCCACGCTGTTTGAGGGCAACGGCGCCACGCCGGCAATCCTGCAACCGGGCTGCTACATCTGGAACAAGGCGCGGAAGTGGATTCGGCTGCTGGGGCCGGGGCAGATGCCGCTCGGCATAATCCGATACCGCGGGCTAGGCGCGCACAACCAGCACAACCTCGAAAAGATGGGGTTCCGCGGTCAGAACGTGACCGGGGTGGGGATAGATCAGGTCGAGGAGATCAGCAGCAAGCAGTACAACAACGTGCTGGGGCGCGTCCGCGTGACGGACGAGGGCTTGACGCGGCAGGTCTACGGATCTGCGAACCCGTCCGCGCCGTCACACTTCCTTGCCCAGCGGTTCGGGATCAGGTCGTCCCACTCGCCGGAGGTGACGCCCGAGATCGTGACGACGCTGGAGGCCAACGGGCGCAAGAACACCCTGCGGGCCATCCTGACGTGCCCGGCGGAGAACCCGCACCTGCCCGCCGACTACCTCGCTCGCCTTGCGTCCTACACAGGCGTCGAACGCCTCCGCTATGTGCTCGGGCGGTGGGTGGCGTCCGAGGGCATCGTGTACGACAACTTCCTGCGGGACACCCACGTCAAGGACCGGCCGGGCCCGTGGGCACGCGCCATCGTGGCGATCGACGACGGCACCTCGAAGCCCGCGGCGATGCTGCTGGTCCTGATCGACCACGACGGGAAGCGGCACTACGCCGAGGAGTGCCACCGGGCGGGCATGAGCGACCACGAGAAGGTCATGCGGGTGGAGGCGTGGAGCCACAAGTACGGGCCGCTCGACGCGGTGGTGGTGGACCCGGCAGCCGCGGCGCTGAAACTGTCGCTGTCCCGCGTCGGGCTCCCCGTGTTCGACGGCCGCAACGAGGTCAGGCCCGGCATCAGCGTTGTTCGTTCGGGGCTGGACCCGGGCGTGGACGGCGAGCCGGGGTGGACCATCGCGGAGCGGTGCGTGAAGACCATCGGGGAGCTGGAGGGGTACATGTGGGACCCCAACAGCAAGGACGAGAAGCCGATCAAGAGGGACGACCACGGGCCGGACGCGATCCGGTACGCCGAGCAGCACCTCTACGCCCCGCCGGCGCTGGTCTTTGCGATCGACCCCGACATGGAGGCGGTGGCAAAGCACGCCCAGGCGGCATGGCGGGGAACACTGGTGCATGAGCACCCGATCGGGCGCGAGATGGACATGAGCCTCGCGGCTGGTCGGTGGCGGGACATCACCCTCGAGCGCGACGCCAAGGGACCGCTGCGGCTGTGGCGGAAGCCGGTCCGCGACCTTACGGCAAAGATCAACATATTCGTCTCGGTCGGGCACGGGCAGAATCAGAGCCACCTGGTCATGGCGGACATGCGGACGAAGCAGATCACGGGCGAGTTCGTGGCACCCATCACGCCCGAGCGGCTTTCGCGGGTAGCGGCCATGCTGGCGCTGTACTTCGGCGACGAGGACGGGCAGGCGTCCGTCGGCGTCATGGCCAACACCCCGGGCAAGGTGTTCGCGCAGAGCCTTGGGCAGATCGGGTACGGGGCGGACCTGTGGGAGCCGGACCCCAAGGAGTTCGCCGAGGCGGTCGGGATGCTGCGGGCGGCGTGGGAGACGCGGGCGTTCGCCGAGCCGACCGCGCAGGCGATTGCAACCGCCCGGCAGTACGTCTACTCGGGCTCGACGATCATGCACGCGAGCCTGGTGGGCGACATGGAGCGCCGGGGCCAGTACGCCGACGGCATCATCGCCCGCGCGGGCCTGTGGCGGGCTATCGCGGGCCAGGAATACAGCCACGACCCGGGGCTGGAGCACCTCCCCAGCACACTTGGCGACCTGCGGGAGCGGGCAAAGGCCGGTTTGATCCGCACGGGCACGAGGCGCTAAGGTTCATGGGTTGCACGGGCGCTCAGAGAGCGCCGCGATGCTGACCAACCGCTCCACGATGCCTGACGCCGCGAGACTCCTGCGGTTTATCCGGGAGGCGAGGCGGTCCCCGGCGTCTCCGGTGCATCGGCTGTCCAGTTTTATCAAGATCGCGCACCGGCAGATCGGCGGGGCCTGGTGGGCTGGCGGGGCATCGGTTGGCGGACGGACGTTCTCAAACTCAGAGCCGTACTCGATGCTCGGTGAGACGGTCCGCACCTATCTCCCGCACCTGATGGGTGACGGGATCATGCCCACGATCGACCCGCTGATGTCCCAGAACCGTGGCTGGGCGAAGATTCTGCAACTGCGGATGCGCAAGTGGGTGGACGACACCGGGTACGTCGGCATCGACGAGGCGTGCCTCCTGGACGCCCTGTGCGGGATCAGCGTGCAGTACGTGATGCGCAACGTGGGCGGCCCGATGTTCTCCGACGGGGCCGACATGATCGACACCGGCTCCCCCGTGGCGCTCCGCGTGCCGATCGAGCGGATGGTGGTGTCGCCAGATGCGGAATCGTGGGACACAGCGCCGGGCATCGGGCACTACTACGAGGCGGATCGGTCGGCCATGCTCGAACGCGGCGTTGGAAATCCGGACGTGCTGATGAAGTGCCGGAACGTCTGGGACCAGAGCGATTCGGACATGGTGGCGCGGGAGGAGAAGTACGACGGCGACCGGACATCCGACCAGTACCTTGAGGACAAGATCAGGCTCTACGACCTGGTGTACACCTACGCCGGGCGTCGGTTCTGCTGCACGCTCCCGGCTGAGGAGGGGCACGAGGGCTTCGTTGTGGACCCATACGAGATCATCGACGAGCCCGAGGGGAGCCGGTACGTCGTCACGGCGCTCAACACAATCCCCGGGAGCCTGACGCCGGTATCGCCGGCGATGGTCATCATGGACGCCCACCTTGCCAAGTCGCGGGCGCTGTCGAAGCTCATGGAGCAGATCGAGACGCTGAAGCGCAAGTTCGTGTTCAAGCCGGGCCAGCAACGGTTGGTCATGTCGCTGCTGGACCCCAACGGCGATGCGTGGGTGGCGGGTGACCCCGACTCGTTCAAGGAGACGGTCATCGGCGGGATGGTCAAGGAGCTGCTGGACGGGTACGGGTTCCTTGACGCCCTCGGCAAGCAGATCGGTCCGAACGTGCAGCTCGCGGGCGGGAGCGATGATCCGTCGGACACGGCGACGGGAACAAGCGTGCTCGCCGGCAACGCCGCGGTGGTGCTGGGGTACTGGAAGCGCAAGATCAACGATGGTCGCACGGCGGTCCTGCGCCGGGTGGCGTCGATGCTGACCAACTCCTACGAGCGGATGGAGTTCGAGATTCCCGCCGGCCCGGGAGTGTCGATCCCGGTCGTGTGGGAGCCGTCGAGGCACCAGCTCTCCTACGACATGTTCAAGTACGGGGTGAAGCCGTCGTCGAACATGGCGGGCATGGACGCGCGGGCGAGGCTGCGGAGCATGGCCGAGCTGTTCACGGCCCTGCCGAACATGGTGCAGGTGGTTGTCGGGCTTGGCGGCGACCCGAGCAAGGTGGTCCGCGTCCTGTCCGACCTGGCGGAAGCCCCGGAACTGGACGAGATGCTGCCGACGCCGGATATGCGGTCGATCCAAATGCTGCTGCTCCAGAACCTTGGGCAGTCCGGGAGGTTGACCCCGGGCGGAATGCCGGGCATGGCCCCAGGAATGGCCCAGGGCATGGTGCCGGGCATGGCGCCGGGCATGGCCCAGGGTCAGTTACCAGCCGCGGGCCCCATGACGCCCTTGGCGCAGGTGCAGTCTGACGCAGGCAGGTCGGTCCCGGCGTGACAGCGGGCGGGTTAGGCGATACGATGCCCGCGAGAGGTGGAGCTAAGGAGCTCCACTGTGCGGACGATCGACACCCACTGCAACAACCTGTGCAACCAGGCTATCCGTGTCGAGGCAATCGACGAGCCAGGGTGCGGCGGCGCGAACCACAAGTACAACATCATCGGACCGTCGCGGCAAATGCTCGGCGTCGGCGAGGTGCCGACGTTCGGCCTGAACATCCGCTTTCAGGATGGGCCGCTCAAGGAAGCGGGTGTCAACGGCGTCACGAACGAGGCGCTGCTGGCGGTGCTGATCGACCGGATGCGGGGATTCCAGCGCGGGCCGTTCGCGTGTGATGAGAACGCCGCGGTGCTGACGGCGCTCGAAACGGCGATGGCGATCCTGCACGCCAGAACGCAGAGGCGAGACAAGGCGGGCGTCGAGGGCACGCACGGCAAGGCTCCGGGCGACGGGGCGTTTGTTGACCTGGAAGCCGACGCGATGCCGAACGAGGCGATCCGCGTTCCGATCAAGCAGACCGGAATCGTGGGTATGGGTGCCGACGCCGCGGAGGCCGGGGCATGAGCCCGGTGAACCCGAACGACAAGTACGTGGCCGTGTGCATGTCGAAGGTGCGCCGGAGCGAAGAGGGCGCCAAGGAGCACGCGGCGGCGTTCAGGAAGCGGCACCCCGGGAGCAAGGCGCACGAGTACGAGTGCCACGTGTGCGGCTACTGGCACGTGTCGTGCAACACCGCGACCGCCAAGTACATGCGCAAGAGCAGCGGCACACCGGCAAGGGCGAGGTACACGAAGCGGGTGCGGGCGCACGAGGAGCGGCTGCGGCGGGAGAGGGAGGGAGAATGAGGGTTCAGTGCCCAGATTGCGATCGGTTCTTTGACGACCTGTACCGATGGGCGGTGTGCCCCCACCGATCACTCGGCGAATCACCTCACGGGGCGGAGACGAAGCACATGACGGACCCGCGAAGCGACGAGTTCAAGCACCCTGAGGGCGATGAGTCGAAGGCCATCGACGCCATCCCGGCCGGCGTAGACACGGCAAAGTCGCTGGCCGAAGAGGGCTTGCGGCCTGGTGACTTTCTGCGGACGGACACGGGCGGCACCATCCAGACCAGCAACGACACGCCACCCGACGTTTTCAGAAAGCCGCACAGCACTACCCGGGCATCGTGCGGGCGCGTGGTCCACGTCTACTCGAACCGCTGGGAGGGCCCACGCCCCGGAATCGTGACGCAGGCGTGGGGCGTCGGTTACGGGCGTCAACTCATCAACGTGACCGTCATCCCCGACGGCTGCAACGACCGCGGCTGGGTCGAGAATCATGCCGCGACCGGGCAGGGCACCAGCCTGGGCAGTATCGGCCTGTACGACCCGATGACGCCGGAGGATCGCACGTCACTCCTGCATCCTCCCGCAACGGGGCAAGACCGCCCCGCCCGTTACCACGCCGAGTGGATGCCGTTCCAGGCCGGGCAGGCGGCGAAGACCGAGGACGTCACGAAGACGCTGGCGGCACGGGTGGCCAAGGTCGAGGACAACACCAAGACCGTGGCTGGCGCCGCCGCGCTCCTGCGCGACGCGATTCTGCTCCTGATGAAGAGTCGGGCCCTGTCGCTGTCGCAGACCGACCCGGCCACATACAGCGCCGTTATGGAAGCCCTCGGCAAGAAGTGACCCCCCAGTCCCGCTCGCGGCTGGCGACGGCCGCGGGTGGTTTGCGAGAGGAGTAGGCGTGAGCAACAGGCAAGACGACAACCCCGGATACCCGATCGTTCCAGGCGCTGTGGACCACATCGACGACGAAGCCCTCTTGGTTGAGTTGATAGAGATGCTGGAGTCGCCCGAGTTCATCAGAAAGCGCCTCGGTTATGACCACTGGCGGGTTGGATCGTTTGACGTACTTCGGGCGAGATTGTTTGAGGTGCGGCGTCGGGCGAGCCCCGAAGCGTCGCACACCCGCCGATTCCGGAAGAAGCCCGTCGAGGTCGAAGCGATCCAGTGGTGGCCACCTGGTCATGTCGGGCACGTGCCCGTCATCGGCGTCGAAAGGGGGCCACGCGCGGACCAGCCGTGGGGCGTGCCGACGCTCGAAGGGTTCATGGTCGCCAACCCTGGCGACTGGATCATCACGGACGTCAAGGGCGAGAAGTACCCGTGCAAGCCCGACATCTTCAAGGCGACGTACGAGCCGGTTGACCAGCCAAAGGGATTCTGGGGCGGCTTGGTCGAGAGGGTTTTTCGGCCGAACACCGTGCCGGCCAAACAGTGACCCCCAACGGGCGCCGTGGCCGGTGTGTGCCGGCCCGGCGCTTTTCACGAAGGAGCGACCATGCAGTACGGCTACATCCTGTTCCTCATGCTGATGGCCCACGCCGTCTGCGACTTCGCACTCCAGTCAGACTGGATGGCCAAGGCCAAGGCGTCGATCGTGCAGTCCGCGGGCCTGCCGTGGTGGTACGTCATGGCGATGCACTGCCTCATCAACGCGGCGGGCGTCTACGCCGTGGCGGCGTATGTCGGCGTGTCGGCCCCGCTCTGCGCCATGATCGCCGCGATGGAGTACATCGCGCACTTCGCAACCGACGCGACCAAGAGGCGGCTCTACATCAGCGCCATTTCAGACCAGGCGTTTCATGTCGTTGCCAAGGCCGCGTGGGCGTGGGTGTGCGTTGTCGGCGTCGAGGGGGCGGCATGAGCAATCCAGACCTAGACGACCGCGAGCGGCGCCGAATGCAGGACGTGCTGGAACAGGCGAGGAAGCTGGTGGAAGGCGCCGGGTTCGACGCCGCGATCATCATGGCGACGTACCAGACCGAAGAGGGCGACACCGCCTGCGTGCATGCCAACGCCGGCAACTGGTACGCGCAGCTCGGGATGGCAACGAGCCTGATAACGCGGCGGAAAGAACAGGACGCGCTCGAACAGCGTCAAAAAGAAGAGGAGGACTGACGATGCCGCTCTACCCAATCAAGTGCGGGTGTGGCTTTGCGGGCGACGTGTTCGCCAAGGTGGGGGAACTGGACTCTGGGGGACAACTCTGGTGCCCCTTGTGCGGCACCAGGGCGGAGCAGGACTACGCCCGCAAGGCCATCGGGGTCTTGCGGAACGAGCTCCACGGGCGCCGCCGCGAGAGCATCGAGATCGCGGCAAAGCCCCACGAGGTCGCGCGGCTGCGACGCATGTACGGCGACTCGGGCAAGTGCTGGCAGGATGACGGATCCGTGCGGTTCACCGACAAGAGCGACGCCGCGGCGTTCTTCCGCAAGGAGGAAGAGGTCAAGAAGCGTCTGCGTGAGAAGAAGGCCGCGCGTGACGCCAAGGCGAAGGGGAAGGTGTGACGAGGCGGCGCAAGCCCCTGACCGAACCCGACTGGTCATCGCCCGAGATGATCGAGGCGATGCGGTGGGTACGGAGGGCCCCGAAGGAAGAATGGGGCGAGCGCGCCTTGGTCGCGGTGCGGTGCATGGCGTACTACGTGGCGGGCCGCGGGTCGAGCATCGCCACGTTCCTCAATCGCGGGTATCGGTACTACCGCGTCGATCGGCTCCGCCGCGAGTCTGGCTGGACGCGCAAGAACCGGACCAGGGTGCTGTGCTTCGCCAAGGTGTTCGAGGGGCTGACAGAGGACGCGGAGATCAGGGAGCCGACCCCATCCTGCGAACTCGATGATGTCACCCGCCTGTGGCTGCGATGCGTCCCGCTCAACATGATCGCTGCCCAGTGCGGAATCCCAACCGGCACGGTCAAGAGCCGCCTGTATCGGTCCAGGGGGCTGCTGAGGCAGCAAGGCCAGCGCTAACACCAGCCGGAACGGCATCTGGCGGGGCCACATCAATCGTTCATGCCAGTAGCGGGAGGCCGCTCCGTCGTCAGCATCTTGTGTGCCCAACTAGGGCGTGCAAGACGCGACGGAGATAGGCCCCCCATGAACCACCCTCTGCTGTCAATCCTGCGTTCTCCCGACCCCGACGGCGGCGCCGCGCCCGCACCGGATGCGCCCGTCACTCCCAAGACAACCCCAGAACCATCCGGGGCCGCGACGAACGTACAGGGGGCGGGGGCCTCCGCTGGCGAAACGAGCGCCCCGGACCCTTCGATCGACCCGCTCGAAGCCGCCGTGAACAAGGCTCGCGGGATGACCGACACGGCGGACGAGCCCGGCGTGTCCGGCTCCGACCTGCTGGACGATGCCGAGTTTGACCGGATCGCGGCGTCGATCGGCGCCGAGGCCGACGATGCCCCGGAAGCCCCGAAGGCCCCGGCCGCGCCGGCACCCGTCGCCGAGACGCCAAAGCCGGAGCAGAAGCCGGAACCCAAGGCGGAGGCCAAGCCACCCGCTTCCGATGACGACATCGCCAAGGTGATCGCCGAGCAGTATCCGGACCTGGCGGACTTCACCGAGGTCCACGGCGTCGTCAAGGAACTCCTCGACATCAAGCGGCAGTACGCCGAACTGGCCGAGAAGGTGAACGGGGCGGTTGGCGCACCCCAGGCTGGCGTGACGGCGCAGCAGGCCCAGCAGCACGCGGCCTCGATCCACCAGGCCATCAACGCCATCCCCGGGCTCGACACCTCGAAGTTCGGCGAGTACGGGCGTCGCATGTCGCCCAAGCAGCAGCAGGCCCGCATCGAGCTCGACACGCTGGCGGCCAACTGGTATCGGCAGCTCTCCAAGGAATCCAACCTCGCGTCGCTCTCCGGCATCGAGCTCGCGGAGGCGCGGTACGGTCTGGAGATCAAGGCGCTCGAGGCGGCCCACCGCCAGATGACGCGGAACGCGGCCAAGGCCAAGCCCGCGAGCGACGCCGACACGCTGAGCAGGTTGCGGCACACGTCCGCGACCAGATCGCCGGCAGCGATGAGCGCGGGCCGTCAGGCCCAGGTGCCGGCCATCACCGAAGACGACGACGGACCCACGGCCATCGGCAAGGTGCTGGCGGCTCATGGGATCAGGACCAGGTAGTGAGTACGAGACGCGGCTGCGCGCCCCCCGCACGCCCCATGAATCAGGAGTCTGACACATGAGCGTGAACCAGGGCATCGACATCCAGACACTCCAGACCGAGGTAATCCAGGCGGCCCGGACCAAGTACGCCAAGAACTACCGAGAGACGCAGGGGTACCGCAAGCTCCCGCTTCACCGGCTGATCCTCGATCGCGCCGTCACGGAGAGCGAGGAGCACGGGTTCCAGTGGACGCTGCGCATCAAGCAGGCTCAGGGCTCGACGCAGATGGTCGATGCCTTCGAGAAGCTCCAGTACCAGCGCGACGACTACGGCGTGCAGCTCAAGGCCACGCCCCGCACCATCGTCAGCCACAAGAACATCGTCATCGACAAGCTGGCGGAGTGGATCAGCAAGGGCGCGAACGACAAGATTTACGACGCCTACAAGATGATGGGCTCCGCCGCGGAGGAGGAGCTTGCGACGATTCTGGAGTCGAAGCTCACCAACGCCCCCTACACGGCGAGCGCGAAGGACGGCATCCTCGGCCTCCTGTACCACGCCCGGCGTTCGATGACCTCCGGCGGCGTGTTCGTCGCCCAGACGACCCCGGCCCGCAACGGCGTGTACTACCGCGACGGCTCCGGCGCTGTCGCGGCGGATATGTACACGGTGGCGGACATCTCGGCCGCCGCCTACGCCCGTCTGCGAACGCTGGTGGCAACGCACGGCGGCGTGATGAACGACACCCTGCTGACCACCATCTACGAGTGCATCAAGCAGGGCCGGTTCGAGTACATCAAGATGCTGGAGGGCGACAAGTCCACCGTGGACTACGTGCTCCTGTGGGACGACGTGTTCGACAGCGCGTACGACCAGGTGTGTACCGCCCTGGGCGGCCCCCGCAAGCGTGACTACTTCGAGACCGGCGAGACGACCGTGAAGGGCGTGAGCACGATGGCGGTCCCGTACTGGAACGGGCACTTCCTCCGCCCGATCATCGGCGCCAACCTGGCGGAGTTGAAGTTCCGCAAGTCCCCGAACAACTGGGGCAAGCAGTACATGGAGCAGGTGACGCACCGATCCAGCGCGTTCCCGGTGGAGTGGACCGGCCAGCTCTGGGGCGAGAACCCGCAGAGCTCCGTGTTCATGGTCCACGGCTCGTTCACGACCGGCACGTAATCGACGGCCGGGCGCGGTCGCCTGGCCACAGACAGCGAAGGACAGGGCCCGCAGGGGCGTTTCAGAAGCACAAACCAACCCCCCCGGGGGGGGACCACAAGGGCAAGAACCATGATTCAGACACCAGGCATCGCGTACCAGCTTCCCCGGCAGGGCACCTACACCGGCTACGAGCTGGATGGCAGCACTGTCGTCAACGCCGACCTCAAGCCCGGCGCCGTGTTGCAGCTCGCCGGCGTGGCCCCGTCAGGCGCCACCGCCGCCGTCGGCAACCTGTTCGGCCGTCCCACTGAGGGCTACGCAACGCCGTTCGCGGTGGTGTCCGAGGACTGGGACGCCGCGAACAAGACGTACAGCAACACCCAGGACGGCATCGTGGCGAACCTTCGCCGCGGCGGCTCGGTCCCGCTGACCTTCGGGTACACGCGGGCGCTGGTGAAGCACGGCGTCGTGCTGGTCGCCGGCGTCACGCTCCTGTGCCCGACCGACGATGCGTTCCATCTGACGCCGTTCCTGGCCAACGGCCTTCTCTATGCCAGCACCGCCGCGTCCGCTGAGCACGAGAACACGACCGACGCCGCGGACTTCGACAAGTCCTACACGATCCCGGCCAACTCGCTCCGGCCCGGCGACACGATCCGCATCCGGGCACTGGTCACGGTCAACGACAACAACTCGACGGACACCATCACCGTCCTGCTGAAGTTCGGCTCCGTGACGCTCCAGACGCAGGCGGCGGTCGATTCCGAGGATGCGGACATCGCGGTCATCGACACGGTGGTCAAGGTCCGCTCGATCGGGGCAACCGGCAAGATCGTGTGCAGCAACATGGCCACGGTGGACGTGGACGCAACGGCCGGGCCAATCGTGGCAAGTTCGGTCTCGACGGAGCAGTCCGTGGACACCACGGCCACCATCAAGATCGCTCTCAACGCCGACTGGTCGGTGGCGCACGCCGACAACGAGGTTGAGTTGACCGACCTGTCGATCTGGCTCGATCGGCTCGCCACCTCCATCGCGGCCCGCCCGGTCGCGGTGGCGATGGAGTCCACCACCATCAACGACAGCACCAACGGGGAGGCGCTCGCCAAGGTCGCGCTCCTCGGGCCCCTGCTCTGATCCCCGCGGGGGACACCCCGCCCCACCCTGAACTTCGCCGGTGTGGAACAGGCTCAATGCCCGTGCAACCACCCACGCCGGTTTTCCATGATGACGGCGGCCTCCATGACGCTCGCGGATATTCGCCTCCGCGTGGCGATGCGCGCCCAGAAGATCATGCAGGACGCGACAGGGGCGATGGCCGCGGACACAACCGAGCCCGTCGCCAGCCAGATCGACCAGGCTATCCGCGACGGCATCGACTCATTCTGGTCCGACCACGATTGGAGCTTCGCGTCCCAGTTCGTGCAGTTCGACATTGACCCCGACGGCACGGCGATGAGCATCGACGGCGACGCCGGGCGATACCTGCTCCCAGACCTGGTCCGCAGCCAGCCCCTCAACCCCAGGGTGTTCATCCGGGGTTCCGACGGCGGCGGCGGGATGCCTCCCATCCCCGTGGTGAGCATGGACCAGGTGGTCGAGCGGCAGTTCCTCGAACCGGACACGTCCGGCGTGCCGATCGCGTGCGCGGTGGAGTGGTCGAGCACGCTCCGGCCCGGGATGTCCCAGCGCGGCGGGCTTGAGTTCCGGGTGTTCCCCGATCCGGGCGACAGGTACACGGTGTCGTTCCGGGCGCTGGTTGGCGCGGTCCCGCTCGTGCAGGAGACCCAGCGCGGCAACTGGCCCGCGGCCCACGACCTGTCCATCGTCGCCTTCGCCGTCCGGGAGCTGTTCCGGCACGACCAGAAGGCAGACAGCCCGGCCCGCAAGGTGGCCGAGGCCGAGGCAGCCGAAGCCCTGGCACGCAGCACCCGCCACGACAACGAGTTTTACAAGGCCGCGACGCTCGGCTCGATGGCGGACCAGGCCACGACGCGCGGGCGCGTGGTCGAGTTCGTGGACCTGACCAACGGCAACACGATCCTGTCCGTCACGACTTTCTCCTGAGGAGACCGGCAATGTCTGAACGCAACCAGTTTGACGCCTTCCTTCGCATGGACTACCGCGGGGAGAAGGGCTTTCTCGGACGCCAGCCCATCTCGATCGGCGATTTCGTCCACAACGACAACGGCACGCTGGGCAACATGCCCGTCGTCGCCAGCGGCAAGGTGGGGCTCGCGTTCGCGTCCACAACCCAGCTCTGCCTCCAGTGGGACGACACCGCCGATGCCACACAGGCGGCGGTTCTCGGGCTCGCCGTCCCGTCCGACTTCCGGCGAGACTCCGGCATCACGGGCGAGCGGTCGGCTCTGTTCCTCGTGGCGAGGGTCCGCAAGCTCGACGGCACCGGCTCGGCCACCGACAACACTGATCTCGCGCTCAACGCGACGATGGCGTGGCACAACCCCTCGATCACCGACGCGGGCGTTGAGTCCGACGGTGACACCGCCATGAACGCCCTGACGACCACGGCGGTGTTCACCGACCTGGCGGGCAGCGCGGTCCTGCCGGCAAAGGCCGCGGCTGGCTCTGAGGAGAAGTTCCGCACGTTCATTGCCGACCTCTCGGCGGGCATGAGCTCGGCCCAGCTCGCGGCACTCCGGCAGGGCGCCGCCCTCACGATCTCGCTGGCGCCCAATGAGACGGTCGGCACCGACCTCTACATCGAGGCGTGCGGCTTCGAGCTGCTCTACAGCCGCCACATGACCCCCGTTGAGCGGTTCCTGCGCGACCGTGCCCTGCGCTCCGCCTGAGCCACGTAGACCAAGGCCCGAAATGTGGAAGATCGAGTCAAGCTCCAACCCCCGCTCCTGGGCGTCTCCGACGGGACGCCCCGAATCGACCAGCCGGGCCTCGTCACGGTCCCGGATGGTCTGAGGAACGTCGTGCCCGAAGACGGGCCGACCGGCGTTGGTCGGATAGCCACGCGGGCGAAGGCCGCCCCGGAGTTCTCCGGGGCTCGGTTCATGGGGCCGGTCCAGTTCATCGGGTCAATCTCGCGGGCCTCAGGCGCGAGCGGGACCAACGTAGTAGGGATCGACACGGACAGCTCCGGGGAATCCCGCAACGCGGGGTCGTTCCGCGGGCAGGCCGTGGTGCTGGAGCCCGACGGAAGCGTCCGAAACCGCATCCACGACACAAGGGGGACAGGGTGGGCGGTCGCGGCCCCGGCCTCCGGGTTCGGTGGCTGGGGCGGCTTCTACAACTCGTGGGACTTCCTCGACCCCACCATCGCGTTCTCCGCCACGATCGCCCGGGATACGGCCGCGAGCAATCAGGACGTGGTGGTCGTCGGCATCACCCGGTACAACACGGTCACGGGCGCCGCAACGCACCAGACCTACGCGCTCGACACCGACACCGCCTACGCGGCCGGCACCTACCCATCCATGCCCGGGAGCGGGCAGGTTGACCTGTTCCCAAACCAAATCCTCTGCTACGGCACCTACCTCTTCGTCGCCGTCTCCAGGTACGTCTACGTCTTCCGCGCCGACACGCTGGCCTACATCGCCAGGTACACGGTGCCGTTCTCCGAGGAGGTTCAGGGGTTCGCCGGCGTCACCAAGGGCGGAGAGGACTTCCTGCTCGTGCTCAGCACCGGGCACGTCTCGACCGACGGCCCGATCGAAGCCGACAGCGGCGGGGCGCCGGAGGAGAGATACGGCGAGTTCTACCGCTGCCATGTCCGCAAGCTCAGGCTCAACTACACCAACTTCGCGGCCCGCACCCCGGTCGCCGGCGGCGGAACGCCATTGACCAGCCTCTACATGCCCCAGGGCACGCAGAGCGGTGACGACGGGTACGAGGACCACCTGACGTTCAGGTTCGCCGAGTGGTCGTTCGCCCGGCCCCGCGGGTGCCTGGCGTACTCGATCGCCGCCGAGATCGACGCGGACGGGATGATCGCCGTCTACGTCGCACGGACCAACCAGGGGTTCGGCTACGACGGCAATCAGTCGGACCAGCGCCCCGACGGACAGGCCCCGTACATCACGTGCTGCAAGGCCGTGTTGACGCGGGCTTTCGAGGTCGGCGCCCCGACGTACATGAGCCCGAGCGTTCCGGTGCGATACGGGCTCTCTGTCGATGCCGGCGGGTGGGAGCGGGACAGTGGGCGGTCTCTGCGTCGCGCGTTCTCGCACGGGTCGAACACCTACCAGAACGACATCCCGGCGATCAGCGGCGGGGTTCGCAACCCGCACGACACCGACAACGAGCCGAGCGTGTGGGCGGTCGCGCTGGACACGACGAATCGGAGGGTGTTCTTTGCCGGGCGCCGCCCGTCGCTTGCGGGCGCCGGCGCCAACGTCTACTGCATGGACGCCGACAACGGCGACCTGCTCTGGACGCTGGATACCAAGGGCATCGTGCAGCAGAACGCCCTCGCGGTGGACCCGACGACCGGAAACCTTGTGGTGGGGATGTCCCGCACCTCTGGGTGGGAGATGCCGGACGGCACCACCAACTCGCCGAAGGCCGAGATGCTGACGGTGGACGGCGCGACCGGGCTTGTGCTGAGGCACTTCGACCTCACCGACACCATCAACTACAACGGGATTCTCAGCGAGAGCATCACGACCGGCTGTTACGCCGTGTCGGTCAACTCGCTCGGGCAGTCGCTCATCTCGCTCAACCCGTGCAGGTACGACACATGAGAAGGGACCAGACCATGACCAAGGCAGAGACATCCAGAATGTACCTCAACGCCGAGAGCCTGTGCGCCGCCGTGCTGGCCGTGTTCGCGCTGGTGGCGGTGTTCTTTATCATCGGGTGCTCGGAGCGGGCGCTGGCGGATCACGGGCCGGACACCGGGGCGGCGGTGACGACCGTTGCCGACGGGATCGGCGACTCTGCGGCGAAGATCGACGTGGCGCGTGAGGACGCGGTGGCGAAGGCCCCGCAGGTCCAGCCCGAGAGCGACAGGATCGGCACAGAGACGGCCCGGCTAAGGCAGTATCAGGCTGACCTGGCACTCGCCGTGAAGGACGTGAACCAGCTCCGCAAGGAGAACGCCAGTCTGGCCGAGTCTCTTCGGAAGGCCAAGGAGCAGGCGGAGCGAGAGCGCACCGGCATCTTCCGGTGGGTGTTCGGCGTGATGGCTGGCCTGGCCCTGCTCGGGGCCGTCGCGGCCGTCCTGTGGCTGCGGAACATGCCCCTGGCGATCACATGCGGCGCCGTGGTCGCGGCGTGCATCGGGGCGACGTATCTGCTCGCGTGGGCCAAGTGGCTCGCGGTCGGAATGCTGGTGCTGCTGGCGATGGCGACGGCCTACGCGGTCTGGCGTCAGTGGAGGACCGGCAAGGAGCTGGTCCTGACCGCCGAGGCGTTCAAGAAGTCGGACCCGAACGACAACGCTGCGATCGAGCGTGCCGCCGAGCAGATTCAGACCGAGGCGACCAAGGCGTTCGTCAGGCTGGTGCGCGACCCCATCAAAAAGAAGCTCGCCGAGCGGCAGGCGTTTGGGAAGTAACGCCGGGAGGTCTACATGACCCGCATCGGCCCACTACAGGAGTTCCAGATGTCGAGCCCAAGAACAGAAGACCCCTCCAACGCCGACCTTGCGAGGATGATCCAGACCAACCACGAGGACACGTCGCGCAAGCTCGACGAGGCCAGCGGACGTTTGCGGGTGCTTGAACACCACCTCATCAACCCAACGTCGCCGGAAGAAACGCTCCCGATCCGGACGCGCGACCTTGAGGCCAAAGTCAAGTCCATCGACCGGCGGCACGAACGACTGAGCAAGACGGCGGTAGCCATGATCGTGACATTCATCGGCTCGATGCTCGCCGCGGCCGGGTCGTGGCTCTGGAGCCGCATCGAGGGCCGCGATCCATCCCAAAGAGAGACAGCGGAAAGACGCACGGATCGCTGATGGCATGGACCCGCAACAGCATCACGGGGGCACTCACACACTCCGGCACCAGCACGGAGTTCTGGGAGATCACCACCGATGCGCCGTTGCGGCCCGAGTTCATCGCCGGCCTGACCAGCACGGCCGGCAACGTCAAGGTCGCGGTGCGGGCGTCTGCCGACGGCGCAACGGGGTTCTGGTGCGGGATCGAGGGCGCGGACCTTGTGATCCTCGAAGTGGCATTCGGGGCCCTGGTGACAACGCACGCCGCGATACCGCACGGGATCAGCGCCGGCAACCCGATCCGGCTTCGGGTGCGGATCAACGGGGACACGATCACGGCCTACGTCGGCCAGACCGACGACGACGAGGTGGAGTGCGAGCACACCTCCACGTCGCTCCGCTCTTACTCGGGAAGGGCCGGGGTGGTGTCGGCGGTGGACGGCGCGGTGGTGTCCTACTGGCAGGTCGGCACCGTCGAGGACCGGATTCTCACGCTGGACGAGGTTGGCGTCACGGTCATCGGTGGGGCGCTGTACCGCTCGCTGCGTGAGGGCCAGTGGGAGCTGGTCGCTGAGGACGTGTTCCCGCGGGTCGGAAGCGTCTCCGGAGCCGCCCTGCTCGGCGATATGTACCTCATCGGCGGGGGGCTGGCAAAGGTCTACGACGCCATCGACAACACGGTGGGCAACTACACCCCGACGGTGGGGGCGCTGCCCGGTCAGACGGCCCCGGGGACCACGACGGCCACGATGGTTGTTGAGCACCTGGGCGGGCTGGTCTTCGCGGGGATGCCGGAGGAGTCGCTGACGATCTACGGCACCCGCCTGAATGACCCGATGGACATCGAGGTTCCAGCGGTGCAGCTCGCCGGGTCTCCATACGTCACCGGCGTGGGCAACAACGTGACGGTCGGCGACCCGATCAGGTGCCTGGCGAGCGGCACAAACTCATCCCTGTTCATCGGCTGCACGAACTCGCTCAACTTCATGCTGGGGAATCCGTACCTGGCAACGGACTCGATCGAGACCATCGACCGAACGGTGGGCCCGAGCGGGCCGGATTCGGCCCTGAGGATCACGTCGCCCAACGGTGGGCAGGCCGTCCTCATGCACTCGATGCACGGGCTCTACTACATCGGCCTGGCCGGGTCGCCCGTCAAACTGAACGAGAACGTGCTGGACGAGTACCTGACCTACCCGTCCGACGCGCAATCCGGCCGCGACGTGGTGCTGATCCGCGACCCGGCCCGCCAGTGGCTCCATGTGTTCATTGACGACGGATCGGCGGACACCAGCGTTCACCTGATCTACCACGAGGCCACGGGAAAGTACCGGCGCGGTGCGCCGGGGTACTACCCGATCACGCTTCCATTCCGCGTGACGGCGGCCGGGCTTGTTCGCGGCGTCCCGATCATCGGAACGCACGACGGCAGGCTTGTCCGGTTCTCGGAGAGCGCCACCAGCGACCTTGGCGAGCCGGTCGAAAGCCTCATCACGATGCAACTCATCGACGAGCCCTCGATGGACAACGACGTGATCGTGTCCAGGCCGCACGTGCAGCTCGGGGCCAACTCGTCCGAGGCGACCATGAGGCTCTACGGGGGCGCGACGGCGGAGGACGCCTTCGACCCAGACGTGCGCCGCCAGCTCTGGCAGGAAACGGTGTCGGTGCGGCGGTTTCCATCGTCGGCCCGCGCCCGCGCCCCGTTCATCACGATGGCGCTCGAGGTCGCGTCCGCGGCTGGTAGGCTCGTCCTCGAGCGCGTGGAGCTGACGCTGGGAGAGGCCGCGAGGTCGATCGCTTCCGGCTGGGTCAGCCGCCCGTCCCCAGCGTCGATCTGCACGCCACCGGCCAGCACCACCCCGCCCGATGGGCCTTCGGGTGGCGGCACCGGGAGCGGCGGGCCAGGCGGCGGAGCGTCGCCACCACCGCCACCACCGCCACCACCACCGCCGCCGCCGACGACGCCGACGGCGCCGAGCGGCATCGACGACGGCGGCACCACGCTTGGCGGCTCGGCCTACGGGCAGTGGCATTACCTCAACGCCGCGAGCGACTTCCCGGGCCCGTTCTTCACCGGCTATCCGGGTGGCTCAGACACGATCCTTTCCGGCGATGCGATGCGAAAGAGCAACCCGGGCGGTATCGGTCGCAACAGAGACAGCGGCGGCGGACCAGACACGAACAACAACCCGGTCGGAGTTACCTCGGTCGGAGACGCCGAAATCACAGTCTTCTGAAAGGGAACCCATGTCGAACCTCATTGCCACGTACACACACACGATCACGCCGGAAGCGTCCACGCGGTCTCACTTCCGGGTGACGGCACCGGCCAACCACAAGGTCTGGGTCAAGGTCACGGTGTTCTACACCCGCGCATCGTCGAACGCGGCGGTCGCGGTCGATCTCCGCAACGGGTCAACCAGCGGCACGCTCGGCTCGGCAATCACCTGGGTCAAGCGAAATCCGGACGACGGCGAGACGGTGCAGACCACCGGGCAGGCCGTCACGGGTTCTCCGTCCGGCGGCGATTCGGTGTCCAAGGCCGGCCTGCTCGACAACGGCGCGATCGCGTTCGAGCCGATCCGCCTCAACGGCGGGGAGACGCTGGACGTGTGGCTGACCGCCGGAGACACCAGCGGCACCGGGTTCATCCGGATCGACATCGACGAGTAGCACATGACCAGGACCGTCATTGACGCCACGATCTACACCGACAAGCCCACCCCGACGGGTGGGACGGTGTACGACCGGACAGACTTCGGGCTCATGCCCGGCTTCACGCTCTGCCACTACGAGAGCCGGTACTGGCTCACCCCGGGCAGCCCGAACCACCCCGACAACTTCGACGCCACCAGGTTCGCCGCGTGGGCCGCGACGGTGCCGAGCGGCGTGGTGAGGCTTCTGGACTTCGAGGGCCTGTTCCAGCGGTGCGACCCGCGGTACAACGCCGACGGCCCGGCGTACGCGCAGTCGCACCCGTTCTGGGCGGCGCTGGCGGCGGCGCGGACGGCCCAGCCGGGCGAGACGTGGATGATCTACGGGTCGGTCTACGGGATGAACTACCCCTGGCTCAACCCGGGCGACCCGGCGATGGCGAGGCAGATTCGGCGGTGCTGGGGGCCCCTCAGCGGGGCGACCGACACGGGGGTTCTCGCCGGCGAGGTGCCGGAAGAGGACATGGACTACCCCGCGGCGGATCTGCTCACAACCACCATCACCTCCATCGGTGTTCGACCAATCGACCTGATTGATGCGGTCGTGGTGAGCTGCTACGTCGAACTTCCGCAGTCCCATGTGGCCGAGCATCCAACTCACCCGGGCGTGATCGTGCGGTCGGAGATGGCGGCGGCGGCCCGATACGGCAAGCCGCTGGCACCGATCTTTCTCGATCGCTTCTCGCCGTCAGGCTCGCAGTATGTGCCCCTGTCCGCGTTGGAGGATGTGTTCCGCGCCGGGATGCTGTCCTCGGGGGCAACGGGCATCCCGATCATGTGGAGCGGTCCGGGGAGGCTGTACGTCAACGACGCCCAGCGGTGGCGCCCGGCGTGGGACGCCGCGTACCAGGCGTGGCTCGGCGAGGGTGCGGACGGGGATGTGCCGGTCCCGTACTTCATCCCGCCCGCCCTGAACGAGCGAGACGACGCCAGGATCATCGCCCGCGTCGTGGGGCAGTACCCGGCCCGTGTGGCGCTGTCGCGGGTTGTGGTCGGCAACACGGCCACGGTGACGGCGAGGGTTGTGAACTTCAACGGGAAGCGGTGCGCCGGCCTGTTCTCGCTCCGCGCCGTGCTCGGGTCAACCCCGGACGGAGGGCCCGGCGGGGACCAGGCGGTCACGATCGAGAAGGGCGCGTTGGTCGCGGAGGTGGCCCCCGGCACCGTGTACGACTTCCTGACGGCCAGCGACGGCGAGGCGTCGCTCGTGGTGACATCGACGGGCGAGGGGGGAACGTGGTTCAGGTGCGAGGTCAGGGCCGTTGTGGAGGGCATCGAGATTGAGGCCGACGGCGACCCGCTCGGAGGCGTGACGGTCGGCGGCAGCTCAGACGACGGATCAGAGTTCGGGCAGGACTTCATGCTCATGTAGGAGGACGCTTGGCGACGACACGAAAGATTCTCGGCCAGGTCGCCCCGTCGGCCACAAGCGAGACCGTCCTGTACACGGTCCCGGCCTCGACGAGCTGCGTGGTGTCATCCCTGAGCGTGTGCAACCGCGCCGGCACGGCGGGCACGTTCCGCGTGAGCGTTTCGGCGGGTGGTGTGGCCACGGCGAACAAAGACTATCTCGCGTACGGCTTCGCCATTGCCGCGAACGACGCCCTGACGGTGACGCGCGGCCTCACGCTGGCGGCTGGCGACGTGGTGCGGGTCTACGCGAGCAGTGCGGATATGTCGTTCTCGATCTTCGGAGAGGAGCGGGTCTGATGGAGCCGTTTGCCAACGACATCCTGAGCCGGCTTGCCGGGAAGGCGGCGGCGGTACACACCCATTCCGCGTCGGACATCACCTCCGGCACACTCGACGACGGCCTCCTGTCGTCGAACGTCATGCTGCTCGACTCGTCGCAGGACGTTTCCGGCGTCAAGAGGTTCGACCAAAGCGCCCTCATCGTCCGCAGCACGACGCCGGCGGACACGGTGTTCCAGTCCGACGCCACAAGCAACCAGATCATCACGTTCCCAGACGCGAGCGGAACGGTCAGCCTCGACGGGCACGAGCACGCCCTGGCGGACATCGACATCGCGGGGGCGACGGAGCAGAACGCCCTCCAGGGTCTCTCCGACCTGGTGCCGTTCTACGACACGTCCGCCGCGGCCAATCGGTTCTGCCGCCCTCTGGACCTCACGCGGGCGGGGCTTCGTAAGAGACTCATCCTGTACCACGACCGCGCGGAGATCGCCGCTGGATGGGCCAACAACGGCACCAGCGGGTCTGGTGCCTCGATCCAGAACGCCAGCAACTACGTCGGCGCGGCGGTGGGTCAGATCATCACGCTCCTGGCTGGATCAACCACGACGGGCCGGGCCGGTCGGCTCTCCAGCTCGGTGGCCTGCGTGTTCGGGACGAACCCGTGGCGGTTCGAGACGACCGTTGGGCTCGACATCCTCAGCGACGGCACGAACACCTACACCAGCCGGTTCGGGTTCATGGATTCGCAGGCCGGTGAGCCAACCGACGGCGCGTACTTCCGGTACACGCACGGGACAAACGGCGGGCGCTGGGAGTGCGTGACGCGATCGAACAACGTGGAGACTGCTTCGGCGCTCGACAGTGGGATCACCGTTGACACGGCCCTGCACAACTACTCGATCGACGTGAACGCGGCGGCATCGTCGGTGGTGTTCCAGATCGACGGCGTGACCGTGGCGACGGGCACGGCCAACATCCCCAGCGGCACAAGCCGCGCTACCGGGTTCGGGTACTCCATCATCAAGTCCGCCGGTGGAACGAACCGCAACCTCAACTACACCTACACCACCGTCTACAGCGAGCTCTCGACGCCCGCGACGTAAGGAGTGGAGCATGGAACTGGATCAGGTGATGGATCAGATTGGCACCGATTCGCCGGCTGACGCGGGCGAAAGTTGTGTCGGCGCGTGGGATTGAGGAGGAACGCATGTCGGCGATACCAGCAATCATCGGACTTGGCAGCACGCTTCTTGGCGGCCTTTTCGGCGCATCGTCCGCGTCAAAGCAGGCGAAGGCACAGCAGAACGCGGACCGCGAGCAGCGGGCCTACGCCGAAAAGACGTTCGGCCTTGGCTCACTCAGCCAGCTCGCCGCGATGCTCGGGCCAGAGGGCGTCCAGCGGTGGCTCGCCCAGACCGACCCGGCCCTGGTGCAGCAGCTCATCCGGCAGGAGGCCAGGAGCCCTACGTTCAGCGCGGAACAGCAGGCCAGGTATGAGCAGATCGAACGCGAACTCCAGAAGCCGGTCCTCACCACGGCGTCAGGGCAGTCCCCGGGCGCGGTGGCGTCGCGGATTCTCGGGAACCGTGGGGCGTCGATCACCCCCCAGCAGCGGGACGCGCTCGAGGCCGAAAAGGCAGCCCTGTGGTCGGCCGCCGGTGGGTCGGTGGGCAAGACCGGCATCGACATCGAAGCCCTCAAGGCGCTGGGGCCGGGGCTTGTCGGGAAGTACCGGCAAGAGGCGGACCGCACCGAGCAGCAGGGGCGTGAGAACCTGTCACGGTTCGACGCCGGGACGTTCGAGCTTGGGCGGCTGGCGAGCGACATCGAGCGGGGCGCGTCGCGGTTCGGCCAGCAGCAGACCGAGCGTGCCCGCAGGGACGCGGCGGACGCCCTTGCCAACAACAACGCGATGGCGACGTCGGCGCTGATGGGGCGGGGCCTGGGCGCCTCCACGGCCATGACGGGGGCTCTCCGCGGGAACGCCACCCAGAACCAGCGGGCACTGGCCGACACGCTCGGCGGCATCGAGGACCAGCAGATCAGGCTCAGGACCGGCCTCCAGGGCAACCGGCTTGGGCTCCTGTCGGGCCGGGACTCGGGCCGCAACGCGATGATGCTCGGCGGGCAGGACGCGGCCCGCGGCACCCGCCTTGGTGCCCTCAACGTCGAGCAGGCGGCGATTGCGGGCTCGGACGCCAGCCGCCAGCTCGGGTCGATGGCCCCGACGTTCTTCTCGGGCGCAAGCCCGTCCGGGCAGTACCTCGGCGTGCTGGGCGGAAGCCTTGCAGGCGCTGGGTCGTCCGTGCTCGGGTATGGGATGGGGGGCTTGTTCGGTGGCGGCGGCGCCAGCGGCGGCGGCAATGCGTCCATCGAGCAGATGCGTCAGTGGGCACAGCAGTACGGCGGGATGCCCGGCTAACGGAGGTGGGTCATGGCAGCGGAAATCGTCGTCTACAACAGCGTCGTCCTCACCGTCAACGGCGAGGCGTTCCCCGACTTCGGGAGCCTCGTGGTCCCGGTGAAGGGCGAAGTGGCCTCCATCACCGACGGCGAGGGGGCGATTCTGCGCCGGGTCCGCGTCCTCGCGGGCGAGAGCGTGACCCCGTGGGAGTGGGCCGACACCGAGGGGTTCACCCTGATGGCGATCAAGGTCGAGGGCGGCGAGGGGTTCGTCCAGGTGGCACTGCGCTACAACGCCCCGACGTCCACCGATGACCTCACCCCGACGGGCTCGATCAACCACTGGAAGGACAGGAGCCTGTCGTGCGTGGGCGTTGCGATGTGGGATACCGAGCGGGCGTACATCCACGCGACGGCCGCGACCGCCGTGGGCGAAACCAGCGACATCCCGACCGTGTGGGGCAACGGATCAAAGGTACTCGGCGTCGCCGACCGGCTCGCCATTCTCAACGAGGGCGACGAGGATGTTGTCGTCACGATGCTGGTCGTCCCGAAGTGAGATGAGTACGTTCTACCGGAGGGCGTATGACACAGATCGGACTCGGCTTTGGGCAGTTGATCCAGCAGGGCATCGGTCGCGGGTGGGACAACTACCGCGCCGATCAGCAGATGGCGATGCAGCGTCAGGCGATGGAGGAGCAGCGCCCCATGCAGGCGCTGCGGATGCAGGCTCTCCAGCAGGAGTTGGAGCAGCGCCGTCTGGCGGCCCAGCAGTTTCTGGAGCAGGAGGACGCGGACCGTCAGGTCTTTGAGCAGGACTGGACAACGGGCGTCGCCGCTACCGCGGCGTCGCGCGCATCCCCCCGCGTGCAGGACATGCTGGTCCGGTACAAGAGCGACCGGATGGCGTACGTGAACAGGAGGGGCGAGCTGGCCAAAACGCTTGCTGCGGCGAAGGCTGCGGGGCTTTCCAAGGCCCTTCCAGAAGGGTTTTGGGACGACGCACTGGAGTACGGCATCGAAGGATTGAGCCCTGACGACATGCCCGACAGCATCCGCGAGCGGATGACCAACCGCAGTGAGAACACGAAGCTCGCGCAGGTCGACCTGATGACCATCGCCGAGTCGGATGGTTCGGTCGGGCCGCCGATGGTCGATGTTGACCGGCGCGAATGGCTCGCGTCCAAGCCAGCCGAAGTTGTGGACATGATCTTTCGGCAGCAGTGGCTTCCGGAGCAGAAGGCGCGGCGCGAGCAGCAGGCCGCGGAAGCCCAGCAGAAGGCTCTCGCGCAGGCGTACCGGGTGATGAACGACCCCAACGCCACGCCGGAACAGCGTTCACAGGCGCAGGCGATGCTTGCCCAGATGAACGCCCCGATGGGTGGGGCGGGACGGGCGACGGGCAATCCAAGCATGGCGAATGACCGGGCGGTGCAGGCGTTCAAGGTCTACATGGAGTCGGTCAACGACAACACCAAGGACGACAATGGGCGGCTGGACCAGGGCGAATCTGCCAAGAGAAGGCGGGTTCTCGCGGCGGAGGCATACCAGGCGGCCATCAATGGCCATGTCACGCCTGACGGGTGGGCAATCGTGAACGGTGGGCGAAAGTCTGCCGACGGGACGTACCAAATCGTGTCGCCAGACGGTGCCGTTGGGTGGATCACGGAGGACGCGCTCCGGGCGAAGATGTCTGGTGGTGGCGAAGCTCAGGGCGGCGTGCCGAACTCGGCGCAGCCAGCCCCGCCGTCGTCGCAGCGCCCGTCGCCATCGTTCCCGGCGGCAACGTACGGCACGGCCGCCAACGATCCGGCACCGGGAGGCGAGACGCCGCGAGACTTCGGCGAGGCGTACTCATCCGTCGCGGACGGCACAGCGGAAGGCCCTGACGCGATGGTGGATCGGTTCCTGTCCGAGAACCAGAGCGCAAACAACCAGTACGACCTTGATCCGCTGATCGAGAAGATGCTGGACGCCGGGGTGAGCGGTGACGAGATCAAGCGAGCCTTGACAGCCAAGGGGTTCCAGCCATGAGTCAGGTCGGCATCAACGCTCTGGTGGACTCCATCGTGAACAGGCGGAATGCGGCCAGCGGCGGCGGCGCGGCGTCAGGGGTTGGCTCGCGTGTGGACGCCATTGTCGCCAGGCGGGAGAAGTTCGGGCGCACGAGGGCTCTGCCGACTCCGCAGCCGCTTGAAGAAAACCGCGCGGCAGACACCGTGCGATCGGCGGTATTGGCCGGGGTTGAGCAGATACCGAGCATGGCGGCTGGCCTTTCGCGCTTTGTGCAGTCCGGGCTGGCGTTCAAGCAGAACCCGCATGTTGGGTTGACGGTGGCCGCTGGCCAGGCCGCGGATGCGGCGACGGCCGACATGCGGCGAACAAATCCCGTGTTCTCCAGAATGCCCGCCCCATCAGAGATGGCGATGAGCGCCGTGCAGGCGATGCCGCGGGTTGTCCAGTCTCCCACCGACAGGATGGTGTCTGGCGTCATGGGCGGCACGGCGAGCGCTGCCGACGCCACCGCGCGGAACGTCTCGGCCTTCATGCCCGAGCGTGCCAACGAACTCGGGTCGCCGGAGTGGTTCGGCCGGATTATCGGCGGCGTTGCCCCGCAAGTGGGGGTGCAGGCGGCGACCGCTGTTGCCACGGGCGGCGCCTCGGTCCCGTCGATGGCGCCGATGTTCCTCATGGAAGCGGGGGACTCCACCCAGACCTTCTACGAGGCGCTGAAAGAGCGCGGGTACAGCGACGAGGACGCGCTGGCCGGTGCGTTCGTCCCCGCCGTCGGCGCGGCGCTGGGCAAGAGCGCCATCGAGCAGTTTGGCGGCAAAGAAGAGGTCATTCGCCGCGTCGCGTCCGACATGGCAAAGGGCGTGCTTCGTGACGCCCGCGGAATCGCAGGAACGATGGTGAGGTCGGCGGGCACGGGCTCGCTGGAAGAACTCTCCCAGGGTGAGATTGACCGGGCGACCGCCGCCGTGCTGTCGGGAAACTACGCGGCATTGGCCGGTCCGGAGGCAATGCGGGCCCGGCTGGAAGAAGCCGTTGGCGGGGCGATGGGCGAGTCGGTCGCTGCCGGTGGGGCTGAGTCTGTCGGCTCGCTCAACAACAGGCTCGATGCACGCCCCACCCGCGAAGGGGCTCCGCCCACACAGCGCCGAAACACCGCGCCAAGGCAGGCCCCGGGCACGGCACCGAGCCATGGCACCCAATCGGCACCGAGCTCGCCGGGGGTTCCCGTCGAGGACTACGCGAAGCTCTCCGCGTTGGAGCGGTTTGCGATCGACCGGCTCCGCGGCAGGAACGCAGACCCCAGCGACGCCGCGGCCGTCGGGCCGGAGGCCATCGCGGCGATCAACGCCCGCGTGGCGGCGATGAGCGCGGACGAGCGGGCCGCCCTGCTCCGCCAGGTCGGCATTGTCGGTCCCGACGCGGGCGACGGCGGCGGTGCGGCGCAGGCCACAACGCCACCAAACGGCGGATCAACGCTGGACGAGTTGCTTGCGATCGACCCAGCCGAACAGGCGTTGATCGACGCCGACCCGACCACGCTCACCACCGAGGGCCGCGTGCGGCAGGCCGAGGCGACGGAGCGGGCGGTGCGACGAAGGGCGGAGGCGACCACCAACAACCCGCGTTTCCAAGAAGAGGAGGCGTGGAAGGCTGAAATGCTCCGGCGTGCCGGGGAGGGACAAGATGGCAGAGGGGACCGTCGAGGTGATTCCGACGAAGGCGGGGTCATGGCGTCCGGTCTGGGTGGCCCCAAGCCGGGCGGGGTGCCCGGAATCGGCCCGATGGATCAGCCCGAGGCGGCACGCGGCGTGGAGCCGGGCGTGGGCGGTGTGGTGGCGGGCCAAGGGGCGGCGGCTGTCGATCAGCCCGGAAATGTGGGAGGGGGGCAACCCGACGCCGAGGTAGCCAACTGGTTCGGTATGTCCGAACAGCAGATCCGCGAGGACCTGAACGACCGAATCACCAACCACATGCAGTCTGGACAGACACGCGAAGAGGCGTTCAAGTCTGCGCAGAACGAACTCGAATCGGCTGCTATGGCCCTGCTTGGGCAGGATGGAGCCGTTCTCGAAGACGAGTATGGCGACCGCTACCAGGTCGAACACAAGTCGAGCACGCGTGGAGGCCCAAAGGATCAGTGGTCACTCTCGCAGTTGACACAAGATGGCAAGCCGATCGAGAACCCCAACGAACGACCGTGGATCGGACCCAAAGACGCCAAGTTGAGGGCGCGGAGTCTCCGGCGTGTGTCACCCAAGCAGTCCGGTAGCGTGCAGCCTTTGGGGACCGGCCAGGACTACGACACCCCGGAAGCACTGAGGAACGTCGGCATCGGACGCGAGTACGCAGGTCGTCGCGTTGCCGCGTCGATGTCGGTTCGTGGCGAGCCAACATCAGACCTACGGGCGTTACAGGCGGCCGAGGATTACCGGAGCCGCGGACTTGACGTGCTTGTCCGTCGAGACGGTGAGGGATTCGGATACGTCATTGGAGTTGAACCCCAGCGGCCGGGGGCAGTGTCGGCCGCGCCACAGACCAAGGAGACCACCAATGAAGAAGGGCAAGAAGAAGGGCGGCAAGAAAGGCTGCTGACGAACCAAACGAGCGCCGCCCCACAGGCCGCGCCCGTTGTCTCTCCCCCTCCAGCGCCGGGCGCGGCTTCGGCCGCCCCGGCGTCTTTGCCCGACCTGGACGCGATGACGCACG
>Ga0075464_10000049_pt1 | contig 41579 bp, 75 predicted proteins | sample DEB19_08_DNA_5_FD_75068 | JGI IMG/M metagenome (GOLD analysis project Ga0075464, IMG submission 75068) | Aqueous microbial communities from the Delaware River and Bay under freshwater to marine salinity gradient to study organic matter... | ecosystem: Environmental > Aquatic > Marine > Coastal ...
GCCGACCAGGCGCTGAGCCGGGTGCAGAGGAGAGGATGATGCGAACTGATTTCGACCAGATTGACGATGGTGCGTCGGTGATGCTGATCCCGAACGCCAACAACCCGCTTCATCGCAGCATGACGAAGGCCGTCTACGCGAACGGATACTTCTATTGCGACGGCAGCAATCCAGTCGATGGCCCCGACTATTACCTTGGCGATGTCGCCCGCTACTGCACTGGCTGGCAGCCCGCCTAACCCACCCCACCACAATGAGGAGAGGATGATGACCGAACGGCACGCAGATACCAGCGATGAGCAGTGCGCCATAGTTTGCATGATCGTCAGCAATCCAGGCAACGGCGACAGACCGCACGCATGGCAGAAGCGCGTCAACGACTTGATACGAGCGCTCAGGGACGAGCGCAACGAACTCAGTTCATTGTTTGACTTGCGCCACAAAGCAGACATGCGCGCCATCAGGCGGTGGCAAGAAGCGCATCCCGGCAAAGACAACGAATGGCCAGACCGCGCCGATATGGTTGCCTGGTTGCTGGCCGAAGTCGAACGGCTCAGCGCCATCCTACGGCCATGGCAGCGGATTGCCCAGGACTACATTGAAGCGCGAGATGATTGCGATCTGTCGACCGATGATAGCATTGTAAGCATCAAAACATCACTCGCAATGGGAACCCTTCGCGCAACAGCCGCGCTCACCAAGTAACCCCACCCCCGACCCGAGAGGATGACGAGATGGACGAGCTGCCGGACTGGGACGATGACGGATACGGCCCCGGTGACGACTACGATGACTGCCCGCATGAAGATTACGAGGCCGACTGGAATGGGCGGGCAATCTGTTTTCGCTGCGGCCATGCATGGTGGCAATCGCCCGAGGAGATGGCGCGCGAGATCGAGCATCAGCGCCAATACGATGAGTGGTGCCAGCGAGAGCAGCGCCGCGAATGGCTTGCCGAAAGATGGTGGGGCCGCGCGTGGATTGCGGTGACCGCAGCGATCCGCGCGAGGCAGCCATGATCACGAAAGAGCAGATGAAGTGCCCGCGTTGTTTGACTGGCGACGAGCGCGCCGCCGCATGGGCGGAAATTGCCCGTAGGTGCGAGGAGGGTCTTGCCGCAATTAAAGCACAGGAGGACGCATTGAAGCCAAGCCCAGTTGATCCGCTCCAATTGGCCCGAGAGCGCGGAGAGGCTGAGAACGTTTGTGACGCCGCGCTCGCCAAGGCCAAGGAGGTCTAGATGCCCCGCGATCCGCGCGTCGATCCGAGAACCGTGAATTTGACCGGCAAGGAACGGCGACTGATTGCCGACTTACTTCAGCAGCGCAGGCGACACGATAGCGGTGGCCGCGCGACGGATCGGTTTAGCGCCACACGTCTTGGGAGCCGCCTTCTGAGCAAATTGAAGGCCGTCCGCTGGGTGGAACATACGGGTTGGTTCTTGAGCGGAGTCGAGTGTTACCGCCTGTCGGCAACGGGCGTAAGAGCAGCCACCGTCATCAAGCAAGCGGAGGGATAGATGAGCGACAGGGCCTATTACCGCAACAGCCTCAATGCGTGGCGCGACGAGCTGCTAAAGCAGCGCAGGGTGACGGAAGTGCGTCTGAAGCACATGCGGCAAACGCGGCATCCAGACGCCAACGACCAAGAAATCCTGCTCGCCCACAACGCCGAGATGGTCGAGGTGTGCGAACGAGCGTTGCGGGTTGCCGATGCTCTTCAGCGCGCGCAGGACTTCGCCACCAACCAAGTCGAAGCGGAGGGATAGGATGAGCGAACACACGCCGAGCCTTATCGAGAGGCTGACCGCTGCGACGGGGCCGAGCAGGGAGTTGGACCGGCTGATTGGGGACGCGGTCGGCGCGCCAATGGGCTACACCGGCGACGCAATCGGCCTCGGCTATGCAAGGTTCACGGAATCACTGGACGCTGCGCTTACGCTGGTGCCGGAGGGGTGGCATGCAATCATCGGGGGGCGTGAGAAGGTTGACGGATGGTGGCATTGCGCTCTGCAAGAGTTTCCACAGCCCTGCCGCCGCGTCCCGCCACAAGAGCCATACGTCATCATGGCAAAGACTGCCGCCCTCGCCCTCTGCATAGCAGCACTTCGCGCAAGGGAGCAGCAGCCGTGAGCGACCTGACCCCCACCCGCATCGCAGAGATCAGGTCGCTGGCTGAGAAGGCTACGCCGGGGCCGTGGGAAAGCGACAGCATAAAGTCCGAAGGCAGCTACGGCGTCGGTGACGAAACTTACGAGGGCTTCAATGCCTTCAAAGTGACCGATGCGAAAGGCAACACTCTCTTCGACACATTGAACTCAGACAACGGGGAGGTTCACGTCGAGTATGACGAGGATGGCGCAACGGCATGGGACGAGATTGGTCGTCGCAACATCGCCTTCACCGCCGCCTGCAACCCTCAGACCGTCCTCGCGCTACTCTCCCGGATCGAGGAGCTGGAGGGGGAGCGCACCGAGGCCGCGCGCAAGATGCGGGAGGCGCTGGGCAAGTATTGCGACGGCCGTGCCGATTGGCTGCTGCGATGCCGCGACGGGCTGGACAGTGACCGCCGAGCACAGCGTATGGCGCTTGAGCGGGCTGCCAATGAAGTCAAGCTGGTTTCCGAGCATATGCAGGCCCTACCCCTGGAGGCAGAATCCGCACAACCCAGAAAGGCCCCGCGCGATGACGAGTGACACCAAGTGCTCCGCTTTCTTTGCTGACGGTGATGGGCGGCTTTTGTGCCGCGACGGCTTCCCCACGCACCCGGCTTGCCAGCTTGGCGCTGGCAAGACGCTGTCTGCTATGCCGTTTTGCTGCCGCGAGGAGTGGTGCGGGAAGACTTTTGAGGACAACGGCGGAAGGCCGGTCCATATGTCGGAACGGAGCGCGCGATGACGAGTGAGATGATGCCGTGTTCCCTGAGCGATTGCCCGCCTGGCCTGTTTTGGTTCAACGGGATGCTCGGCATGAAGACCGAATACCGCACGGAGAGCGTGAGCCGACCCGGCTGCCTCCAGTGTGACGCTTATGTGGTCGCCAGCGGCGAATACTTCTGGGGCGGAGTTTCAGACCCGCGTGAACGCGAGAAGCTGATGGTCACGCCAATTGATAACGAGGCCGCACTGGCCGCGCTCGCCACCCGCCCACCCGCCCCCGCGACCGATCTTGCGAGGCTGGCGGAGCTATTAGACGATCTGGAGCGCATGTCATACAGCGCGGGATTTGAGAACGCGACCGACGACCATCCCGATCCTGTTACGGCGACGGCTCACCAGAAACGTGCGCGGGCTGCTGTGGACACCGCACTCTCCGCACTCCAAGCCGAGGTCAGGGAGGTGACGATTGTTCTGGATAGGATTTGCGACGAAATCCTAACGTCGGATCAAGTCATCTTGCCGGACGATTTCACTGTCACTGTTGAACTCACGCTCGGCGACCTCCGCCGCGCGTCCGCGTTGCACGAGAAGATGGAGGGTTAGGTGATCTGGGCAGGTCTTGCTGTATACGCTGCGTGGAGAGGGGTGAGGGGATGAGCGGGAAGATGCCGGCGAAGCGCACCGACCACGCAATGTCGGACTTTGACACGTTCTGCTCGGCAACGTGGATCAAGATCGAGCTGAGGCTTGACGGTGCCACCGGCTCTTGTCGCGTCGCGGCAATCTATAAGAAGCCGGGCGAGAAACCCGGCGGCTGCGAATTTGACCACCCGCTAGACAAGACCAGTCGCATTGCCGACTTCTTGGATTGGATCATGCCGGAGATTTCCCGCGCGCTGCGGTATCGGACCATGAAGAGGCATGGCCGCAATCATGACTAGACCGGTCTCCTACAGAAGAAAGCCGCTCAAAGAGCCGAGAAGCGTTCACGGTTGCTGTGCCTACGCCATCGACCTGTTGAAGCGGATTGGATTCGAGAAGGCGTATGTCAGCATGAAAAGCGAGGCCGTCTATTTCAAGTTCCCCGGCAGGCACGGTGTGTTGCGCGTAGCGACGCATCCCACAAAACGAGGTGCCATCGGCTTGGACAACATCGTTGCCAAGCTGACCTTCAGAGGCAACAGCTACGACGACCCGGACATGATGCGCTGCTCCGACGAGAAGGTTGATTCGATGATCTGGCTTGCCATCGGGCAATACATGGTCAATTCGGCTGTGGAGCGGCCCCGGCAATACACTGGACCGAAGAGCGCAGCATGACCCTCTACACACCCGAAACCCTGGCTGAGAGGTGATGAATGGTAGGAACCGTTGAACAGGCAGTCGAGATGAAGCGAGAGAAGAAGCACTTCGAGGAGATGTCGGATTGGGAAATGCGGATGCTCCCCAAAGGGCTGCGGCTCGACTTCCCGCTGAAGTCAACACAGCACTGGAAGCGGATTGCGCCCCTCCTCCGGGAGTTCGCGCTGGCCGTCGAAACGGATCTGATGCGGAAGGATCAGACGCCCGTCCAGGTCATGGAATCCATCTGGCGCAAGGGCCACATCTTGCGTATGAGGGTAGATGAAATATGCGGCGTATACAGAAAAACCAAGTGGCGCAACAATGATGCGTGAATACTAGATGTTGCGAATACTGCCGACTTAGCTGGATTATACAATATGCGACTCGGAATTTATTGCAAAAGCAATTTTATAATTTTGAGACCCCTGGATTATGGGAAGGAAGCCGCGTGAGAAAGCGCCGGACGCCCGCCGAACTCTATTGGCTCTACGCTATCAAACAGCCCTCCGGCTGCATAGAGTGGAACGGCGCGCGGACCAATGGCGGCTACGGCCTGATCACTTGGCTCGATGGCGACAAGCGGCGCACAACTACCGCACACAGAAAGGTTTGGGAGATGAAGTTCGGGCCGATCCCGCCCGATACATGCGTCATGCATACGTGTGACAATCCCCCATGCGTGAACGTCGATCACCTGAAGCTCGGCACGCAGCTGGACAATGTCCGCGACTGCATCAGCAAGGGCCGTGCCAACTTCTGGGGCAAGACTCGCTTGGCAGCCGGATCTCAGAAAGTGGATTAACGCTGATCACGTCCTGTTCCCCTGCGCCGAGGTGCCTAGCTATGGTGTACCAGGGGGTCGTTGTGTGCAATAGCCATCCGCTGTGTGAAACTGGCTCTGGACGAAGCTATTCACCCCACCATCTCCGTGTAGGCGGGAACCAATCCAGGAACGCTTGCCAAGCCCTCTTCCACCACGGTCTGTCCCACTTGGGATCTCGCGGGTAGTCGAATTGGGGGATGTGGTCTAGGGGGTTCATTGGCAGTCCTGCTCGCAGGCGCAGACGTAATCGCTGTTGTGCTGCTCGATCTGGGCCACGGTGCCCGGGGTGTCCTGCGGGCTGTAGGTAATGGGCTTGGCAATCAGGCAGTAGTCACTCGGGGCGGCGGAACCTGTCGCGCAGCCGGTCAGCCCGGCCAGTAGAAGGATCGGCAAGAGCGTCACGAGCGGCCTGTACGCGCCGCAGGGCTTCCAAGACATCCGATTGTCCTTTTGCTACGGCCTCCGCTGCCCCGGCATCGATCAGCCGCTTGTTGCCAAGATAGCTCGCCAGGCTTCCAAGGAGACTGACGAGGCCGGTGAGCAGCGAGAGCCAGGGCATTACTTCTTCGCCACGACGTTCTTAACGACATCCTCGATCTTGGCGATCCATTCGTCGTCGGTGGTGGTCGGGGTGAGCTTGGCAAGCACTGCCAGCAAGGCGAGGAGGTTCACGAGCGCAAGGCTCAGGACTTCCCAATGTTCAGCAATCCACTGCATTCTTAACTCCATCTTTCTGGTGAAATACTAGCACAGTTTTCTTTCACGGGGAATTTCCGTGGGTTGGGGCGGCAGCGGAAGCCACCGCCCCAGAGCAGCACTAAGCGGCGTGCGTGCCTTCAACGCCGCGCGACATGCGGGCGCGGGTGCGATGCAGAAGCCAATGCAGGGCCTCTTCGAGCTTGGTCAGAGCAAGCGCGTTCTCTCGGCAGGCGAATTTGCCGCCCTGAAACGCGCGAAGCCTGTCAATCACGATGGCGATTAGCGCCTCGTGCGTCAGGCCGTTGACGCCCGCCTCATTAATCGGGCCATTCTGGAACTCGACCCTAGCTGCGGTCTTGTCGTCAAAGCCGGAAATCTCGTAGACGTGGTTAGCGCCTCCGTGGCTCGGCTCGTCCACAACGGTTATGGTCAGGCGGTCATTCGCAGGATTCACCTGATGCTCTGTAATCTTACGCATAGTCCGACTCCTTTTGAGTGCGGGTTGCCCGGTACCGCCGGGTGCGGTGGGATCGGCCCTTGACAAGAAGTTGCCGCCATCCTATATTTAGGACGCCAACAACGGAGGAAACAATGATCTGGTCGGTCAAAAACGAACGCGAGACGCCCATCGGCTATGTCGAGGCCAACGGCAAAATGTTTACGGCTTGGCTTGGGCACCGGCTGTTGGGCGATTACCCAACTCTTGACAAGGCGCGCCAAGCTGTTCGCCACGTAAACCGCATCAATGAGGCCACGCCGTAGTGCCTAAACTCTCCCGGATCGGAGATGCCCTCTATGGCCCTCGCTGGCAATCCGATCTGGCGAGGGCCTTGGGCGTCTCTGACAGGACAATGCGGCGGTGGGCTGCCGTTGACGAGATGCCACCGCAATATCAGCCTGCGGTCGGCAAGCTAATCAAACGCCGCATCAAGGCACTGCAATCCACCTATCTCTCTCTCACCGCCAGAGCAGACCAGATGCCGTGATACGGTCCTAGGTCAAATATCTTCCACCCTCTGGCTTTGTACCAATCGACTCTCTCAATCGGGACGTACTTCACAGTCCAGCTCTGGACGGGTTTTAGCTTGGGTGTTCGCGAGGATTGCTTTCGAGAGGTCCGCGACAAGCCTGATAGCCTCCGCATCCGAGATGAACGTGACGTAGTTGTATGACCCCTCACCCGTCTTGATGATCTCTATGGGAGCGCCGGGATGGGGATGGCGGCAGTAGAGGAGGCTAGTCATCAACCGGCCTCGGGCCTTTGCCGCGCATGTAGTTCTCGAACTTCTTCGCCAGATCCACAGCCTTGTCGGGGAGTGAGCCGAACAGCCTTGCCATGTCGAGGCACACGTAGCGGCGCTGCTCTTCAATGCTCAGCTTCTCAAAGAAGGCTTGGTGGATGTTGTCCGGCTCCGGGTCGTCTTCGATGGTGATCGCGTCTTCTGTCATGACAGCATCTCCGGTCGGACGGTCAGCCTTGAACCCTCGCCATGTTCCTTGTGCAGAACGATGACGTGCATACCTCGGGTGGAGCGGTATCCGGCGTTGTGCGCCCACGCATCGGCAGGAGGAAGGACCCTCAGGGATTCCACGGTGCACCCGTTGTAATCCTGGATGGCCTTGTGGTGGATATGCCCGGTGAGCCACAGTCGATGCTCTGTCTGCCCCCAATCCGCAGCTCGGTCGGACGCCATGATCAGGGGAAGCTTGTCGGGCTTGGCTTCGTGGCCGTGATGCGTGCCGACCAGGTTCTTGCCAAAGCGGTAGTAGTGATAGTGCGACGGCGAGGTATCCACCGTCACCGCAGGATCTTCCTGAAAGATGATTGCCATGGCCTCGCGGAGCATGACGGCGGATGATGGATCGTGGTTCCCCAGCTCCACAATCAGGTGCACCTTGGCGTGCTTTCGCTTGGCAGCCTTCACCATGTACCGGAGGCACCGGAACGCCACCCGGACCATCTTCGGGTATCGGCTGTCAGAGTCGAGTTGATGCTTTGAAGCCGGGGTTACGCTCTCGTAGGAATCGTAGTGCAGGAAGTCACCGAGAACCGCGATCAGGGCTGTCTCGGTTGCTGGGGCTGCGCTGACCAAGTAATCCGTTGCCGAGCATAGAAGCCGCTCCCCGATGGACAGGTCGTAATCCGCACCCGTCTCTTCATGCCAAGCCAACATTCCAAGATGGTGGTCTCCAACTGGATACACCGCCAGCAGGTCGCCGTTTACGGCCCGTGGGGGCTGTGTGGGCTTGGCCTTGGGTTGCTCTTCCGCAAACCCCCGGATGGCTTCCCTGAGGGCCTCTTCCTGCTGCTGCTTATCAGCGTCGGTCTTGATCCACTGTAGCTTTGCCTCACCCGTCACCGCGTCGTACAGGGTGGAGGTTCCCTTGATCCTGAATCCGTCCGGGGGAGTGAGCGTGTCGCTCGCCAGTCGGCTCTTCAAGGTAGAGATCGGTAATCCTAGCTCTCGGGCTGCCGCTGCTTTGTTACCGCCGTGTCGGGCTACAGCATCCCGGTAGGTTTGAATGTCGTCGTGAGAAACTGGCTTGGCTGCCATTCCCTCGCCTATGGGTCGTTAATGGGGAAAGTTCGGGGGAGTTGTCCCGGAGAAGAGCGCAGCAACCTTCCCCCCAAGACCACCGGAGACAGCGGCGAGGGCCATGTAGATCCCTCGCGCCGTCCACCGGGTTTGCTGGAGAGTCTGAACCGTGCTGTTCAGTGCGTTCACGCTGTTGTTGAGCGTGCGGACTTCTGACCGGAGGCTTCCGATGGCCTCCGAGATTTCGTCAATCCCGCCCACGTTACGCCCCCTTGCCTTTGCAGGCCGGGAGAACGGTGACGGGCGTGATGAGGGAGTTGTTTCCGCCCATGCCGCCGAGAACGATGCCGCGCACACGTCCGCGCATGTCAAAGACGCCAGCGCCGGAATCGCCGCCCTCCCAATCAGCACTGACGCTGATCGTCGGCTTGACTTCCATCGGCATTCCCGGGGGGAGGAATGCAGCCTGCGAACCAAGGCTGTCAGACCCCGCAACAATCCCCTCAGTCAGCACGAAGCGAAGCAATCCGGGATTGCCAAGGGTAAACACCCGCTCGCCAAGCTGGAGCGGCTTGCAGTCGATGACCGCAGCGAACTTCGCGGGGCTTTCCAGTCGCAGGAAAGCCATGTCGCTTTCCTCGTCAATCCACTCAACGGAAGCGACCGCCACATGACCGTCGTAATATTCAATGTCGAAGAGATCGCCGCCGCGCACCACATGCGCCGCAGTCAGAATCAGGTCTTTGGAGATGACGGTCCCGGAGCCGTGCCCGGTGTTGTCGGACACCTTGACCGCTGTATCACGCAGATCAACAAATGACGGCAAGCCCGCACAGGCAGTCAGCAACGCAAGCAGACAAGCGACAATATAGGCGCGCATGGGAAGCGTTCCTTGGTTAATACGGTCCGGAGGGCCGTCACTCTAAGTTGAGGTACGTCAGAAGTGCTGACTTGTACCCATGCCGGGCAAGCCCACCTCTGATGCGTGAAATCTCTTGTTGTGGCGCTGTGCGCGCTCTCGATCTCAGGTTGCTCGGAATTGAGTCGTCAGCAGTCCTGTGATATAATGGGCTGCATGGACAAGTTCGTAGAAAACATGTTCCTCCCCAAAGAACCCGCCACCGAGCCGGGGCGTGACCCGTGGGGCCGTCGCTATCCACCGCAATGCACGCCGGAGGCGCTTGCGGCGGTGAAGATCCCGATTGTCCGCGTCAGCCAGTCCTTCCTGGACAAGGCCACCAAGTCCAAGAACCGATACGGTGTTTACCTCCCCACCGGGGCGATGGCGGTCAGGAACGATCTGACCGGCGCAATGCTTCAAGGCGTCATCGACCATGAGGCTTGCCACTACATCATGAAGCAGCTCACCGGCTCGCCCGAGTGGCACAAGTGATCTAGTAGAAGATCGTCACTTGCCCCGGGTTGCCGGTGTTCCCGGTCGTGGTCGGAGACGTAACAGCCGTGGCCCCGCGCCCTCGATTTGAATAGCGGATGGCGTTTGTGCTGTTGCCCGGCAGGGTCGAGTCGGAATCCGTACCCAAGAGCCCAGCCGTAATGACGGTATTGGAGCCGGTCACATCGGACCCACCGCCACCACCACCGAATCCACCGTTTACCGACGTGTTGTTGCGCCCTGCGCCACCGCCGCCGCCGTATCTGCCGCCACCACCACCACCGCCAGAGCCGCCAGAGGCTCCGCTGACCGTGCCGCTCTCGCCGCCGCCAGGCGTTCCACCACCCGCACCCGTCCCGGTCGTCGTGCCGCCGTCACCACCCGTCAGAGAGCTTCCATTGCCGCCTGCGGGGGTGTTTGTCGCGGCCGTGCCACCGGCACCGCCGGCAGAACTGGTGCCCTTCTTGCCCGCCTGTGCGCTTGCGGCTGCGTCATTGTCTCCGCCGCCGCCGTCACTCCCAACGGAAGAATCCCCAGCCCCCGCGCCCCCACCACCACCCGCAGCAATCAATAGCATCGTGGTGCTTCGATAGAGCGAGGAATACCCGCCGCCAGCCCCGCCTTCCCGGGCCGATCTGCCGCCGGTCCCACCCGCACCAACAGTAACCTTGAGCGTTTCACCCGGGGTAACAGAAAGCTCCGTGTAGACGTAACTTCCACCGCCACCATCGCCGGAGGAATTAGCGCCACTTGCCGAGCCGGCCCCGCTGCCGCCCCCGGCTCCCCATGCATGGACCTTGATCGACGTGCAATCGCGCGGGGCAACCCAATTCGTGTCAACCTGCGCGCTGGCGAAGTCGATGCGCCGCTGGCCGATCTGCTCGCTACCGGCGACGAAGGCGAATCCAGGGATCATGCCACGTCAACCGCTGCGTCGGTGGTGAAGAACACCTCAACGCCCATCAGCTTCGCGTCAGCGTTCAGTGTGTCTGACCCGTCGGACGGGTTGCGGAACACGATGATGTTGACGAAATCATTTGCCGCAGGCGTGCCGGCAACGGTCAGGGCGGAAGTCTCCGGCCCCCTGTGGAGATCGCCCGTCGCGATCAGGGAGTCCGTTGACGTGACAGAGCCGGAATGCGCGGCATCCAAGGCGTCATCATTCGAGAAGGCGCGGGCCTGGAAGGTCCAGACAACACCGCCGGAACCGGACGCGGCGGTCCACACGGGGACGAAAGTCAACGTGCCCTCATCCCAGCTCGACGGCATGGAGATCGAAAAGCACGCTACTTCTGGATTGGTCTGGTCGAAATCCAGGGATTTGTAGTTCTGGAGGTTTGCCGTCTCGGTCTGGGCCAAGGCCGCACAGGGGTTCGTCGTCGCCGGGAACATCGCGGAGGCGGGAACCCACATCTTATGCTTGCCAAGCGTGCCGGACGAAAGCGCCTTGCCGGAGATCTGGGAGTGCAACAGCTCTCGCCAGTTTCCAGAACCCTCATGCTGGAACAGGGACACATCCCCGGCGGCATAGGTCTTGCTGGCACCGCCCATGAGGATCATGGACGTACCGTTATAGGTTACCGGAGTGGCGGCACCCCAAAGGATGATGCGGATGGGGTTTCCGTCTGGCGTCCCGAACGCAGTAATCGTAGTTGTTCCGGTGATCTTGGCGGAGATCGATGTTCCGGTGGCGGCAATGTTCGTCGTGCTGGCTGCGGTGATGTCGGAGCCCCGGTTAGCCAGGCCCTCCTTCAACATCTTGCCGAGGAACCGAAGGGCGTTGTTGATGCCGTTGGGGTTGCAGTTCTCGGCAATGTCGTTCCCGTTGATGTCAGCATTGGAGCTGGCAGTAGTGGAAAACGACTGGATGTCGTTGATGGGCATTCACGTTGCTCCAAAAGAAAAACCCCGCTGGATGGGCGGGGCTTGAGGCCGTTTGTTTCGGGCGGTTATCGTGCGCCGGTCGGGGCTGTTTCGTTCTCTCGCCCGTAGATCAGTTGCAGGGCGCGAAGCACCATCGCCCGCGCCTCTGGACGCAGGTTTTCCAGGACCGGGGCGTTCCGCTTGTTCTGCTCATAGAGCGGCGAGCGCATGCGAAGCATCTCGTCAAGATCCTTCGCGGCACGCTGAGTAATCCCCGCCCCGATCTTCCGGGCGGTCATGCCGATGGCCGCCGGAGCCCCAGCCCCAGCAACGGCACCCGGCATCCCTCCAAGCAAGTATCCGGCACCCGACCCGAACATGCTCGTCATGGCAGAGCCAAGCCCGCCCCCGCCGCCGAAGAGATTGCCGACATACCGGGCAAGGTTTGCGCCAAAGTCGCCGCGAACCGCCCGCTCAAGTACGGCTAGTTCTTCCTTGGAATACCCACGGGTGCGCTTGTCGTTCTTGAGGATGGAGTTGAGGAGTTGCCGAGTCCGGTTGTCGAGGTTAAGCCCGGAGTTTGCGGCTGCTGCGTCAATCTCGGCTTGGGTGATTGCCCCGCTAAGGTCTTCTGACCTCTTTGCTGCGGCGTAGTTTCCCCGAGCATCATTGATGATGGGCGGGACGGAGGAAGCGGGTCCAGCCACAACACTCTTCGGATCAGCCGCCACCAGAAATTCATCGATGGCAGAAATGACCCTCGATGCCGCCGCTTGCTCTGTTGGATTGCTAAAGTCTCCGGCGGCCTTCTGGAGGGACTTTCGGAGGGTGATGAAGTTGTCAAGGCTGGCAACTGACCCCTCTGGGGGCTGCTTGACCCTGGAAAGTAGGGAAAAAGTTTTGGGAGCGGTTTCGGCAAAGAAGCCTTCGGCTTCGAGGGATCGCGTGATGTCATCCCCAAGAGACTTAAGCGAGTCCGCCGAATAGTCAACCCCCAGGTTCCTTGCTTGAGTAAACCCGGAAGACGCGGCGGCCTTAAGCTCTTCGATGGTGGGAACCTTTGGCGTGCCCATTTTCAGGGACTTAAGGCTCCCCGGGACAATCGCTTCCGCCGCCCGCACCCCCGGCCCCATCGGCGTGAAAGTCATGCCCAGCTCAGCCGTGCGCCTGATACCTTCCGGGCTTTCCGGGTTCAAATTGCCCATAGCCACGTCCCCGGGGGTCATCACGGCCCGCTTGACGGCTCCCAGAAGGCCCGCGTCGGGGTCGAAGTAATTCTCCCCGGTTGCCTCCACCTTGCTCATGGGAAGCATGGTGCCGCGATGAATGCCCTCCGCCGGCATGGTCTGGCCGCGAGACTGGATCTTGGCAATCTCGCCCTGAGACTTCTGCGTCATGCGCAGGCTCCCAAGCCCCAGCCTTCCGGAAGCCACAGACTTGAACTCATCGACCGTCAAGCGCTCCGACTTCAGATAGTCGTCAATGTCCTGCTCCGGCGCGTTCTGTGCGAGCATCTTCTGGACGTTGCGTTTGATGCGGTCGAAATCGTCAGCCATCACTCAAGCCCATACTTAGATTTGAGATCATTGCCCGGATTGCTGGTCGCGCCCAACTCATAGCGCGGCGGGCCGCCGCCGGGGCCGTGCACAATGTCCATGTAGATATTGGCGAGGCGGCGAAGGTTGAACTCAAACTGCTCCACCGTCTGACTTTGCGCGAGGGAGCCGTAAGCGGCCTGAAGGTTCTTGTTCTCGAAGTCGCTGACCGGGCCTAGCGCGCCGCCAGTCGGTGAGTTATCGCGCATCTGCTGAAGGCGGTCGAAACCGATGCTGGACTGAATGCCCAGCAAGAGGTTTTGCATGTCATTGGCATTGGTTGCCGGAACATCCTTCAGAAGGCTGCCGACACCCGTCGGTGACAGACCCTTGTAGTTTTTGGCAAGGTCAAGCGCGCGACCGATGTCGGTCAAAACAACATCGCCCTGAACCTGTTTCTGCGCCTCCTTGGCCTGCTCCTTCTGCTGGCCGGCCTGCGCCTCGGTCGCCGCCGGAGAACCGGGGACGGCCTCCATCATCACGCCCTGCGGAGTTTCAACAAGGCGGAAGCCGGGCGGGATGTTGCCATAGTCCTTGTTGTAAATCGTGGTGCTGGCGTTGGACGCGCCGGCCTTGCGGAGTTCGTTCTGGTAGTCGAAAAACGTGCCCGGATACCCCTGGCTGACGGCAAACTGATACTCCTGCACGTCAGACGGCATCTCGTTTTGCTTCGGCTCTTTCGTCGCATAGTCCAGCAGGAACCCAGCCCCCTCTCCCGGAGAGGCATACTGTAGCGCCTGCTGAAGCAGGGCCTTGCGGGTAGGGTCAAGATCACTGAACAAACCCGGGGTCTGCTCAGTGGGGGCTCCGCCGAACTGTGCTTGAGACATGCCGTTTGCGGGGGCCTGGACTTCCCCACCGAAGAGCTTCGGCAGGCCGGCTTTCCACTGCGCCTCCATCTCGGTCTTGCGCTGGTTCTCGGCGCGACGTGCTTCCGCCTCTTCCTGGGCAAGCTGAAGGCTCTGCTCCTGAAGCTGACGCCGGATCTGCGCGTCTTGCATGGACTGGTAGTTCTGCGCGCCCATCTGAGCGCCCTGCGCCCATTGGCCCCTTGGGGCGGCGACGGCTGAACCAAGAACGGATGCGATGGCGGCCCAATTCGGGGAGAACGACACCATGTCTTAGACTCCCAGGAAATACGGCGCGACTTGAAGGGCGGTCCCAAGAACCTGACCGAAGGGCGAATACCCGCTGCCCTGAACCGGCTGCGTTGCCTTGGTCGTGGCCCCGAGGTTTCCCCCGGCAAGCGACTGAGCAAGGGCGATCGCGTTCGCCGCCGAGTTCTGATCGAAGTTCCAGCGGTTGATCCCCTCGTTGATCTGGTCCTGAAGCTGGCCCTGGCGCTGCTGTCCGACGTTCAGCAATTGGTTGGCGTCGTAATAGTCCTGCTGGGCAAGGGCTGGGGCATACCTGGCGGCGGCGTCCTGGTATCCGCGCTCCTGAGCGTAGTTCTGATACCTCAACCCACCGAGAGCCTCCGCAACAGCCGCGTCATGCGAGCCGGACCCATACCGCCCCGATGCGGCCTTGTTGGCGTTCACATCGTTCCTGGCCGAGCGAAGGACGGAATCAAACCCGGGAGCCTCGGCGTTGACGTATTTGCCGGCGAGGACATCCCCGTAATAGCCCTTGGCCGAGTCAGTGAGCGGCGATCCAGCCTGCGCGCGTTGAGCGATCATGCTCCACGCGGAACCAGTCTCGGGGGAGACGGGCGCAACGGTTTCGCCGGGGTAGTACTGATAATTCAGACCGCCCGACTTGTACAGGTTCTCCGCGTCCTTGATGGTGGTATTCAGAAGCGGCTGCGACGGCTTGTAGGGCTCCGACGTGCTGGTCGTCTTCTGCGTCTTCGGCTCGTTATCGTCCATTTACCAGATCCTTCTCAAGCACCACGGCGCGTTCTTCATAGTCGGGGAAGAGCCGCCTCCAACCCTTCCGACCGACGATGCGCGCCTTGGCGCACCCCTGCTCAACCGCCCACTGTTCTACGTACCGACGAAAGTCCACCCACGAAGCCAGCTCCATGCCACCGCACAGATACAGCAAGCACACCTTTGCCCTTGGGCTTTGGGAGACTTCCGTAACCCCCGCCATAACCATCTTGCCTTGATCGTACGCGCACCACAGTTGCATCTGCGCGGACCTTAAGGCGCTGAGGACCGACGCGGCGGTACAATTCCCGTTTCGGTCTATTGCCTTCTGCAACAATGGTTGAGCTTCGCTCCAGTATCGATCCACCTCTACAGAACGGATGCCTAGGAAGTTCACTTAACCGGGTTCTCTGTGGCCTTGATCCCGGTCTTCGACCCCCAGCGATAGAACGGGGAGTAAACCCCGTAGCTCGGCAGGCCGGGCGCGTTCACGCCAAGCCATTTGGTGTCAATCGTCTTCTGCGGGATGTAAGTAGCCGGTGCCGGAGCCTTTGCCGTCGCCGGCTTGGAAATGCTGTCCAGGTAGCTTTGATGCTGCTGGGCAGTGCCGAACTGACCATAGGGCGGCGGGGGAACCTGCCTGCCGGCGGACATGGCCCCCTGCCCCTGACCAGACATCGCCATGTTCTTGGAGTCGTAGCTGTAGCCCTTGGTAGTGCCCTGATAGCCGGTGTAGCCCATGCCCATGGCGTCAGACGCCATCGGGCCAAGGCCAATGCCGATCCCGGGAGCGGCGAGGCCCATCATGCTACCGATGCCGAGCTTGGCTAGGTTGCCCCACGACGCCTCATAGCTGGGCGTGTTGTACCCGGTGTAGCGCGACGACAGCTTGCCCTGCGGGCCGGTGTCGTTTCCCCCACCCTTCCCGCCGATGCCATACCCGCCACCGACAGCATCGACGTGGCCGCCCATCGGGCCGTCTTTGCCGCCCGAGTATCCCCCTGGTTTGCCTGCCATGGCCTACCCCTTCACCGTGTATCTGAAAGTCCGGTCAACCTGCGCGTTGTTCGCGTGGTTGATTGTCACAGACCCCTTTGTCGGGGTGCTGAAATACGTTGTCCCAAGAGCCGCCGCCGCGTTGCTCGTCATGGGCATGTCGAGCGATACAACGCTGTTCGGCGTGATCAGCTCATCCGCAAGCGTCGTGGTCGCGGAGTTCGCGGTAAGCGTCACTTCTCCGCAGATGTTCTGCTTGCCGAGAAGGGCGTTGTTGATGATCTCGATTGCCTCCTGACCCCAGGCAATCCCATAGTCGAGGATCGGGAAGATTCTGCGGACGGTCACAGTATCCCGCTCCGCTCCGCCTCAAGATCCACCCCGAGGCAGTCGGTCCAGGTAGACCCGGAGGGAACAATGATGCGCGCCCTGTGGAAGCGATAGTTGGACTGCGACGGCGTGGGGCATCTTCCCGAGGAACGCATGGCAACCGCGCTCCCCCACGTCACCGAATCCTCTATGCGGTTTCTGCCGCCAATCGTGATGGTCGGAGTTCCACCCGTCACATGAGGACGGATAGACCTTACCTTTGCCTTCCTGCCGGGGATCAACTGACCCTCGATTGTGTCAACCGACGCTTCCAGGTTCGCCCCGTTGAAGAAAGCCAGCTTTTTGTCAGTGTAGAACGCCGCCAGGACTTCCTTTGGAGATCCGGAGAGAAGATTGCTGTCCAGGGAAATCGGCATTGTGTCGAGGTTGGAATACGGCAGGTTGTCGAGGGTGTAACCGACGTTCGTCCGTGCCCTGTACAGATAATCGAGCGAGACGGAAGCCCGCGACCATCGCTTGATGTCGAAGTTGTAGAACAGCAACGTATCCGGCGTGCCGTCCGTGCTGTCCGTCGATGGATAGGCGACGATGTAGAGCTTGCGAACCGGATCAACCACGGCCACGATGCGATAGAGGTAATCCTGGTTCACGTTGTTCCAGAAATACGAATCCACCTTCTGCGTGCCGATTGGGATGATCGATTCCCCGGCGACCATGTAAAAGCCGTCATAGGCGAGGAAGAAGTTCACCCCTTGCCATGAGGCAATCGACCCCTCCGCCGCACACCCACGATCAACCGAGATCGGGCGGAACTTCCAGATGTCTCCGGTGCCGACAAACGTCCCGACATGAATCTGCGTTTCGCAGAACACCGTCATGGACGTTCCGATTGCGGACCCGCCCATCACCCGGCCACCGTCCGGGAACTCCTGCTCATCGGACAGGTCAACGCCGACAGTCCAGCCCTCGGTATCTCCGATGGCGGACCACTGAATCGTGTTCAGCTTGCTTGCCAGCCTGCCCAAAACCACGAACTCAAGAGCCGTCCAGCAGAACCGCGCGACGGGCGGAGAGCCGGCAAGGGCGGCAAAGTCGGTGGATGTGCCGATGTCATAGTACTGCACCGCATCGGTTCCGTTCACGGCGATGATGCGATTGCCGTACTGCGTCATATCCCACATATCGTCCGATTGGACGCTGTAGTCTCCCCCAGATGCGCGGGTGACGTTCCCCCATGCGGAGACGCCATCCCACTCATACAAGTCGTTCGCATCCCCGGCGAAGTTCTTGATGGTGCCGGTGCGGCCACGGAATGACCCCGCCCCCTGGCAGCGAAGGGTCAGGGCGTCCCCCGTGGACACCAAGGCCGGAAGGGGACCGTAGCTCAGCAGGGACTTCGGGACGACGTTGTTGACATAGGTGGTGACGCCCGATTCCAGCGATGGAAGATCGGGGGCGAACTCCGCTACCTTCAGCATCAGTCGTAACGAATGTCGAAGTTAGGGGTGGAGGGGAGATCGACCTTCAGGGTTCGGTTAGAACGGCGGCGGCGGGTTTCGGCTTGAAGCTCGTTCAGCTCCCGCGACTCAACCAACATCAACCTGTCCGCAAGGTCGTAATTCCAGAGCTTGTGCGTGCAGAGTTCCCACTTGGCGCGGGCGCGGATCAACGCTTCCGCATCGGTCGTCCATGAATTGCTATCCGCATCCGCAGAAAGCGCGGTCAGGCGATACTGATACGCCATCGTGACTGTGTAGACCTGATCCGGGATGGGATAGAGGCGGATCTGAGAATTGAAGTAGGCGAAGTGCTTTGGAAGGCCAGTCACCGAGCCATTCTGACAGGCATCGATCATTTCCATCGTGGCGGAATACATCGGGCTTTTGTAACTGCTCTCCGTCACAACCATGCTGTCAATGGTCACGAGGTTCGGAATATCTGAATTGGCAAGCGAGCCGTAGTATTCCTGGTCCCCCACGGTCGCGAACGTGCCGGTCTTCTCGTTGAACCAGAACCGCTTGCGCTCATAGAACTTGATGGCCGTCTGGATGGCCGCGTTCACGGTCGCGTCGGACAGGCTTTCGTCAAGCTCATCGTTGATGCGAGTGCGAAGGGTTACGTAGGTGGTCATGCTGTCCCCTTCGGCGCGGCATAGGTCAGATAGGCGATCGTCAGGTAGTCGGGCTTCCAGGCGCGGGCTGTTTCGTTGCCCAGCACGTCATAGAGGGGAAACATCTTCGGCGCTTCGTCCGCCTTGGGCTGCTTGCGGAATCGGCTTAGCAATGTCTTCATTGCTTCCCTGCGTCCATGAGCGCCCGCACATTGTCAGGCGCGTTGTCCCACTCAACCAATTCCCACTCTCCACCGGAGGCGATCAGCGCCCCCAGCAACCCACCGGAGCAATTCACGTAGACGCCCGGCGTGGTCATGCGGAAGATCGATGACATTTCCTCGGCCTGGATCAGCATTTGAGGATTTGTGCGGAACGTCTCTCCGTTCGCGCGCACAACCATCAAGTTGGGCTGGGGAATGTCCTCGTTCGCGTGCGTCGTCTCGGCGTAGCAGCTTTCGCAGCCATACAGCCGGATCTTGGGAAACCCCAGGTAGGCCCCGATCACCATTGCCACGGTCGCGGCGGTCGAACCGAGGTTGCTCTTGTCTTCGTCCAGCAACCGCACATCGGCGGATTTCAGCGCATCAAACATCGCCGGATCGCATTGCGAGGCGACGTAAGCCTTCTTGACCCCTCGCGTATATTCCGGGCTTGCAAGCCTCGGGTTCGGGTCAACCATCATCATGGTTGCCTCTATGCCGTTGTCGCGACACCATGCCCAAGCCGTTCCGCAGGCAAGATTGTGTTCCGAGCCTTGAAGAAATCGAACGTGACCGGCCACCGAGGGACCGCGACCGATCACGTTCAGTGCCCAGCGCGACACCCCCGGAAGCCCGAGGGTGCGCGCGTGGGAAACATTCTCCGCCAACTTCTCGTCCGAAACGCTCGTCCGAGAGATGGTGAAGTCAACCCGCATTACGAAGCGGCGCAGAGTCCGATGTTGCGCAGCAGCGTAGTGATGGCGTTGATGCGGGTCTTCATCGAAGCCGCAGTGGAGCCGGTCGTGGAAATCACCGCGACCTGGGCAATCGGCGTCTTCCCGTAGAACCCAACGAGGTCAGAAGCGGACTGACCAAGCTGGGTGCCGTCGGGATTGCCGTCAGAGAGTTGCTTTACAGCCATTGTCGTTTCTCCTTACGCGTCGGTGCGGCTGCAAACGCGCACCGCCAGCTCGGGGCGAAGCACCTTGTAGCCGTAGAGGATGTCGATACGCATCGGCATCTGGTCGTTGTTGATGTCGTACTGGCGCACGACACGCATCGAAATGCCGTCCACCACCTTGCGGGACTTGAAGTCCACGCCGTCCGGCATGATCAGGTCCGCCGTTGCGAACGTGGCGAAGTCCGGGTGATAAGCCAGGCCCTCGTCATAGTTCTTGGAGGCGGTGGTGCCCATCGTGATGCTCGCCGTGGCCGACGTGCTGGTGACAGTCACGTTCTGACGCGGGCCGGCCAGGATGATGGACGGGCTGATCGACCAGGAGCCAGCACCCGAGGCGGTCGCGGCAGTCACGATGAACTGTTGCAACTCTCCGGTGTTGGCCTTGGTCTCCGGGTTGACGCGGTAGACGTTGGCGATGGTGAACACGTCGCCATCCGCCAGCGCGCCCGAGCCCGAGGCCACGGTGATCGAAGTCACCGGGGTCGAGGAGTTCGGCCACGCAGAGGTGCGGGTGTCGGTCGTGTACGAACCGTTGCCAGCGCCCTGGGTGTGACGGGTCCAAGTGGCGTTCTCGTAGAAGTCAAAGCCAGCCGTGCGGCCAACCATGCCTTCCAGATACTGCTCCTTGATCTCCGCCGAGGAGTGGAACAGCGCCTTGCCGTCCTTGATGATGTCCTGGGTCTGACGGGGCTGGAGGTTGGCCTTCCAGCTACCGCGCGGAACCAGGTTGTCAACGAGGACGCGACGCGCCTTGCCGATGGTTTCCAGGTCCAACGCCGCAGTCGCGGTGCCGGGGAACACCTGGTTGTAGATGTCCAGCTTCATGGACATCGCATCGGCTTCGATGTTGGCCGCCAGCACCTTGGCAGCCGGGACGATGTAACGCTCCGAGAAGCGGTCAATCGAGAGGGTCAGTTCCGAGGAGTCGAACACCATGTCCACACCCTTCTGGGTGCTGACGGTCAGGGTTTCGTACTTCTCGTCCTGGTGCTGAACGTCCAACACCTTGCCAGTGCGGACGGTGTACTGGTTGGGCTTGCGGATGCGGAGGCTGGAGCCGATCTTGGCACCTTCCTTCGCAAACGAGGGGTCGTACTGCTTGTTGATGGTCCTTGTGTTCGCCGTGGATCGCTAAGCCACGACCGCCCTTGCGGGCTGCTGCACCTCACGATGCAGAGCAGACTATATCATCACCCAATATGGGTGCGTTGCGCTTCGGGCCGCTTGGCCCTACTCCCCTGCGGGATAGTCGTTACACCTTCTTTGTGGGGACAAACGCCATTGTTATTGCGCTTGCCCCATTGGCAGTTCATGCAGAGAACCTGAAACCCACTCGGGAAACCCTCTCGTATCAACCAACGGTGCATCTTCTCGCCCGTCGTGTGACCGTGTGCCCTACGGTGCGCAGCACCATCGTTGTTCACATGGTCGATACTGAGAAATCTCCGCTCATCTTCGCCGCAGCAATTGCAACGATAGCCGCCGTAGGCATTGTAGACGACATCGCGGACGCTGTTGCGAGCCGCAAGGTTCCTTGCGTTGTCTCGCGCTCGAAAGGCCGCAAGGGCATCCGGGGTCATACGGGCAATTCTAAGAGCCCGCGCCTTATTGGCGTTCGCGTTGACCAGAGCGCGGTGAGCCCGCCACTCTTCCTCGGTCATCGCTGCCTTCTTCGCCCGAGCGACCTCGCGCTGTCTCGCGTTTCGGCACTCGTTGCAAGAGTAATCGACCGCCCTTCTCGGGAAGTCGGCTACGGTTTTAGTCACTCCGCATTTTCTGCACGTGGGATTGGCCTGAAGCCTCTCCCACCTCAAAGCTTGGCTCGGGATTGTCTTGCTCACTGACTACCGCCGGTTGATTCGCCCCGGCAATCAATGTACGAGATTTCCCCCGAATTCACAACGTTTTCGATGCGCCTTTCGACGCAAAGCGGCTGAGGTTAACCGATGAAATTGCACTCCTGATGCAGGACGCGCAGGGTTTCAGCGGTCAGCTCATCAACAGTGATGAGTGAGTTCGCCATTTTAAGTTTCCATCTAAGGGACTAGCGCGCCATCACGGCGGGCCATGTCGGTTGGGGTTAGCGGCCCCGTCTCGCTGCGAGTTGCTTGTTCCGCATCTCAATCCACTTTTCGGCGTTCTCCTTCGCCAGGGACGCGGTGAGGCGCTCCGGTGGCTTACGGGTGGAAACCGTGGGTGTCGCGGATGGGACTGGCTCTTCTTGCTGCTTGGCGGTTGCCGCCGCTGCTTTGGCTTTCGCCTGGTGTTCTCGCCACAGCCTTGCTTCGTTGAGTGTCTTCAGAAAACGCGCGTCCTGAATCGACTGGACTTCTTCAGCCGTGTAGCCGTCGGACGTGGCGTAGTCGTGGATCTTGCTCAACAGGGCCGGGTTGAACCCCGGAATCATCTTCGCGGCGTTTGCGTCCCTTTCACGAAGGCGGTTGGCGCGTTCGCGCTCCGCCTCCTGCTGGCGCTGTGCCGCTTTCTGCTCCAGGCCGTATTGAAGGCGGCCCGCAGCGTTGCGCATCTCGTTCAGTTCCCGGTACTTGCTTTGTGCAAGCTGCCAGTTTTGCTGTTCGAGCTGCGCCCAATTGATGTTTTCGTATTGCTCAATCGCCTTGGTGAGCGCGTGGAGCGCCACCCGCTCTTCCGTGTCGGCGTTGAACTGCTTTTCACGCTCGGCAAGCTGGGCCTGTCGGGCCTCATACGCCTTGCGCGTCTCGGCAACCTCTTGGGTCTTCCGAGTGTAGTCCGCCTGCATCATCAGTTCTGGCTTGAGCCACTTCGGGATGCGGGCCTTTTTGCCCTCGCGTTCGATCTCCTCAAGCTCTTCCTCGGTTTGGCCTTCAGGGGCTTCCGATTCCGTGCCTTCGGCTTCGCCGCCGGGCTCTAACACTTCCTCGCCAGTGTCCACCGTCTCGGTGTCGCCAGCCGCCGGATTGGTGTCGGTATCATCGATGTGCATGTTCTCTCCTTCTAAGGGACTGCGGCGTCATCACGACGGCGCTTGGTCCTACATTTCGAGCAACAGCATCGCTATTGCGTCGTCTTCGTCGCGCAACTCCTCCAGAATGCGCGCCTGGATGGCCTGCACCAGAAACAGCGACAGGCCGCCAATGATTTCCTTGTTGCGGGCCGATATGTCGGCCATGAGCTTGTTGAACTCACTGGCGCGCAATATCTCGGCTTCGATGTCTACTGACGGCCGCTCGGCAATGCGCTTGGCAATTGCCTTGGCCGCACGTTCGATCTTGCGTTGTTCCCTCGGGATGATCCCAAGGCGCTCGCGCTCTTTCCGCTTTTCCTCTTCGGTTTGCGGGCGGCGGAAGACGTGCTGAAGCCGCTCCCAGCCACCTACCGGGCTGACCTCTTCCGCCTCAGGCTCGGGAGCCGCGCCGACAACCCCACCGAGGAAGCGTGCCGCAAAAGCTTTCGCGCGGAACGCCTCGGCTCTTAGGAACATCAGGTCAGATCCCGGGTCACCGCAGTTCGGTTGCCGTTGTCATCGACTGTGTAAACGAGCCGGTCCTTGGTGTCGGCCAGGTCGCGCACCGTCTCCGTTCCGGTCCCGGCGCCGCTCAGCTTGCCGCCAAGCGCGCTGTTTTGCAGGCGCATGGATTGTTCAGCTGTGACAGCTCCATCAACTCCATATTCCCATACCCCTTGCGGGATGCCGTTGAAGCTGCTCACCAGGCTGCTCACGGTCACAGCCGTATCAGCGACCAACTGACCCGCGCTATCAGTTGTAGTGTGGCCGGTCAGGTCTTCATCCCACACCGCGTCGGCAATGGCCGCAGCGGTGGGCGGGTCGTCCTGAATGCGGAAGGTGCAGGCAAGAAGCGTAACTGTCTGCCCGTCAATCGTGACCGTCGAGACTACGACCCAATACTGAGCGCCGGCAGCGTAAAAGCCGCTGTCGGAATTGTCGCTGAGGTCGATAGAAAACCCATGCAGCCCGGTGATGCCATCGAAGTCGATCCCATCCGTGTCGAGCAGCGTATAGCCGTTGTCGCTCGCCCGCTGGGTGGTCGATCCGTTCTTGTAGATTTCAATGTCCGTGACGGCCAAGCCGGTCAGCGTGACCGACGCGCCCGCGCTGTTGTACGAGGTGAACGGGATGTAGAGGACCGATCCTGCCGGAACGTTGCCGAAGTGAATGGTCATCCGACGAGCCCTCTCAGCAATCCGCCGCCAACGGCCCCACTCACACCGTCGTCAAGCTGGTCAATCAACAGGTCCATAAGTGCAACGCTCGTGGTCGTGTCGGTCCACGTCCCGCCTGCCCTCGTCGCGTAGTGGAAGTTCGTTCCGCCCGGCATGGCGGTTCGGTAATCCGCGCTGGAGAGGCCAAAGACGGTTTGGTTGATATTCGTGGCGCTGCTTGGTTCAAGCGCCATGCGATACCAAGCCCCCGGACTGAGCGTCACCGGGTTGTCGAAATAAGCCCTGACCTGCGCGCCGGCTGCGGCGTTCTTGTAGTCGCCATCAAAGGCCGTGCTGCTGCTGGACAGCTCGTTTCCAGAGTCGTCATACAGGACCGCGTTGAAGTCCCCGACCGATGTTCCGGCGATCCATGCAAGGCCAGCCACGCGGCACTTAAACGGCACCTGGAAGCGATTGCCGCGCGCCGCTGAGCCCAAGTTGTTGAAGATGTTGTTGTTGATCGTGGTGACGGGAATAGCTTGGAACAGGCTGTAGAACGTGGTTGAGCTTGATCCGAAGCAACAGTTTATGCCGTTCATGCTCGCTTTGGCAGGCGTGCCGGTGTTGCTGATGCGGTAAGGCAAGCCGGCAACCGAGATGCCGTAGGACGACAACAGGCGGATCGTGAAGCTCGTCCCGGTGTTGTGCAGAAACTTCACCGCGAACAACTGGCCCTTGGTGATCGAAGCGGAGGCAGTCAGGGCATCCAAGCGCCACGCCGCCGTCATCACGCCAGTAACTACGTTCGTGTTCGTGGCCCAAAGAGTTCCGCTTGGCAGGCCAGTTGCCGCAACGGTCTCAATCCGCACATCGCAGGTTGGAGAGCCCGATACGGTGTTTACGCGCCAGCCCACATGGCTGATGGTCATGTCGAACGGGGCGCAGAACACAGCCCCGTCATACTCACCCGCAGCGTCAATCGTCGCGCCCGCAGCCGTGGTCGGCGCCGTCCCGGTGTTCGGGACCAGGCCAGGCCATTGGATGGCGGCATTGAGCGATTGCAGAGCCATTAAAGCGCCAGTCCTCTCGCGGCGATAAACGGCCTCACGCCGTTGATCAGCCAGTCATGGTTATCGGCTACAGGATCGGGGTCGTCCGACTGCCCGAAGATCGCGACGCTGGAACAGCCAACGTCATAAATCTTGTCAAGCGTGGCGCGGAAGTAATCGCCGCCAATCCAACTCTTCCTCAATGACTTTGATCATTCATATCCTTACCGCCCGCAGAATATTTCGGGCTACGCCTGAACCTCCATCGCGTCCAAGACCCAAGAGCCGTCCTTTAGCTTAATAGCCCGGCCCTGCTTGGTTCTCGGTTGACTGACCTTGACCTGTAGATCAGCGATACCCGCAGACATCGCGGCTGCGGCCTGGGTGAGCATTGCCGCCGCCTGGGCAAACTCCGTCATGGCGTTGGCGTTGGCGGTCTTCTCACCCGCAGAGGCGTCCGCTTCGGTCGTAATAGCCTTGGCGGAGGCTTGGGCCTGAACGAGCTGGGTTTGAGCCGTAATAAGCTCAATCTGCTTCTGCACCTCGTCCAGCGGGAGGCGGGCTTGCTCAAGGGCAAGGCGCTGGCGCTCAAGCTCGTTCGATGCCTGATCGGTCTTGGCCTTCTCGTAATCCGATGCGGCCTTGAGTTCGGAGTTGCGGAGCTGCTCGTTCTCCTTGCTCAGCTTGTCCAGCATCATCTTGCCCTCTTCGATCTGGGCCTGGACCTCCGGGGGGATCTGCTGTTCGCTGGACGGCTTCAGTCGCTCGGCAATAAGGTCCGCGTCCTTCCAGTCAAGGTTCTTCGCCAGGATGTCGCCAATCTTCACGGCCACATCGGGGGCGTTCTGGATGAGCGCCATGATCTGCTCGGCAGTCTCAACGCGGCGCGTGGAATAGCTCGGCCCGCTGTCAACCACCAGGTCATACTTGCCGGCGGCGAGGTCATACACGCCCGCGTAGGTTTTCGGCATACCAGGCTGATTCACGCCCTCTGGGGTGGGCTGGGCTGGGCCGAGCTTGACGTTCTGGGCCTGGCCGTCTTCACCAAGCACACGGATTACGCGGTCCTGCTTGTAGACCTTCGGAATCAGGTCAATGAGGATGCGCCCGGTGTGACGAATGGCGCGCGACAGGTTGTCGGTGAAGTTGAAGGTCGCCGTATCGCCTTCCATCTTCCGGCGCTCGATTGCGACACCGGAGGTTTCATTCGACCGCGCCCCAAGGGATGCGTCGTAAAGCCCCGTGGTGGCCTTCACGTCATCGGCGGCGGACAGTGCTTCCTGTAGAGCCCCGGCGGGGACTTCCGAGCCAATGGGCTGGCGCTGGGGAGCCACCGCGCCCTTGTAGGAGATGTAAGCGTAATTGCCGTTGTTGGCGCTCTCCCACTTGGCGGAGTCTTCGCCGTTGAACGCATCCTCAGGGCCGATATAGGGAACCCTGGGGGCTAACGCGACCAGTTCGGTCGTGACCGTGCGCCAGTAGTTGAACATGCGCTGCGCGTCTTTGGCGTAGTGAATCGCGGAGACGAAAATCCGCTCCCCGGTGTCGGAATCAAGGATCTCATCGCCATAGACGGGAATGATCGGGATGTATTTGCCAGGCCAGTTGCCCTTCTCGTCCTTCTCCCCAACAAGGACTTCGCCGCCGTTCACAATCTTCTGATAGACACGCTTCGCCTTGACCTTGCGGGACTGCGTGACCGTCACCCCGAGGGCGTCAAGCACGTCCTTTTGCGCCGCATACTCCGCCTCGCCCATCACATGCCCGTCAGACAGACGGACGATGGTCTTCTCGACATCCTTGCGGCACCAATACTCCGCAACCGTCACGTCCTCGCCGTCGTCGGTCTTCACATCCGGGTTGTCTGCATCCCAGGACGTGGGGTCGGCATCGGGATACCGCTGCTTGAACACGTCAAGCGCCATGGTTTCCGTGACAAAGGCGTGATTCCAGTCTGAGCTATCGACTTCCGTTGACCAAGGGTCGCCAAGCACGTTCAGCGGGTTGTTGACGCGCTTGATGAGGATGTCCAGGTCAAACGAGTCGTCATAGGCATGATCGATGACAACGCGGAGGAAGCCAAAGCCACCAGAGGCGGCGTGATCCAGAGCCGTGTCGTATGCGGCGTCCGCCCCGGAGGTCTGTTCGATGTTCCGAATCAGGCCGGACATCACCTCGGCGGTTTCGGGATCTGCTGTGTCGTCAGCCGGGCGGACCTTGATGGCGGGTTTGTTCTGTCGCCCGTCGTTGACGATCTGCTTAACGACCGGATTGACCTTGTTGATGGTCAGGCATGGGCGGTTGGCTTCCTTGCGGGCTTTCTTGTCCGCCTCGTGCCATTGCTCACCAAGGCGGCAGAACCGATAGTCCTCGCGGAAACGATCGTGGTTCTTGGACCAGGCGTTCTGGCAATCCTTGTAGATCTCCCTGATCTCTGACAGGTCGTCTTTATCGGCCATTAGCCTCTGCCTCGATAGGGTCCAGCCATGCGCGGCGCGTCACCAAGCCGGGCTCCGGCGGCGCTTCTGACTGGCTGATCTGCTCTGCAATCCTGATAGGCTCGTCGTCTTCATCGAAGGCCCGCGCCAACAGTGGTCTAGCGCGGGGAAGACGCATCACGACATCCACCCGCCCGCGTGGCGCTGGGGTTTCTTCTTGGTTCGCGGCTCTTCATAGGCGACGCACATCAAGCCGAACGCATCCGCGCCATGCGAAGACCAGTCATGCTCAGGCCCAAGCCCGATGTTGCGGTCATCCTCGGAGCGTTTCTCGTGATACCAGCCAAGGGCATCGCGCCCGGCTTCCGTGGTGTCCTTGTTGAACCAGATTGAGGGAAAGAGCCTGCGCGCGGCTTCAATCCGCATCTTCGCGGCACCACGGCCTTGATTGGGAACCACGCTCACCTCGAAACCCGCCTCCTTCAGCGAACTCTCGTAGGACACGTCGTACACCCTGTCGTGGGTCGAGCCGTCATGCGGCAGGACACAGAGGGCGTTTCCATAGCCCCTGTCCCTCAGCCAGCCGACATGCGCCGCAAGGGGCTGACCAACCGCCTCGTGGTAATCTAGCACGCGGATTTCCCTGCCCACGAATTGGGCTATCCAGATGGCGCAGGCGTCCGCCTTGGCTCCGGTGCCGCCGATGTCCCAAAAGGCCCTGACGGTCATCAGCGGGTCTTTGGCGACGTTCGTAATGCGCTCCTTGGCTTCACTCAGGCACGAGGCGAAGTAGGCACCCTCAACCACGGTCACGAAATCGCCTTCCCAGATGTGTTCATACTGGTCCGGTCGCTTTGCCTTGTCGGCCAGGCGCTTCTTGTTGAGGGTGTCGGGAAACCACGGGTTATCCCGCCAGTTCATCTCAACGATTTTGGATTCCGGCGGCGGGTCCAGGCGGAACCGCTTGTGCGTGGCGCTGTTCTTGCGCTCCGGGTTCCAGGTTACCCAGACCTCTGATCCATCCTCGCGGACGGTGTTGTCTGCCTTGTACCAGGCCGTCTCGCTGACGGCCTCGGCCTCATCCACCCACAACAGGCGGATCATGGCCTTGGACTTGATGCTGTCCAGGTTGTGGCGAAGGCCGATGAATGCGTAGTAGATCCGACCGTCCCGGGTGCGGACGAACTTCTCCCCGACTTCGTAATGAGACGCCAGCCACGGCTCAGACAGAATCGCCGCCTTGACCTCGGCTAGCGAGCTGTCATCCAGGGAGTTCATGAACTCACGCCCGCAGACGATAACCCCAGGCATGTTGGCTTGGGCGAACCTCACGCCCCATACCGCCGACATCTTGGCGAACGTTCTGGTCTTTGCCGAACCTCTTCCGCCGTAAGCCCCGCGATATAGCGCCGGCCCCTCGAATACCGGGACCAGCTTGGCCGGCAGATCAACCGCCTGTTTCATCTTTCGGGTAAACGGCGCGGAGTTCGATCACCTGGAGCGACACAGGCGCGTCGTCCTCGTCACCACCGATCAGGGCTTGCGGGACCTTGCCGTCCAGACGGTCGCCAATCTCCTTGAGGGCGGACACGTCCCTTTCGAGCGCGGCCTGAATCAATGCGTCCGCCAGCTCGTCAACCACCTGCATTCCCTCCTTCGAGGAACGCTTGATGGCGCGCTCAATGGCGTTGCGCCAAACCTTCTCTTTGCGGCGACCACCCGGGTTGCCACTCTGGCCCTTCTGAAACATTGTTCTGTATTTCAACCTCTTGGCGGGCTTGGTCCTCTAAGGGACTGCGGCCAAATGAAAAACCCCGGCTCTATGGCTCGGGGCGGATCGCTCTAGGCGCAATTGTGGTGTCAGGACTTGCATAGCAAATTTTCGGGAGCGCGTCAATAGGATTTTTAAGGCCGCTTAAGATTTCTAAAGCCCCCAATGCCGGACCAAAATATCCAGCCCTTGGCGCAGCCGTGCGTGGTTCACCGGATCGATCTCGTGAATGCAAAGATTAATCACGGCGGATGCGCACTCCGGGGAGGCGGAGGTAAGCTTGCGGAGAATCACCTTATAAGCCTCAAAGGCCGATGCCTGTTCATCCGTCATTTCCTCGTGTGCCCTGTTAGGTGTGCCGTAGACGGCCATTAAACGCTGCCTGATGCCCGTCTCCTCATAGAGCAACTGAAGGCGCTGGCCTGCCTCGTGGCGGGCTGCCGCAGTGTCCAGGTCCATTGTGTCGCCCAACAGCAACTGGTCCCGCCAATAACGGTCCAGCAGGGACGCCCTGAGATCCAGCCGAGCCTTGTGGGTTTCGTCAAACAGCTTGACTTCCACCTGCACTAGCTCTCCGCGCCGCTCCCGCTCCGGGGTGGGCTCCACCCGATCAGCCTTTTCTACGCGTCGGGTCATTCCCCCTCCTCCGCTGGTATGTCGCGCCATTCCTCGCGCGACGGGTAGGTCAGCGTTACCTTGCCGCTGGCCGGAAGCATAACCACATCGGTCCAGAACAGCAAGGCTTGCATGCGCATTTGAATCAAACATCTCACCCTCTCCTCAGTACTGACCGCAGGGGGTCACAGTGAATACCCACGGCGCTCCGCCAGTTCGCGGGGGATGATCCGCTCCCTGACCATGCGCCGGATGTCGTTGTCGCTCGCACTCATGCCCAGGGATATCCCCTTCTCCAGCATCGCGGCGTAGCTCTTCGCCTTGGCTCTCCAAGCGGCGTCTTCGTCAATGGGCGCGTGTCCGTTGGCAGCCGGCGAAGATTGCTCATCTTCCCAGCGACGACCGTTCAGCCACGTCGCAGGGAGCGGGATAAATTGCTTGTCTTCCGGCCAGCGGTATTTCTCGCAGGCGGCAATCACGGCCTCGGGATCGGCGGTCTTGCAGGCTCGGTCAAAAGCCTTCTCGGCATGGCCCTTGTCCTGCTTCCGAGGATAGGCTTTCCAAAACCGGGAGAACCAAGCGCGCCGCGCTTCTGTTCTGTTCTGTTCTGAATCTGGTCTGTTCTGTTCTGGGGGCGTTACACTCGCCGTTACATCGCCGTTACGTTCACGCTCCCTATGCCGTTTCACTCGGCCGGAGCTGTCGTCACTCTCATACTGGCGTAACGTCCAGTTATGGGGGTGCAGGGTTTCGCCCTGGTCAAGAAGCCCAGCATTAAGCAGAGCGTCGATTGCCTCTCCCACCTTCTCGGGCGTGGTTCGGAGGATAAAGGACAGCTCGTCATAATCAGCTGTGATGTGGCCGCCATTCTTGCTGGCGACGCACAGCAGGTTGACCCAAGTCTTAAACAGATCGGCTGGAAGCCGCTGAACCTTGGGATCATCCAAAACTTCGTGATAGAAGCGAAACCACTTCATCAGGCAAACCGACGATCCATCACAGGCTCATCAATCCATTCACGAAATGCCTTCCTGGCCTCGGCGCATGCCTTGTTCCATGCCCCCTGAAGGCGCTTTAGATCCTCCTCGGCGGCGTCTACGGCCGTCTTGGGATCAATGCCGGTGTTGAGCATGGATCGGCGCTCAATGGCAGCCACCTGGGCCTGTGGCGTGGATTCTCGGGCCGCCTCCAGCAAAGCGGAGCGGTTGTCATCCAGCCCCGCCCGTATCGCCGCGTCCTTTGCGTTCTGGGATAGAGAGGCAACCTTGATGGCGCGAAGGGCATCATTGTGCTGGACGCCCAAGTCGCGTGAAGCCGCGCGGACTCCTCCCTGCGGACGGCCTCTTCCCATTTTTGGTTCAATCTGAACCAAAATTCTCCGGTCGGCCAATTCAATCCACTTCGCGATGTGCTGGTCTCGCTCCAGTGCCGTCAGTTCCGAGCGGTGGAGGTTCTCTGCAATCTCCCAAAGCTGGGCTTCAATGTCGTTGTCGTCCATCTCAAGGCACTGGATGGATTCAATGCCGAGCTTCTTGATGGCCTCCAGCCGATGGAGGCCGGCGACCAATACCGGCACATCGGTTTCCTTCACCCCGTCAATTTCCATCTCGCGCACGGTGCGGATGGTGATGGGGGTCATAAGCCCGATCTTCTCAATCGAGGAAGCCAAGGCAGCCACGCGCTCAGGGTCTACCGTCTTGCGCAGGCGTTCTCCGACATAGATGTTTTCGGCAATCAGGTTGATGATTTCGCGTGGCTGCATTGTGGCTACTCCGCTTGGGGGAAGTCTTCGCCGGGAAGGAACTTCAGGACGCGAATGGGCTGCCCTCGGCGGAAGGCGTTCCATGCCTTGATGACGAACGCGGCGCGCTCGACCTCATTCAGCTTTTTGCCCTCTTCCAGCCTCTTGTGGAGCTGATACGCGGGGTCGGTCTTGCCCCTGAAACCGAGGCTCGACACCACCGGCTCAAAGAATTTCTCCGCCGCCGTCACGCCACCGATGTTAGCGCACCACAGGCGAAGGGCCACGTGCAGACCAACGCCGCCGAGCTTGGCCTTCCACGCGCGATGACCATATGCGGTATCACAAAGGCCGGGGTTTTCCTCGACGGTCTCAAGAATCTGCGGCCAAGTGCAGGCAAACTCGGGTGCACTACTCACCCGACCATGAGTGGCGAGCTGCCAGTACACCCGCCCAGCATGGCCCAGATTGCTCGAGTCTTTGTAGCCAAGCATCTGCAGCTGCTGGCCGGGGGTGCGGCGAGCCCCCTGGTCAAGCGTTTCGCGCGACTGACGGGACACGCCGACGACCACGATGGTCTGAAACGAAACGCCGGACTGCACACACGCGGTCAGTCGGGTCTGCCCGTCTTTCAGCTCTCCGGTATCGGAAATGACGATGGCCTCGCCGTTGAACTCCCACCGCCCGCCGCTCATGTCGGAGGCATACTTGTTGACGGCGATGCGCGAAATCTTCCGGTTGTCGGGGTTGTGCTTGAGAAGCACTTCAGCCAAGGCCGGGGTAATCGTGACGCCCTCGGCGAATTTCCCATTGCGCATGGCTCGCTTCATCCATGCGTCATAGATCGCTTCAGCGCGGCGACGTTCTGCACCGGATGCAGAGAACAACGGCTCTGCACCGGACTCAATCTTGATCTTCTGGCTCGTGTCGACTAACATCACTTCCATTCCCTCTTCTGTTGAGACAGCCCCGGAAACCACTTCCGGGGTTTTCATTTGGCCGAAGCCAAAGAACTTGCCGAGCAGGTTCATTCTGCCACCGCCCATTCACAGTGTTGCCGGTACTTCCTGATCTTCTTCTCCACCATCTCGTCGGTAAGAGTGACGGCGGGGAATTGTGTAGGCAGGCCCATCGCTATCAGCGCCCGCCGCACGGTCGTCGGATCGCAGCCGTAAATCTTTGCGATGCGCACAGTCCCCATGCGAGCGGCGCGCAGGCGAATGAGATGCTTCCTTTCAAAGATGTATTTGACAGGCCTGCCCATCACGCCCTCGCCACCTTGACCACCAACGCCGGGCTGGAGCTGTAACGCTTCCAAATCATCTTCATGGCTTTGCCCTCACATGATCGGCCAACGCGGTCATGACCGTCTCAAACCTAGCGGCGCGCTTCGCCATGTCCTCAAAGCGCTCTTCCGTGATCTCCAGGGTCGTATACCGAGTGTCGCAGTTGATGCACTGCCGGCGGCGGCGCATAAGCCCCTGGCGCTCGCTCTGGCGCGCCTCGACAACTCTGGACACGTCGCAAAAGCACTTGGGGCAAGGAGTGGCAGTGCTCATGCGGCCACCTTCCTCCGAGCCGAGCTGCAATCCCTGCAATTCCGGCCAACGCCCATCTTGTTGCTCCTGCTCTTGTGGAACTCGGTAAGCGGCTGGATGCGCCCGCAGCTAGAGCATGGTTGCGCGTGCGCGTCAGCGTCCTGACCAATGCCGATGTAGATTTGCGGGTCGTTCTTGACGATCTGCCAATCGAGGCGACGGATGCTGAACCAGCGGTCATCCACCCCAAGGCCGTCCTTGACGGCATCGCAGATCAGATCCACGAAGTTTGTCGCGTCCCCTCTGTGGTTCGGCTTCTGCACAAGGATGTCGAGCCACACCTTGTTCTGCACGACAGGCAGGTCGCGCACAGCCGACTTGACCATGAGGGAAATCTGTTGGCGGTAGCCCTTGCCTTCCTGCCGCAGAAACACATGGCCCTTGGCTCGCAGCGCATAGATGTGATTCTTAGACGCCGCCCAGCTAAATGGGATTGCTATGCGCGCTAGCCACAATAGGTCTGGCTGGGCTGGAATGTGGGCGATGGACAGCTTCTCCCCGGCGCTTAGTTCCTTGCCGCGCTCAATTATCAGGGGGCGCTCTTTCCGCGCCCTGGGTTTGCCATTCTCGCGCGCCCATTTGCTTTTGCGCTCCAGGTCGCGCCTTTCCGAGCATGGCCGGCAATACTTCTGCATGGGGCCGACGCGCGGGGCTGTCTGCCCGCACGCCTTGCACACCAGGTCAGGAAACGTGGGAGACTTGCGAGTCACGCCGGCCACCCCCCGCATCCCCGCAGTCGCAGGGCTTCTGCACAGGCTCTTGCTTGCGGAAGTTGGGGGGCGAGTACGTTCCCGTTCCTCGGGATGATGTACTTGCCGATCTTCGATACGGTCCAGCCTTCGCGGGGAAGGTCTTTCATCGTAGCCGTGCCCATCAGTACCTCCCCGGTGCTTGCGTAGCTATGGCTTCAGCGAAACGACGGGCCATCACGTCAGTCTCGAAGATGTCCTTGTCCGACTCGTCGCATGAAGGACCAGTCTTGGAGCGCAACATGCTCTTGGAGTGGCGTATCTTCCGCAGCTCAAGCATCCGGTCGCGGTTGAGGTAGTAGAAGACGCTCTCCGCAGAGATGCCCATCTCTTCCGCCGTTGCCTTCTGCGACAGGCCCCTTGCTTGGCATTCCTTGATGCGCGTCAGAACTGACTGATAGTTCGGGCGGGGTTTCGGGACCCTTGCGTTGAGACGGTCGCTCATCCCAGAGCCTCCGCCAATTCCAGATCGCGAAGCGCGGAGCCGACTGCCGCAAGCGCCTCGTCTATCGTGCGCTCGCTCACCAGCAGGCCGCGCACCTCGGGCGAGGTCACGAACCAAAGGCCGGACTGGCCGCGTTCAATGTTGAGGGTCAGGTTCTCGGTCATCCAAGCATCCGTAGCTCTTCCTGGGATCTTGCGGCCTCGAAGGCAGCGCGGGCTTTTTCTCGGGTTTCATAAAGCCCGAGATACTTTTTTCTTTTCACCGGCAAAACTATTTGGGCCATCCATTTGCCGGTCTTCTTATGGAAACACACGCCGGTCGCTTGTTTGTTTTTGTTTCGCTGGTTAGCTGATGGCGATACATCGCGGAGATTGCAGATTCGATTGTCCGCAGCATCTCGGTTGATGTGGTCAATCTGCTGGGTTGGCCAAGCGCCGTGCGTGACAAGCCACGCAAGTCGGTGCGCGAGGTGATGCCGACCGCGAATGCCGATCTGGATGTATCCGGTAGAGACTGCCCGCCCCGCTAGAGTGCCTATGGATACTTTCGGATTGGGACTGATCAGCCAGTGACGTGCGGCTTTCAGGGGAACGGCGATGCAGCGGAGATGTTGATCAGGCGTTGGGCCAGATCCATGCTCGGCTTGGTGCTGTGCAATATGAAACATAGCCCCCGCCCCCTGCCCGCTCTCAGTGCCGCTGTTCGACCGACACCGGAAAGAGGTCCGGCCTGATTTCGTGCGGCGGCAGCCCGGTCAAATGCGATATCAGGCCAACGCGCTCAGCGGGGATGACGGCCCACTGCGACACTGCGGAACTGGTGATGCCGGCCTCCCTGCTAACTTTCGCGGGGCCGCCGGCTTTTCTGATGATGGATTTGGTGTGTTCTGGCGTCATAAGCGGCACATTAGCACCGCTAACTTTCCCTGTCAACGCCTCTAAGCATGACACTAACGAGGCGTTCCATTAAGCATTCCGGCATGGGAAAAGCGGTCACTACTGGACAATTGATTCGGGCCAGGCGGCTGGCACTGGACCTGACACAAAAGCAGGTTGCGAAAGCCTGCGGGCTGACCGCCTCGTCCGTGACCCAGTGGGAGAAGGACGAAACCGCCCCCATGACGAAGAACATCAGGGCGCTGTGCTCCGTCCTGCGGTGCTCCCCTGCGGATCTGGGATTGGCCGATCAACTCGGTCCGTCCGCCGATGGCGGGCCTAAGGACGCCGCCCCCGACGCCTCCATGGAGGTGTCATCAGTCCAGCCCATAATCTTGCCGGGGGGTAAACCGGGATTGGCCCTCCTAGGACAACAAGGCCGGACCATTGTCCTTGAAGCAACTGCGAGTTTAATTGGAGCGTTAAGAACCGCGCTCGATTCAATCGACGCGCTCTTGCGCCGCTATACCGCATCTTCGGCATTCTGGCCCCCCGACCCGACCCAAGCAGTCATTAACGACTCATTAGCACGGCAGACCTAGGAAATCTAGCGGCGTTAACCCAGCTAGTCCATTCGGCATATCAGAAAAAGTTAGCTCGGCTAAGATTGTGCTTGACGTGATGAGTTAGCGGCGCTAATATCCTCCCATCGAAGCCCACCGCTCAGATGGAGAGACAGATGACCACCGCGAGCTGGATCATCCGCAACAAGGAAACCAAGGCCGTTGTCTGCGAGACCTTCAATGCGAAGGCCGTCGCCGCTCTCAACACGGCGAAATATGAGGCGGTGCCCATCCTGACGTATCTCGCGGAGCTCAATCGTCAGTCCGCCTGACCTCCGCCGAGGGCTGCCGCTGGTAGCCCTCCACTGAGAGCAGCCAAGGCCAAGGAGGCATCGAATGACTGATCCGCATCAACACCCTTTGGGCTTTCTGCTGATCTCCACTGTCGCTCGCCGTATTGCCAAGCGAGATAACGGCGAGAGCTATGAGGGCTATGAAAGTCCGGCCGCTGAAGCGGCCATCGACTACATGACGGCGGTGTTCAACGCGTTGAAAGATGCTAGCTATTCGATCGTTTGCGATGCGGACATTGAAGCGGACAGAGCCGCAACATTGCTTAGGGATCTGGTAGCGGCGGTAGATGCTGGCTCGCTTGAAATGAACAGCCCAGAGATTGGGGAACCGGAGATCGGCATTCCGTATCACGCTTGGCATGACGAGTGGCTACACCATGCGCGCGCCCTTATTGAGTCACTGGCAGATACGCCCCGGCGCGAAGCCCGCCCCGCCACCCCACAGAAGCCGGACACACTGAGGAGAGGATGATGCTTGGCTACAAAGTCCTGAACGCGGATGGCGCGGCTTTTCACGGCGGCTCTGGTCAGTGGCATTTGCCGCGCGGCTCGAAGCCCGGCAAGTGGATGCCGAAGATCGATGACATAGAGCCGTGCGAGCGCGGGTATCACTTCTGCCGGAACGAAAGCGATCTGCTGACGTGGCTCGGCCCGACGATCTGGGTTGTTGAGGCGTCCGGCAAGATCATCGACTGCGACGACAAGGCCGTGGCGGAGCGTGCGCGGCTGATCAAGCCGGTCACGGCCTGGAATGACCGGACGGCACGGCTGTTCGCTTGCGCCTGCGCCAAGCGCGCGCTGAAATACGCCGATCCCAAGCACGTCGAAACGCTGCGGAACACAATCAAGGTCGCGGAAGCGTTCGCGAACGGCAAGGCCACCGATGGGGAAAGGGACGCTGCCAGGGGCGCTGCCTGGGACGCTGCCTGGGCCGCTGTCTGGGACGCTGCCAGTGACGCTGCCAGGGGCGCTGCCTGGGCCGCTGCCAGGGCCGCTGCCAGGGACGCTGCCGGGGCCGCTGCCGGGGTCGCTGCCAGCGACGCTGAGCGCAAATGGCAGGTGCGCAAGCTCAAGCAGTTGTTGGAGGGGGCATAGATGATCCTCCCCTCCCACTGCTTCGGCCCCTACGCCAGTGAGTCGGTATCCCAGGCCCGCATCCGAGAACACCAGGAGGCGCTGGACGACGAGTGGAACGCACCGATTGAGACGGCCCGGGGGATCTTGGAGAAGGCGAGAGCAGACGTAGCCCAGCAGCTCCGGCATCACCCGAAGAAGGACGTAGAAGCCGTGCTTGGGCAGATAGACAACGCCTTGGGGGATTTGCCCCTGTTGAGAGGAGAGTGACGTGACACCGACTGAGATCAAAGCGGCTCTCAAGGAGCTGGACGGCAGCATCGGCAACCGTGGCATCTGCGGCGTGCGGGTGAGCCTCTATACGAAAGAGCCGTTGGCTGGCTCGATTTCCTGCAACTCGCTGGGCATCAGCATCGATGTCGAGGCGGATGAATGGGCCGAATTGTTCGCCAAGCTGCGCAGCGCATGGGCCAAAGCGCGCGCGGATGGCGAAAGGGGCCTCATCAAGAAAATGGCGCTCGCCATCATCCGGCTCACCGAGGAGCGCGGCGAATGCACCGACCAGATGCTGCGCGTCGAGTTTGGCGCTGGCGACGTGACCGCCTTCATGGACCGCGCAGTGGAGATGGCCGACAAAATGGCCACCAATGGGCCGTTTGCGGTGCGCCGCGTCCTTCAAAGCAATGCAGCCTAAGGAGGACAACCATGCGTGACATTGACGAGCTTCCCGAGTTCACCCCTGCCGGTCGCGCAAACATCCTGATGAGCGTGGCCCGGCTGAGCGGCGGGGCCTATATCGAGCCGCCGATTGATAAGCCCACCCTGCCCGTCTTTGTGTGGGGGTTGGTGATCGGGGCTGCTGTGTCTATCCCCGTGGCTTGGGCGACGTGGGGGGTGTGATGACTGAGGAGCAGGCGAATCTTCCGTGGTCCGAGGACCTGATCGAAACAGAAGATTCCTACGGCAAATACTATTCGCGCCACGTCCTTGATGCGAAGGGCCGCGCCGTTTGCGATATGCAGAACTCGGATGTCGCGGAAATTCACGAGGATTGGGATGAAAACGGATGCGTCCGCACCGATTTGGTAGCGGCTCAGCACGCCGCCCTGATCGTCAAGGCCGTGAACAGCCACGCAGCCCTGAAAGCTATCATTGACGAGCAAGCCGCCGATGGCGGCCTTTGGTTCATCCCCAAGAGCGCAGCCGAGGCATACTTGATGCAGGAATTGCGGCGTCTTCATGCGGCGTTTGAAGGCGTTACGCCATACGAAGCCGCCAGCCGCGCACTACTGGAGGATTGAAGTGCTTTGCTCGCCCTATCTCACCCGCTACGTGCGGTCCCTCACTGAAGCGCAGCTGGACCATATCAAGCGTCGATCGCCATGGACTGTGACGTTGAGTCTATGACCGGGGAGAAGGGGAAATACTGCGGCACACACGTTGATGAGAACGGAAACGTATTCATCATGGTCACCAAAGAGGCGGGCGGGAAGAGCGAGATGGAATGCCCGGGAATGTGGTCGAGGACATTGCTATGAAAGACTTGATAGACGCGCTGCGGGCGGCAGAGGCGGAACTGACGAACGTTCTGGACTGGCACCGCGTCGAGGCCATCTCGCTGCGCGAACAAGAGCTGCAAAGCATCCGAAAGACCAGGCTGACGATCCGCGTCGCACTTCGCGCGGGGACGAAACAGCCATGAACCACATCCCCAACCCCTCAGAGATGCTTGAACTCTCCCTCTGGTCCTTCGCGGAACACGCAAGGGAGCTCATCGGGAAACATAACCAGCTTTCCCAAAAGCAGAGGGAAGAACTGGCGGAGATCGGACGCGAACTCGTGAAGATGGAGGCCGCCTAGTGCTTTACGCCAAGTACCGTCACAGCGCATCGGGGGGCAACATGTTCATTGAATGCCCGTCCGCGTTCCTGTGGCGCTACGGCTTCGAGCATTGGGGCGAGGACAATGAAAGGACCGCGATGGGCACCGCCGCAGAATGGGGCGCTTGGCAGGGCATCCTCCACGATATGCCGGAGGCCGAGATCAGGAAGGCCGCGCTGGGCAAGTATGACGAACTCCGCCACGGCGAAGTCGGAGAGAGGCGCGATGCGTCCGCCGACATTGCTTGGCAGTTCGTCAAAGCTCTCCGCCCGCTCGGGAAGCCCCTCGCCTATCAGCCCTGGTCCGGGGTCTACCTGGAAGAGTTGGAGCATCAGATCAGCGTGAAGCCCGATCTGGTCTATCCGGGGTTCTCGGTGGATCTGAAGGCCACCCTTCGCTTGCCGAGCGACCCATCCCCGTCCCACATCCGCCAGCAAGGGCTTTACAGCGGCGAGCGGCAGGAGCAGGCGCGCATCCTCTACGGCACCCCGAAGAAAACAGCCTGGTTCACCCTCACCCGCTGCGATGCGGTGAAGGGGGCGATGGAGCTGCTGACCGCCTTCGAGATGATCGAGCGATGGAAGCGGGTTTGCCCCGATCCCAACCGGGCCATGCGCTACATGCCCCTGAATACCGATTCCTTTTACTGGTCAGACCAGAACGAGGCCGCCAAGGCCGCGATGCAATGGAGTGCAGCATAATGGCCAAGCCGCTAGACCCCCGGATCGCTGTGATCCTGAAGAAATACGATCTGGACCCCAAGGAGGCCCTTTGGGACTGCAAGGGGACATGGGTCATGTATCACCGATTCTGCGAGCTGATCGCGGCGCAGTCCGGTGTGAAGTTCGATCCGCCACAGGTCATTGAGGCCAACAGCGCGGAAAAGACCGCTGTCCTGTGCGTCACGGGTCACATGGGCGACCGCTCAGAGTGGTCAATTGGCGAAGCATCGCCCGGCAACTATCGCACCACCGAGAAGATGCAGCCCTACCCCTACGCCATGGCAGAGAAGCGCGCCAAGGACCGCGTGATCCTCAAGCTCGTGGGGCTGGCGGGGTTTGTCTACTCGGAAGAGGAGGCGGACGACTTCAAGGAAGCCAAGCCTGCCAACGATGCCCCGCAGAAGCCCGCAGAGGCCCCGCGTCACGCCCTGTCACTCATCTACCCCGGGACCGGGAGCGGCCCTGTAGCGCCCTCCATGACGCGCTGGCTGGACCTTTACGAAGCCGCCGTTGCCGAGTTCGGCCACAAGGCCCTGTGGGATGAGAACGCCACCACCCTTGCCAACATCCAGGCCCGGGCCGATGAGGCGGGCAAGGACGACATCGTGGACCGCATCAAGAAACTCTACTCAGCCGCACACGCGAAAGGAAAGGCAGCATGAACAGCGAAGAGAAAGACATGACGGGCGTGATGTTCGTCAACGACCGCAAGGAGTCCGACAATCACCCAGACTGGAAGGGCCGCGCCGTGATCGGCGGGCGGAAGGTTTGGGTATCGGCCTGGAAGAAGGAGGGGCAGAAGGGCAAGTATCTATCCCTATCCTTCCAGGATCGTGATGAGCAGAACCGGAGCAAGCCCAACAATCGGGAGCGCCGGCCTCAGGAAGATTCGGACATTCCCTGGTGACGCCATGACCGACGCAGCAGCCATTGCCGGCACCTATAGCGACCTGAAGCTGGTCAAGTCCCGCTCGGTTGCCCAGGTGGTAATTGAGATTCCGATAGAGAAGGCCGAGAGCTTCATCGCGGCCTTTGGGATGCCCATCCCCGGGAAGGAACAGCACGTAGCCTTGGCGCTGCTCAAGCCATCCTCCACTGACAAGCCGGGCCAGTCGTCACAAGCGGCTGGCCCGGGAAAGGGGCGGAGACGGTTTGATGAACTGCCACGGTCGCAACAGGCGGCGCTGATGTGTGAGCGGGTGGACTTTCAGAAGTGGTGCGAAGTGACTGACGCGGAGGGGGCCAGACAGGCAATACTGAATATGTGCATGGTCAACAGCCGAGCCGTTCTTGACCACGACGATGCGTCGGCGCGGCGGTGGGACTACGTGCTGGGCCACTTCCGCCAAGCCACCGGCCAGATGGCGGAGATGCGCTCGTGAACCTCCCCCGCCGCAGGAAATCCCCCAAGCTGGGGGTGAAGGAAGCGCCCCAGATCAGGTGTGCGAGTCATCTCCAGTGGATCAGGGGGCATGAGTGCAGCGTGGCGGATAGGCGGGCCCCCTGCGATGGGCCGATTGAGGCGGCCCATGTCCGCACCGGCACTGACGGCGGCATGGGCGTTAAGCCGTCAGATTGTTGGACGATACCCCTCTGTTCGCTACACCACGCACTTCAACATACGTGGGGCGAAGAGCGGTTTGAGAAGGCACACAACATATCCATGCGCTTCATTGCCGAAAGGCTTTGGCAAGCGTCCCCGCATCGCAGAAAGGTAGAGCAATGACCCACGAACAGATCCTATTGGCCTACGTATCCAAGCTCCGCCAGTCAGACAACGGACCAAAGCATGTGCTGGCGGACACAATCGTGAATATCGTGATCCCAGGATTGAAGGCCGACCAGGCGCTGAGCCGGGTGCAGAGGAGAGGATGATGCGAACTGATTTCGACCAGATTGACGATGGTGCGTCGGTGATGCTGATCCCGAACGCCAACAACCCGCTTCATCGCAGCATGA